>JAAUYA010123759.1_pt1 | contig 15137 bp, 7 predicted proteins | sample 7278161 | NCBI WGS metagenome assembly JAAUYA01 (sample SAMN14350120, study PRJNA611818) | marine sediment metagenome | isolation source: surface marine sediment (3m) | place: French Polynesia: Moorea | collected 2018-08
AGAGGTATCAGAGGATGAAGATGCAGATTTAGGTTCTGCCCAAGCTAGCCAAGCACCGATTATTAAACTAGTCAACAAAATCTTGATTAACGCTTTGCATGAGGGTGTTTCAGATATTCATGTTGAACCACAAGAAGAATACTTAAGGGTGCGTTTTCGGAAAGATGGGGTGCTACAGCAAGTATTTTCACTCCCGAAACAGATTACTACAGCAGTAATAAATCGCTTTAAAATTATGGCTGAGTTGGATATTTCGGAAAGACGCTTACCCCAAGACGGTAAAATCAGACGAATTTTTCAAGGCCGAAAAATAGATTTACGGATCAACATTCTATTTAGTCGTTACGGGGAAAGAATCTGTCTGCGGATCTTAGATAACTCGGCAACTCAATTAGGCTTAGATTTCTTAATCACTGACGAGAATACTTTAAAGATGTCCAGAGAAATAGCTAGCCGTCCCTTTGGCTTAATTTTGGTCACAGGACCTTGTGATTCAGGTAAATCTATCACTTTGTACTCTCTTTTAGCCGAAAGAAATGACCCCGGAATTAATATCTGTACTGTAGAAGACCCCATCGAATATCCTTTACCCGGCATTACTCAAGTACAGGTGATTCGAGAAGAAGGAATGGATTTTGCTTCGATTCTGCAGGCTTTCCTCCGGGGGCAAGACCCTGATGTGATTCTAGTAGGGGAAACTAGAGACAAAGAAACGGCTAAAGCAGTTGTTGAAGCTGCTTTAACTGGTCATTTAGTCTTAACCACTCTCTACACCAATGATACCGCAGGAGCGATCGCTCGCTTGTACAAGATGGGGATAGAACCGTTTATGATTTCTGAGGTCTTGCTGGGGGTGTTAGCACAGCGCCTGATGCGTAAAGTTTGTACTGAATGTCGGATTAATTATCATCCTACTCAAGAGGAACTAGCTCGGTTTGGTCTGTCAGCATCCTCCGATAATATTGTAACTTTGTATAGAGCTAATACTCTAACTCCTTACCAAATAGAAACTGCCCAAGCAGAAGGTAAACTCTGCCCTAAATGTAATGGCAGTGGTTATAAAGGAAGGGTAGGGGTCTATGAATTTATGGTAATTACCGAACGCCTACAAAAGTTAATCAATGAAGGTGCCCCCAGCGATATGATCGAGGAAGCGGCAGTGGAAGAGGGCATGACCACTATGCTTGCTTATAGCTTGAACTTAGTAAGAGAAGGTTATACTACCTTAGAAGAAATTACCAGAATCTTGCCGGATTATTTGAGCTTGGCGAAGTCTAAAGCTAATGCTGTCAGAAGATCGTCTCTCAGTTTCTCCCAACGGCTCCAAGACTTCGAGAGACGATTTAAGCAGCTTAACCATGAATTTCAACAATTCAAGCAACAATTAAAGATTGACCAAGGGAAATCCTTGGCAGCACCTTCATTAGTAGATGAAGAATTGCTCGATCCTTGGTTGGATACCTAGTAATATGAATACTTATTATTTTGCCTATGGTTCAAATATGTCCTCACTCAGGTTGAAAAAAAGAATTTCCTCCGTTCAAGTTATTGATACTGCGGTGTTGCATGGATATAGTTTAAAGTGGAACAAATATGGCAAAGATGGTACAGGAAAATGCAATATTGAAAATAATGAAACCCAATATGTTCTAGGAGTAGTATATCAAATTCATCACAAGGATCTTCTTCAACTCGATAATTATGAAGTTGGATATCAAAGGATCTCAACAAGTGTTGATTCAATAGCAATGAATAATAACTATTCAGTAATTACATATATTTCTCAGAGAACTCGGTTCAATATCTATCCATTGAAATGGTATAAGGATCATGTTCTCAGAGGAGCAATCGAGCATAAGTTACCCAATGATTACATTAAATTGCTACAAGACATTAAATCAATTGACTAGATATGGCATCTCTAAACAGGCTTTTTATAACATCGTTTCAAGAAGAAAATAAGCAAAATTTTTGATATGATAGTGGCAATAATTTCTGTTTTTTAAATAATTTTTGATTGATTGCGAATAATTTCCAGGTGTAATTTTTTTGTTGATGAGAGGAGAAATTAAGTTCACGTAGAAACAACGCGAACAATTACCCACTCCAACTCTACTCCTTTTCTGGAAATAATTTGCTTTTCCATGGCTCATCGCTGCATTCAATTAGAATATGTTTAACGATAAGAATAACGCCTTCGATAACGATGATTTTTCGAAAACGACTTTTACATTTCCTAACTCTTTTGTTTCTAGGTATTTTACTTGTCTTTGTCAATACCACTGTATTGGCCAATAATTCTGACTTTCCTTCAGCTCAAAAATCAGTTAAGGCGACACAATTAGTAGAAAATGCTAAAAAAAACTATGATTTAGGCGCATTTCATGATTCTATTCGCTATTTAGAGCAAGCAGCTTCAATTTTTGCTCAACAAGGTGATCGATTAAATCAAGCGATCGCTTTAAGTAACCTCGGTTCAGCTTATCAACAATTGGGAGAATGGGAACAAGCAGAAAAAGCGATCGCCTCTAGTCTAGAATTATTAGGTTATAATTCTCAAACAGAAATTACTAAATTTTCTCTTCAAAAACAAAAGATCATCGCTGCTATTCTTAATGTTTATGGTCATCTTTCTTATGAAAAAGGGCAAGCTGATTTAGCTTTAGATTATTGGCAAAAAGCAGAAAATATTTATCAACAATCAGATCATAAACCAGGAATTATTAGTAGCCAAATCAATCAGGTATATGCTTTACAAACTTTAGGAATGTATCAACAACTAACTCCTACAGTAGTGAAGATTCAGGAAGGACTAGAAAACTTACCATTATCACTTCAAGTAGAGGGATTGAGAAGTTTAGGAGAAGTTTTAGCAGCATTAGGAAACTTAGATAACTCTGAGCAAATTTTACAAAAAAGTTTAACCCTAGCTAGGGAAACGGACTCATCAGAAGCTGCTAGTATTACTTTACTAAGTTTAGGCAATACTTATTGGGCTAAGGGTAATTTAGAACGCGATCGCCAAAATATATCTCATTCTTATGATGCGATTCCTTGGCAGTGTCAAACTATTTCCTTACCTCCCCTAGCTAAATCTTATTATCAGCAAGCCCAACAGAGTTATCAAGAAGTTATTAATCTCTCACCACTATCAACCCATGCTATTCAAGCTCAACTAAGTCTATTTAATTTATTAGTAGAATCAGGAGAATCAACTTCAGCTCGACAGATTTGGCGAACAATTAAGCTCGCTAATTTACCGCCAAGCCAAACCAATGTCTATGCCAAAATTAATTTAGCACGTCATTTAGCTTGCTTGAGACAACAACCAACTACCACCTCTGATTTACCAAATTGGGAAGAAATTGAGTCGGTTTTAACACAAGCAAGAGCAGGAGCCGAAAATTTACCAGATAAACGGGCTTTATCTTACGCTTATGGCAATATGGGCAGTTTTTATGAGTATTTAAGTCTAGAAAATTCCCCGAGTACTCAATTATTAACTGCTGCTCAACAACTGACCGAACAGGCTTTAATATTAGCACAACCGGGCAAGGCACCAAGTATAGCTTATCAATGGCAATGGCAATTAGGACGAATTTATGCTCGTAATGGCGATCGTCAAAAAGCAATATCTTCTTATCGAGATGCGGTGGCAACCTTAAAGAAACTGCGTAGTAACTTAGTGGCGATTTCTGCTGACGTGCAATTTTCCTTCCGCGATCGTGTCGAACCAGTCTATCGTCAGCTAGTTAAATTATTATTGAGCACAGAAGGTAATCAGCCCAGTGAAAAGACTTTAAGAGCTGCTGTTAAATTGATTGACGATCTCCAATTAGCAGAATTAGAAAACTTCTTAAGTTGTGATTTATCTTCTATTGCAACTAGTTCGCCCCCAATTAATGAATTAGGAACAGCAGCTTTCATTTATCCGATTATCTTAGAAGATCGTCTCGATGTCATCTATCAATTACCTGGACAACCCTTGAGATATCAAGCCAATCAAGTCAGTCGAGTAGCAGTAGAAAAGACGGTGAACAAACTACAAGATGCGATCGCCCGACGTATTCCCGAAGATACCCGAGCAACCTCTCAACAGCTTTATCAATGGTTAATTCAACCCCTTGAAGTTTATTTAGAGTCAACTACACCTGTAGACACCTTAGTATTTGTTTTAGATGGGTATTTACGCAACATTCCCATGGCAGTTTTATACGATCCTCAAAACCAAGAATATTTAGTAGAAAAAGACTATGCTTTAGCTGTATTACCTACTTCCCAATTATTTAACCTCAGTCGGTCATCTGAGCAACTAGAAGTATTAGCAGCAGGTATCAGTGAAGCTTTAGAAGTTGAGCAAAGGAAGTTTAAAGCTATTAATGCCGAAGCAGAGTTAGCACAAGTGGAAAAATTAGTAACCGCAGAAACCCTACTTAATTCAGAATTTACTCCAGCTAGTTTGCAGCAACAACTGAAAGAAGGAGACTTTTCGGTCGTTCATTTAGCTACTCATGGTAATTTTAGCTCAGATCCTCAACAGACTTATCTTCTTGCCTATGAACAGCTATTAAGAGCCGATGATTTAAGCAATTTGTTAGGTAATAGTCAGCAAGCCCCTAATAGGACTATTGATTTATTAATTTTAAGTGCTTGTCAAACTGCCTTAGGAGATAATCGTGCTACTTTAGGATTAGCCGGATTAGCTGTCAGAGCAGGAGCCCAAAGTACTCTAGCTAGTTTATGGCAAGTTAGTGATAAGTTTACTATTCCTTTGATTACGAAGTTTTATGAACAGTTAAATCAGGGAGTAACGAAAGCAGAGGCATTGCACCAAGCCCAAAAATCCCTGCTTTATACAGAGATTAATGGGCAAAAATATGCCAACGATCCCTTTGATTGGGGAGCCTACATTTTAGTGGGAAATTGGCAGTAAGTTATCAAGAATGAGCGATCGTGAAACGCCAGCCTCCGGCTGATCGCTAGGTTCTTTGCGAGAATTAGATACACAATCCTCCCTCTGCCTCCTGCCTTTCCACCAGAAAATTTTATAACCTTCCAGTCATGATGATTTGTCAAGGGGGTAAAATCAATTTTTTCTTGGGGATTAGGAATTAGGGATTAGGTAAAGTGGAAAATTTCTTTTAATTTTACTCATTATGGTGTTGATAAATGTAAATCTGCTATGATTGGCAATTCAAACCAAGTTTTTTCTAACAGTCTTTTTGAGAAAAACATCACTTCTAAATTTTCTACATCGTCTGTTTCAGGATTAAGACGAGCAATAACGCCATAATCAATTTCTTCTGACTCTTGTTCAGGATAAGGAGAACATTTATTAATATAAAGAATATCTCCTTCACGGTCATATTCAAAGGTTAGTTTTTTCTCCATATTACTTCTCCTTGTGTTATTTTTCTAGACATATAACAATTTAGATAAGAACAATAGAACTTTTTAATCACTCTTAATAGGTTTCTCCTTATTTTTTTAGTCTTATACTAAATATTGCCTTTCGTTGATGAAGTTGTAGCACTAACGCCCTTGCTTTGAACGAAATATTTGAACGAGTAGTTCGCGTTGAGCGAATCGACTATGCCAGCCAGAACTAATTACTAAAATGTTTTTTTTCTCGCCAATGAACTCACTGTAATCGGCTAAGTCATCGATTCCTAAGATAGTAAGCAGAATCTCAACGACTAACCAGACTATTATTTTTACCAATAATTTTTTCCAGCGAGTATTCATGGTTTTCTTTCTGAATATATAGCTAGAATACCTTCTCTGCCTGGACTTTACGGCTCAGTATGGCTCAATTTGTGGCTCTTTACTCACCGTTCGCTCAATTTTGTGAGTTATGACAATATAGTTTAGCGCGCCGCGAAGCGGATCCCTTCGGGATCGCCTTCGTAGGGTGGGCATTGCCTGTCCAGATATTACTTGTAAAAGGATGAATAATAATAACAATGCCCACCACCCACCAAAAAGCACAAGTCTAAAAAGGCGTAAAAACAACTGAAAAGTAAATCCCATTTTCCTGCAAACTATCACCTTTACGTCTCACTTCTTCAGTCAAAGGGATACCCCAGTCTAAACGCGCGTTAAAAATATCTCCATATTGAAAAAATAAACCCACTCCCACAGAAGCTATAGTATCAGGAGACAGTACGGGGGTGCTGTGATTCCAGCCAGTACCAAAATCCACAAAGGGGATTATCTGCAAAACCATGTTTTCCTCTGGTTCTCGAAATACTGGTAAACGTGCTTCTACTGTTGCTATCAATCCATTATCAGTTAAACGGAAATTTTGAGGATAGCCTCGTACTGTACCAAAACCACCCAAGACAAATCTTTCTATCGGTAATAAAGTATGGGAACTTAATTGAAGATCACTACGCGCTAATAAAAGCATATCGGGTGCAAATAAGCGTACATATTGAACTTGTCCTCGCCACATAAAATACTGAGTTTCTGGTGCATTAGGATTTACGGCTGCATCAAAAGCTTCTGTAACTCCCAAGGCATCAACCCCAAAATTAAAGGAAGAGCGAGCAGCAATCACTTCTTGTTCATTGCGCTCTAACCATTCCTGAAATAATCTGAGCGTAGATACTCTAGTACGTCCTTGAAGATCTGCCCCTGCCGATAAAGGAAACTTTTGTCCTCGAATCGAACCATTACTTTCTTGACGATCGAAGGTAACACCTAAACTAATTTCTCGTCGAGGAGTTTGAAATATAGGTTGACGCAGCCTTAATTCATATTGTTGATAGTCTGATTTGATATCAAATTGTTCAAAACTAGGATCGATGACTTTGCTGCTAATAGTTCGGTAGCGAAATTTAAAAGTGCCATTATCAGGATTGAAAGGAATCTGATAAGAAGTTTCCCAGTCATCACTACCATCGGTATTGCGGTATTCTAATTTAATATTATCTCCTAATCCTAATAAATTGGCTTCTGAGAGTGCTACACTACGGCGAAAAGTACCCACACTAGGAGTGCGATTGTTATCTAATAGGGCTTGTAATTTGAAGGTATCACCAGTGGCAAATTGCACATTGAGAATACTTGTACCAGGGCGAGAACCATCTGCAAGTTCCGCCGAAACAGTTTGAATAATAGGATTTAGTTGTAATAGTTGAAGCGCTTCTTGCAGTTTAATAATATTGAGGGGTTTTCCGGCTGCCACCGCAATTCTAGAGCTAATATAGTTAGGATTTAGTCTTTCTGACTCATCAAGGGGAGTAACGTTAATTTGCTCTAATTCGCCCTCAATGATTTGTACTTTGACTATGCCTCGACCTTGTTGTTGAGTGGTTTCAGGAATAGAAATAACGGCACCAGAGGTAGTGTATCCGGCTTCAGCATAGAGTTTAGCTACATCATTAGCGATTTGAAGTAAGCGAGACAGGGGGATGGGTTGAGCAAGCAAATTTTGGGTCACTTCAGCTTCTAGTTGGGAGGAGCTAAAGACTGTATTTCCGGTAAATTCAAACTTGGTAACCGTAATAGTTTTTTGTGGTTCAGGAATTTCTGTGGGAACGATAACAGGAGGTGGGGGAGTGGGTAAAAGTTCTTCTGCTGGTGTAGGTTTTAAAGGTTGTTCCGGGAGAGGTTGTGGTTGTTGAGGCGGGACAAGATCTCGAAGTGGCGCAATATCTGTAGGTTCAACAGGTATTTGTGCTTTGATTTGATGAGAGATGACAGTATTGGTTGAGATGATGCCAAGCAAAAATAGTAATTTAAAAGTTGATTTGAACATTAAGACTTGCCATACTTGAATTTTGCAGATAGCTTACCATTAGTGGACTTTCCAGATTTTTGTCCCTTTTTTCCACAAAGCCCTCTAGTAGTCCGTCAAGATAGTTTTGAGGAACTGGCTAAGGTAATTTTGGATTTTGGATTTTGGATTTTGGAGAATTGTCCTATTCCTCATTTCAAAATTGACAGAGTACTAGGAGTAATTATGGGACTTTTTCCTCAGAAAAGCAAAGAAGATTTTTTGGCGATCTCGAACAGATCAAGCGAAGCCGTGCGCTTCGTCAGCTTTTTGCTAATCAAACTCAGGTGCCCAAATTTCTCCCACAGGTAATTTCCAACCCGGAAGCACTTCCGGTACTTCAAACACATCCTCATCTCCCAACACAACTGTTTTTGTATTGAGGCGATAAACCTCCATGGTGTGAGCTCTCGGATCGACCAATACCCCAACTTTTGTTCCTAATTTCCAAAATTCTTCTATCTTTTGAGGTAATTTATCCCCACTATCCGTTTTAGATTTAACTTCAAACATCAAATCGGGAACTAACTCGGCATAATCTTCTGTAGTGCGAGGTAAACGTTGAGCTAAGATAAAAGACACATCAGGCGCACGTACATCTCCATCTTCATTCGGTAAACGAAAACCACCACTAGAACCTTAGACTCTACCGAGACGACGAGGACGTACCCAATTCCGAAGTTGTGCGGCAATTTCAATTCCTACTTCCTCAGATTCTAATCCTGAAAGACTCATAAAGATAATTTCTCCGCCTACTAATTCCATTTGATAATCAGGATATTCTGCTTGTAGCTTTTCTAAGTCTTTAAGCATTAAATTAGGCATTTTGAAAACCTTCTATCTACATTGCTATATTTATCCTAACAACCCTAGCCGAAGTCACTAGTTTACCCTCTGGACAACAAAGCGATCGCCCTGGGGAGAAATCTGAGGTGCGATCGCCTTTGTAAGTTGAGTTGATCAAGGGCAGTCACACTTTCCTTGCCTTGAATGATGACACCGCCAGGTTCAAATCCAACACCCATTCAAAAAAGCTGAAACCCTGATTAAAAAATACTTTTGGGTAGAGACAAGGCATGCCTTGTCTCTACATTGACTTTTGACTTCCGCGCAGCGGTACTAGTCTGTGAGGTCTTGACAACAATTACCAAGAATTTAGATAATGAAACATCTCCATAGACAGAAATATTAATACCCCGCGCCATGAAACCGAAAACTGCTGCGATCGCCTCCCATTTCTGGTTGGCTCTGTTTATCTCTGGCTTTAGTGTCTTAGCTCCAGAGAGCCCTTCTGTAGCCCAAATTATTCCTGACGATACTTTAGGAGCAGAAGCTTCCGTAGTCAATCAAATTAACGAAACTTTACAACACCTTGAAGGAGGTGCCATCAGAGGAGAAGACCTCTTTCACAGTTTCTTAGAGTTTAGTATCTCTGAAGGTGCAGCGGCTTATTTTGCTAATCCTCAAGGCATCATTAATATTTTCAGTCGGGTAACTGGGAACAATATCTCTCAGATTATGGGGAAATTAGGGGTTTTAGGAGAAGCTAATTTATATTTTGTCAATCCCAATGGGATTATTTTTGGTCCTAACGCCCAATTAGATATTAGCGGTTCGTTTGTGGCTAGTAGTGGCAGTGGTTTTATCTTACCCAATGGCAGCGAATTTAGTGCCACTAATCCTCAAGCACCGCCTTTATTGACAGTCACAGCCACCGCACCAGTGGGATTAAAGTTGGAGGGAACTGAGGGCATGATTACCAATCAAGCCCAGCTGAAAGTGCCCGCCGGAAAAAGTATCACCCTTGTGGGTAATGAAGTTGTCAACATGGGGAATTTAACTGCACCGGGAGGTACAGTTAAGCTCATGGGCAATGAGATTAGTGTGGAAGGAGAAGCGGTAATTGATGTATCTGCTTCTGAGGGTGGAGGTAGCGTGTTGATTGGTAAGGGTGAGCATGAGATACCTACTGCATCGTCAGTAAGTATAGGTGAGGATGTAAGTATCAAGGCAGATGGTTTGCTAGTAGGGGATGGGGGAGTAGTAGAGATAGAGGCAGAGGAGATAGTAGAGTTTGAGGGAAGTATTAGTGCTAGAGGAGGATTCATCGGAGGAGATGGAGGAAGGGTAGTTATCACCGCAGCAGAGGTAGTCAATGAGGGGAGTGTGGATGTAACGGCACTAAATGGCGAACCAGGAGTGGTGGAAATATCTTCTAATCAGGGGTTAGAGCAGGAAGAGCCAGAAGAAACATCCGCAACTTTGGTTGACTCTAGAGAGGTAGAAGGAAATAATTCTGTTTCTCCAGCCCAGGTTAACTCTCAATCCTCAGCTACCCAAGAATCAACCATCACTTCCGACTCGTTAGTGCCGGATGATAGTCTGGGTGAGGAAAGTTCAGAAATAGAAGCGATCGATGAGAAGAGCGATCGGGTAGTGGGTGGTGCCGAAAGAGGTGTAAATTTATTTCATAGTTTCCTGGAATTTAAGATTGAAACAGGCAGAGGGGTATATTTTGCTAATCCTATAGGCATTGACAATATTCTGGCAAGGGTAACAGGCAGTAATATTTCTGAGATTCGAGGGACTTTAGGGGTAGAAGGCAGTGCCGATTTATACTTCATCAATCCTAATGGCTTATTCTTCAATCAAAATGCCAGCTTAGATTTGAATGGTTCATTTTTTGCCTCTAGCGCAGAAGCGATCGCCTTTGATAATTTTGATTATACTGCTGTTAATCCGAATATTCCACCGAATTTAGAGCTAAATGTGCCACAAGGATTAAGATTTGGCGCCAATCCTGGCAATATCACCATTCAAGGTACATTAATCACTCCGAATGATTTAACTTTAGAAGCACAAAATTTAAACTTATCAGCTATTATCGCCGCCGAAGGCAATTTAACTTTAAAAGCTCAAGATACAGTAACAATTAAGGATAATCAAGAAAATCCTTTCATTGCTGCTTCAGGGGAAGATTTATTAATTCAGGGGAATCAGATCGATATTTTTGCTTTAAATCATTCTCACAGTGGTTTATTTGCTGGTGGTGATTTAATTTTGCGATCGCCTAATCCTGTGATAGGAGATGCCCATTATTGGAGTAGGGGTAATTTTCAAATCGAAGATTTAGAGGGCAATTTAGGTGATTTAAACAGTATCGAAGATCCCATTATTCGAGCCGCCGGAGATGTCAGTTTTAATATTTATCAGGGTACATCATTACATATAATTGCCGGTGGTTCAGTTAATGCAGGCACGATTATCATTACTGACGTAGAGACAGGCACAGAGAACATAGATTTTATTCAAGAAGCTATAACCTTAACTGATGGCACAGTAGTTAATATTGATGGTAGCCAGCAAGCAACTGTTGACATTAGAGCAGGAGTCAAACCAGAAGCGATCGGCATGCCTGGAATTACGGGATTTGCAGGGGTTCCCATTGATTTTTTTGCTGATGCTAGTTTTAGTTTTCTCGAACCACCACCAAGCACAAATGAACTAGCAACTAGTGCTGATATTACAATTAATAATATCTTTATTGGCCCTCCGGATGGATTGATCTTATTGACGAATCAGTATCAGCCGAATTTGTCACTAGAAAACGGCAACATTATTTTGGAAGGTCGCATTGACACTAAGAGTGTTCAGGAAGTAGGTAATGGAGGAGATTTAGTTATTGATTCAAGAGCTGATATTGAAATCAACGATCTAATTATCACATCTGCAAACCCTCCATTAGCTGGTAATGGTGGTGATATCAAACTACTCTCGTCTAGTGACATTACTTTAAATGAAGGGGCAACTATTGGTTCGAGGGGAATCTTGGGAGGAAATATAGATATTGTTGCAGGTGAGACTTTCTCAATTATGGGAACAAGCTCAAGTGGAATAATTGCCAGTGAAAGTGGAGGAACTAATTTCTCCTCTACCGAACCCACCCCAACAAGTGGTCACATTTATGTGGAAGCAGGATCTGTGTTTTTAACTGATGGTGCTCGTATAAGCACTGACACTTTTGGTGACGCGAACTCTGGACAAGTAATTCTTAATGTAGATAATTTATTAGTGATTGATGGAGCCGATAGTGATGGATTTGACTCAACAATATCTAGTGGTGTAAGAGAAAATGCAATGGGCAATGCTGGAGACATTAAAATTAATGCACGCTCTCTTTCGATTACCAATGGAGCAGTTTTGAATAGTTCCACGAATGGATTCGGTGATGCTGGCAATATAAGTATTAATGTCGATGATGAGATAAATCTAAATGGTGGAGACAGAGGAATCAGAAGCAAGATAAATAGTCGAGCCGAATTAGGTTCAGAAGGCGATGCAGGAATTATCGAGATTATTACTGGTTCTCTTTATGCTTTCGATGGTCAGATTTCAACGACTTCCGACGGAAAGGGCAAAGCTGGTGGAATAGTAATTGTTGCCAATGATACTATCGTTTTTGATGGTGGCGATTTAGAGGGACCTAGTGGAGCTTTTAGTCGCTCGGATTTTAACTCGATTGGACAAGGGGGAACAATTGATATAACCTCAAGAGTTCTCAGTCTTAGTAATGGTGCGAGGATCTCAACTTCCACCTTTGGAAGAGGAGATGCAGGTAAAATAAGTCTTACAGCCTATGAAACAATAACCCTAGAAGGTCAATTCTCTTCAGGACAGCCTACTAATATAACTAGCAATGTAGAAGAAATGGCTGAAGGTAATGGGGGTGAAATTCAAATTTCTACTGGCTCATTATCAATTACTAATGGTGCTCAAATATCAACACAAACGTTTGGAACAGGAGATGCTGGAAAAATTTCGATTAACGCAAACAAAAATATTTCGATTGATGGAGAAGGAACACCTCTTACAATAGGTGATTCTACTTCCCCAATTATCAGTAATATTAGTAGCGGTGTATCATCAACTGCTTCAGGTAATGGTGGTAAACTAGAGATCAGTTCTGATTCTATTGAGATTACGAATGGTGCATTTATCTCTACTAGCACCTTGGGAAATGGGAATGCGGGGGCATTAAAAATTACTGCTAGTGATGGGATAACTCTTGATGGGGAAAGAAGCGATGGTTTCTCTAGTGGTATTTTCAATCAAGTAGGGATTGATGGAAGAGGAAATAGTGGAGAATTAGTCATCGATACCACTACCCTCACTATCAATGGCGGAATAATTAGTTCCAAAACTGTTGGAGAGGGAAATACTAGTGCACTGCGGATTAGGTCTACTAATTCCATAATCTTAGGTAGTGACAATAGTGAAAATCCCGGTCTAATAGAGAATACAGTAGGAGAAGGTTTTACTACTTTAATCAATAGACAAGAGGGAGATCAAATCATTGTCGAACAAGTCGAAATCGCTGATAATCCGCAAGCTAGAGGAAATAGTGGCGGAGTTTTTATTAACAGTAAAACATTATCCTTAATAGAAGGGGCGAAGATAACAACGAGTACACGAGCTTTCGGTAATGCTGGAGAAATTGAAATTAATGCTACTGAAATAGTATCTGTTGATGGAGAGTTTAGGGATGGAGTTAGTAGTTTAATCTCCAGTAACGTTGCCGAAAATGCACGGGGAAATCTGAGTAGTAAAGGTATTTTAATTAACACCAATAAATTGGCATTGACCAATGGAGGAGGAATCACAGCTACTACCTTTGGTATCGGAGATGCAGGCAGAATTACCATCAATGCTACTGAGAGTATTTCTCTAAGTGGTCAAACCAGCCAAAGAGTTAGTAGTCTTATTGCTAGCGAAGTAGGTTCCAAGGCTCAAGGAGATGGTCAAGAGATTGCCCTGAATACTAATCAGTTATTTCTGGATAATAATGCTCAAATAAGTAGTAAAAGCGATGGTGCAGGAAATGCTGGCAACATTATCATTAATGTCCCTAGTCTGGTTAATTTAGACAACAACTCATCACTCACAGTAGAAACGGATGGAAGTGGAAAACCAGGAACAATAACTATAAATTCCGATACTGTGAATATTGGCGAAAATGCCCAAATCAGTGCCACGGTTAAACAAAATTCCACCAATACAGAAGGAGAAGGAAAAATACAGATTAACTCCTCTAATCTAAATATTTCAGGACAACTGGGCATCTTTGCAGAAACAGAAGGTATTGCACCAGCGGGAAACTTAATTATTAATCCCGATAACAACAATCCTAACCTTAACATCCAATTTACAAACAATGGTTTTATCTCCGCCCGCACCACCAATATTGGCGATGGAGGTAACATCACTATAAATGCACCCGAAACCATAGATATTCGAGGAAATGGCTCAATCACCGCCGAAACCTCTGGAAGTGGGCAAGCGGGAAGCATCAACATTGACACCCAAAGACTCACTATAGCTGATGGCATAATCATCACCACTTCCACAGAATCTTCAGGAAATGCTGGTCAAATCATCCTGAAAGCTACCGAAAGCTTAAATTTGACAAATCAGTCTCAAATAACCTCAGAAGTTAAAACAGGAGCCACAGGTAGCTCTGAAGGCATAACTATCAACACCCCCTTACTCATCCTCAGCGATAACTCCGAAATATCCGCCGCTACTGATGGAGAAGGTAAAGCGGGCAGTATTTTGATTGATGCCAAAGATAGCGTAGCGATTAATAGTAGTAGCTTACTCAATGTCGAAACCAACAGTGCCGGAGAAGCAGGCAACATAGACATCACCACTAATATCTTGACCATAGGAGAGGATGCTGAACTCAGTGCCAGAACTAGAGAGCAAGCCATCGGAAAAGCTGGCAATATAACCTTAAATGCTAATCAAGTAAATATTAGTGGGGAATTAGGCATCTTTGCTGAAACCGAAGGTATCGCACCAGCCGGTAACTTAACCATTAATCCCAATAATACTTCCAACCTTGAGATTTCATTCACTAATCAAGGTACTATTTCTGCATCTACCTCTGGTAATGGCGATGGAGGAGATATAGCTATTACATCACCAGACACCATTAACTTAACCGGAAACGGCAGTATTAAAGTAGAAGCCAGTGGCAGTGGAAATGCAGGCAGTATTTTAATCGATAGCAATCAATTGAATATTAGCGAAGGAGTAGAAATTAGTGCCTCCACATCAGGGACAGGAAACTCCGGTAACATTACCCTTGATGCAGCTAACCTTAACCTAGACAATGCCACTATCTCAGCTTTAACTTCAGGTGCAGGCAATCCCGGTAGGATTGAAATCATCAATGAAGAAAATAATGCCAACCAAGTCAACTTAACTAACTCCACCATCTCCACTGAAATCCAAGCTAATGGCATAGCCACTAAACCTGCTGATATCACCATCAACACCGATCGCCTCACCTTAGACG
>JAAUYA010131075.1_pt1 | contig 15076 bp, 15 predicted proteins | sample 7278161 | NCBI WGS metagenome assembly JAAUYA01 (sample SAMN14350120, study PRJNA611818) | marine sediment metagenome | isolation source: surface marine sediment (3m) | place: French Polynesia: Moorea | collected 2018-08
CAGATGCTAATTATCAACAGAAAAACTGAATGAAAAACTTTCTTATCAATTATTTCTGTTCTCAGCTCTTTCTGAAAATACTATGCTCAGATGTTTTGCTCGAATTTCGCCGACATAAAAATAGTATGATTTTCCTTCGGAAAATCAACACCCCACCCCTAGCCCCCCAATTCTGGCTACCGTGTACACACAAATAACCAAGACAATCAATTTTCTGGCTTTCGCCCCCCTAGCCCCCCAATTCTGGGGGGAAAACTCCAAAAAAGTCCCCCAGGATTGGGGGATTTAGGGGGCGGAAACGTCGTGAATATAAGTCAACCAGACTTATGTGTACACGGTAGCCAATTCTGGGGGTAATTTTTATGCTATCCTCTTGACAAATCCCATGACCGGGATTTAGGGCATGAAGGCAGAGTCTTTGATACTTTTCAGACATCCTCTTAGCGATCGCACCTCGATCTTGCCATGAACTCATTAAGAAGAGCAACAGAGAGATAGATTCTTCAAAATATAGTGTGTATAGCGAAAAATTCTTTTGACGATTTTCGAGTTGTTCAAGAGTTGCTTCCAAACTTAGGAAACGAATCGCACAAATGTCAAGTTATTGTAACATCGATAACTAGAGCAAGATTACTAATTCAGGTTATAATAAAGAATTGGCTGTTTAATAGGTAAAAATTACTAGCCAATTAAAAACTATAGTAGTATATCTTAAAATAATTATGACTGAAACTATACGTTTTCTCATGTGTGCCCCCGATCACTACGATGTGGATTATGTAATTAATCCTTGGATGGAGGGCAATATTCATAAATCGGCTCGCGATCGCTCGGTGGAACAGTGGCAAAAACTGCACCAAATTATTAAAGAACACGCGATCGTCGATTTGGTTACACCCCAAAAAGGATGGCCCGATATGGTATTTACTGCCAATGCCGGCCTAGTATTAGGAGATAATGTGGTGTTGAGTCGCTTTTACCACAAAGAGCGTCAAGGAGAAGAACCCCATTTTAAACAGTGGTTCGAGGAAAACGGCTACACTGTTTATGAGTTATCCAAAGATTTACCCTTTGAAGGGGCAGGAGATGCTCTTTTTGACAGGGAGGGACGTTGGTTATGGGCAGGTTATGGATTTCGTTCCGAATTAGACTCTCATCCTTATATAGCTAAATGGTTAGACACCGAAGTATTGTCCTTGCGTTTAATTGACGATCGCTTCTATCACTTAGATACTTGTTTTTGTCCCCTGAGTAATGGTTATTTACTCTATTATCCTGCTGCTTTTGATAGTTATTCTAACCGCCTCATTGAAATGCGAGTACCAGAAGAGAAACGCATCCCCATTGATGAACCCGATGCTGTAAATTTTGCTTGTAATGCGGTTAATATCAATGATGTGGTGGTGATGAATAAGGTGAGTCAAGAACTGCTCCAAAATCTTGCTGATGGAGGTTTCCGGGTAGTTGAAACTCCCCTCACCGAATTTCTTAAAGCTGGTGGTGCAGCCAAATGTCTAACCTTGCGGGTAACTGAACCGATTGTAGAGGATGTTCATGCTAGTACACCAGTAGAGAGCAAGATTATCCGTATGGAGGGACATCTGTTAGATGCTGGTGTCATGAACCGTGCTTTAGACTTAATTGTCGAGGAAGGGGGTAGCTTTAAGGTACTCAACTTTAATTTAGGCATAGAAAGACAAAGTCCTTCTAATGCAGAAGTAAGAGTTTCGGCACCTTCCTATGAGGTAATGGAAGACATTATGACTCAGTTAATTGACTTGGGTGCTTTTTCCTTACCCGACAAAGTATCTGATGCGAAGACGGTTGTAGTTAGTAAAGCGGGGGTGGCACCAGATGATTTTTATGTGACTACTATCTATCCCACTGAGGTAAGGGTAAATGGTTACTGGGAGAAAGTAAGCGCTCAACGCATGGACGGTGCCATCGTCATCAGCAATACTCCAGAAGGCGTTGCTGCTCGTTGTCGAATTTTGCGGGATTTACAAGTAGGAGATGAAATAGTTGTCGGAGTCGATGGTATTCGTACTGTTCGCGCTCCCGAATCAAGGGATCAACGCAAACAAAGCCAAGAATTTAGCTTTATGAGTGGTGGAGTTTCCAGCGAGCGCCGAGTAGAGTTGGTAGTAGAACAAATTGCCTGGGAAATGCGCCATATCCGCGACCAAGGTGGTAAAGTAGCAGTAGTAGCAGGACCAGTGGTAATTCATACTGGAGGAGCGAAACACTTATCTCGCCTAATTCGGGAAGGGTATGTACAAACTTTGCTTGGTGGTAATGCGATCGCCGTCCACGACATTGAACAAGCGATGATGGGTACTTCTTTAGGTGTAGATATGCAAAGAGGCATACCCGTAAGCGGTGGACATCGCCATCATCTCAAGGTAATTAACACCATTCGTCGTTGTGGTAGTATTGCTCAAGGAGTAGAAGAGGGCATTTTAACTAAAGGGGTGATGTATGAATGTGTGAAGAATAATGTCCCATTCTGTCTGGCTGGTTCCATTCGCGATGATGGCCCCTTACCTGATACTTACATGGATTTAATTAAGGCTCAGGAGGAATATGCTCGCCTGTTGCAAGGGACAGACATGATTTTAATGCTCTCTACCATGTTACATTCTATCGGTGTCGGTAATATGACTCCTGCAGGAGTGAAAATGGTATGTGTAGATATTAATCCTTCAGTGGTGACCAAATTAAGCGATCGCGGTTCCGTTGAGTCTGTGGGTGTAGTCACTGATGTGGGGTTATTCCTAAGCTTATTGGTACAGCAGTTGGATAAATTAACTAGTCGTTATGAGTTAGTAGAAACTGCTTAATAATAGTTATCAGTCACCAGTTATTGGTGACTGTGTACTTTTAATAATTAAGCAACCTATATACCTAAATCAAAAATGGCAGATAATCTCAGAATCAGAGGAATAGTTAGAACAGCAACAACCGCCAAAAATCTACTCAAAATTGGTCTTAAAGCCAACGAGGCAGCTAAGTTTAAACAATATATTCAAAACAACCTTAAAACTATCGAAAATATCTGCGCTCAAGCTAACAGTCAACCGCACCAGCTACCTCCTCGTTCCCGCAATGCCTATTATTTTCTCAAGGAAATTGATTTAGATAATTTGCCCATCGTCTCCTCAGAATCTCAACCAATATCCAAGGTTAAACCTCCTCCAACTATTCGCCTCAAAAGTATTGTCAGACAACAAAAGATTATTTTAGAGGAGATTTTTTATTTAGCAGATGCTCCCAATCAGGCTAAATTTGAGCGACTAATCTACGACTTAAACCTCAACGTTACTGATATTGAAACTATATGTCAAGATCATCAAGCTACTCCTGCTAATCTGAGTGATACCTCTCGCCAAATTTATGCTTGGATGAAATTTTTAACTAATCCCTTGCTTCTAGAAAAACATTTAATTGCTACTCACAAAGCTAAGAAAATCACTCAGAAAATCGCTCAGGCTAATTTAATTAAGTTTGAAAGCATATTTATAGCATTTACCAATATGGCCAGTCTTTACAGGGGCAAAAAAGACCGGCACTATTATAAAATAACCCTTAATGAAGGTTTTATCAAGGCTAATGAGGCCATCATTACAGCTATAATTACGGCCATAATTGAAGGCAAAAGCCGAGAAACTACTCAAATTATTAACCTTTATGTCCTCACTGAAGAATACAGTAATATTCTCTTAGAATTAGATTTGATTGCCGATATTGAAGCTGATAATGCTCAGGGTCAATGTTACGATCTCGAGCAACTATTTGTACGCATAAATAGTCAATATTTTGACAGTTCTCTGAGTAAGCCTCGTCTCAGTTGGAGTCAGTCTTTAACCAGAAGAAAATTTGGACATTATGAAACCAATAGAGATAGGGTGGTAATTAGTTTAACTCTTGATGATAGTAATGTTCCTGTTTTTGTAACTGAATTTGTTTTATATCACGAATTACTACATAAATATTATGGGGAAAAATGGGTTAATGGTCAAAGGAGGGTTCATACTCCTGAATTTAAACAACTAGAACAAAAATTTGAATTTTACCAAGAAGCAGAGGCATGGTTGAGCAAGTTGACGCATTTAGCTAAATTTTAGCATTGGAATCATCACTGGTTACAATTAACACAGAACGGCATTTTTCTACTTTAGCTTTTTTGAGAAATGAATCAACATTTAAATGATAGTCCCACATCAGAATCTCAAAGGATACGGGAGAGGACTCGCCAAATTAGGCGTCTATTTATCATTCTTCTCTCCATTGGATTAGTGGGTGGTGGTATACTGGGATTTGGAGTAGTTAAGGTTTTAAAAAAATTGGGATTAACTGAAAAAACTCCTCAGTTTGAGCATCTTAAAGAGAGATGAGCCTAATTTTTCTCCTCACAACCAGTGATTAGATTTACAGATACAAATAGTTAACAAGTAAAACTAGTCTCAGAACATTGATAAATGGAATTGAGTTGATGATAATTTAAAACTTACTTTAAGACAATATCTCAAAATTGTTTTTTTCCCCTCAGAAGGCGAACCAAGTCTATGGCAGAAAAAGCAGGGGTAAACCCGAAAGCTTCTAACCATTGGTTACGCCCCTCCCATTTTGAAAACTGGTATGAGACAGAAAGATTAAGTGCATGACCATCTATCTACAAACTATCAAGATTTATGAAGGAGGCAGCCATTAATTAAGAAAGAGCTATATATTACAGGTAATATCAAATCCGGATAATTGCACATACTTAATCTTTCAGGGTAACATTCCTCGTAAACTTTCTGAATTCTGAATTCTGAATTCTGCATTACCTCATCCAAAAGTGTGGTTATTCAACCGGATTTGATCTAATATATCCTTGTAAAATTGATTTTTAAGAAAAATGAACCTATTTTCTGGCTTAATCAAACGCAAAGGAATTATCTTTTCTGCGCTGCTCCTCTCGCTAGTGGGTTGCGGCTCAAACCCTGCGATTGAATCAGCTCAGGAATTTGGCTTGCTAGCTGCTCAGTTTGAAGACAATACCAACAAATTAGCAGATGACATCTACAATTCTTGTATCCGCAGAGTTCGGTACATGCAGGTTGATACTGCAGTAGCTAACCAAGCAAGAAATGATGCACTCAAACAATGTGAAGATTTCAATAAGCCAGCCGCTATGCAAGCTAGAAGTGCTAACCAAGTGGTAACTAATTATGTAATAGCAATCGGGAGGTTAGCTTCTGATGATGCTGTATCCTTTCAAGATGAATTAAACAGCATCAAGGATTCATTAAACAATTTATCGATTCCTACTGCAACAGGAACTAATATAAGCCTTCCTCAAGGTGGAGTCAGCACAGGTATTTCCATCGCTAATTTTATCTTCAACTGGGCGGCAAAGAGGTTTAGAGAAGGAACACTCAGGGAAGCTATTCTCTGTACAGATCAATCCCTACAAACCTATACGGACGGTTTAGAGTTTGTTTTTAGAGATGGCTACATTAATGGTCTTCTTGAGCAAGAGCTATTGAGAGTCAATTCTTATTATGACTACTACGCAGCCATACTCAGGAATACAAATGGAACAGACAAAGAGTTTAGAGAGCTGCAACTTGAATCATTTAATGCGATTGATACCGTTCTACAGAGACGAAATGCGTCTCTCTCTTATGTAGCTATCATCAATAAGACAGCTAATGCCCACGCAGCTCTTGCCAAATTATTTTTAGGAGACGAAAATCCTCCCTCGAAATCATCATGTGCCATTTACTTTAATGCTAATCAGTCAGATTCAACGTCGATAAACCCAGAAAATCAGCAGACATTTACTCTTGACTTCACCGTTGAAGAACTTGCTAAGATGAAGCAAATTGCTATTAACTATCAAAAAGAAATAGAACCCTTATTAATTCAAATGGAGGAAGGATTAAAAGAGTAAAACTATCTTCCTTATAAGAAGAACAAATTATCTATATAGCAGGAGAAAGAATGACTACTTATACACGAGACGAGCTCAAAAGTGAAAGGGATAAACTTCAAGACTCTATTGCCAAATTAGAGAAAGAGAAAGTCAAAGCTCTCGAGCAGAAGAGAATTACAGTTCAGCAATTTAGGGAGATTAATGGTGAGCAACTGGCTCTGGAAAATGAGCTTAACCTGCTCAATATCAAATTGATAACAAAAGAAATTGATTCGATTACGGTGGGAGATGATAGTCCTGCTGCTAAACTTAAAGCTTCGACTGATAATTTAATAGAGGCTATTGATAAACTTGATGATGTCAGGAATTTTCTTAGGGCAGCAGCAGATCTAATTGATTCAGTTAACGGAATTATAGCTGCGATCGCAAGTGTTGTGATATAAATTCAAATATGCCGGTGAAACGAAAGTCCAATCCTTGATCTGGATTTGAGGTGCATAGGATGTCTTCTTCCTCCAATCTAAGCGCAGCTAAGAGAAAGGTTACTAATTTGTAGGCGATCGCCTCATCCGAGTGACTGTGACTTATGAAGATGCGTGTCATAATTTCTCTACTTCGTTTCTGCTCCTTTGCAACAGCGCTAAGTGCAACAATAATTTTTCGCTAATTCCTAATGAACAATTTCCCGTCCCAAATAATAATAATATAATCTTAGTGTGATATAGGGTGATTGCTGTAAACCTGCTCGCCAATATTAACTTCTCAATAAGATAGCATTGAAACTACTGAATTGACAAGACTTGACAACTCTATTTTAGCTTGTGCGATCGCCCTAAAATTTTGGCAATAACCCAGCCTGTTTACAGATTTCATTCGCTGTAATCCGATCAAAAACTTAGATCACGTCGTTTGACTGACATAATCAACCTCAACTGCCATTTGCTCAATCAGACTATTACCCACTGGGATCTCTTTACCTTGCTGTCGATATGCTAAAACCATCTCCTGAGCAGCATCTCGTAACATTAGTCGGCATTCTTCCAGATCTCCCCCTTCAGTAACAATTTCTGGCCACTCCACAATTTGACCCATGTAACCTGTATCGATTTTGGTGTATTTCGCAGTGTAGTTCTGTATCATCTGCCCACAAACTCATCCATATTTAGATGATTCTCCGACTCTGACATGTTTGCTAACTAGTGCCGCTGCGCGGAAGTCAAAAGTCAAAAGTCAAAAGTCAAAAGTATTATAAATTAATGCTTTCGACCTATTACCAACCCTCGTTTTATTTACGCCCTTTACCACTAGTATAAGACATGATTTGAAAAGTCTCTCTTCTTAAACAAGAAGCGATCGCCCCTCAAAACCAAATATCCACACAACAAAAATCCCACCCCTATCCCTGTTAATCTTAAACAAAACTGGTCATATTTCCTTGCAAAGTATGCAGTCGAGAAAAAAGCCCCCCTTGGGCTACAAGCTGATTATAACTGCCGATTTCCGCTATTTTTCCCTTTTCTAGGACTATAATTCGGTGAGCTTGACGAATTGTAGATAGGCGGTGAGCAACAACAAAGGTAGTCCGTTGAGACATCAAACGCCCTAGTGCTTCTTGAATTAACAATTCGGCTTCCGAATCGAGGGCGGAGGTGGCTTCATCTAGCAGCAGGATACGGGGTTGGCGCAACAAAGCGCGGGCAATGGCTAATCGCTGTCGCTGTCCTCCCGATAGCTTAACTCCATTTTCGCCAATGGGGGTATGGATGCCTTGGGGTAAATGTTCAATAAACTCCAAGGCATGAGCATCTACAAGAGATTGCCAAAATAGAGCTTCACTCACTCCTTTGGTGCCATAGAGTAGATTTTCTTGCACAGTTCCTTGAAACAGAATGGTTTCTTGGGATACAACTGACAGGAAACGCCGGTAGCTTCGCAGATCTATGTCAGAGAGTTTTCTGCGATCCAGCCAAATTTGACCGGAGGTGGGTTGAATAAAACCAATAATGAGATTGAGGAGAGTCGATTTCCCCGCACCCGAGGGGCCGACAAGAGCCACAGTTTCCCCTGGTTGTACCTCCAAAGAAAAATCTGTCAAAGCATAATTATCGGCTCCTGGATAGGTAAAGCTAATAGATTTAAATAAAAAGGCTCCTTCAACGCTTTTAACCCTTAATTTACCTTTATTTTTTTCGATTTCTCCACATTCTAAAATCTCTCCCACCGATTTAATTGCCTCAAACCCCTTACTAATTTGGGGCAAGACGGCTAGAATTTGACCGACAGAGCCGGTTAGAGAATCGAAATAACCAGTCAGCAGGACGACAGTGCCGACGGTAATTCCCCAGTAACCCTGATAAGCTAGATAAGCTGATGCTATCAGACAAAAACAGCTAAATAGTCGCAGTGTCACCCACGAGGAAGAATTAGCTATGGCATTGATAGAGTCTACTTGAAGTCCGGCATTGTGTAGCTGAGTTAACTGCTGCTCAGTTCGCTCCATTTCCGAGGGTTCAGCTCCGTGAGCACGAGTCACGGGAATCAGCTTGAGCATATCCACCAAGTGGGCAGAAAGTTTCTCTCCCTGTTGTCGCAGCCTCTGATGGCGTCGACTTAAAGGTTCTCTGAGAAAGCGGATAATATAGGCAGCTAGAGGGACAGTAGCTGCAAAAAAGAGCAGAAAAATGGGGGCGCGAACGGCGGTTATAGCTAGGGCAATGAGAATAGTCAAAATAGCGGCAGGCAAGAGTTGCACGAGTTGGCTGGTGAGGGTTTGAATCGCCTCTACGTCTTTGAGTAACTTTGCTTGCAAGGCTCCGGTACTGTTGCGGTGGTAGAAGCTAATAGAGAGTTCTTGCAACCGCTGCGCTAAAGCCATTCGGAGAGAAGATTCCATCTTGCGCGTAGCCAAACTCATGAAGCGGATATGCCAGTAATGGTTAGGTAAGTTCTGTGCCACCGCGAAGATCAGTAAGGCTCCATTGAACCAAAGTTCCCTTAGGGAATGGGCTGATGGGGCAGAAATAATATCGATGACGTTAGCCATAACTAGAGGTCTGAGCCATTCCGGGCTATGCTTAATGACATAGAAAAGTAACGATAGCCCCAGGTATCTTAGATCTTGACGATAGAGATAGATTAGGGTTTTGAGTGGGCGATCGCCTTGATAGTCTTTTAAGTCAGAGAACTTCATCAGTGTAGGAATTTTTCGATAATTACTCTATCGATAGCATTTGCTCAATTTTTGGCAACAATACTACTTTTTTTCCTGCTAGAATAAAAGGCGGTATATGTTAAGAATACCAAGATAAATATTGATGCGCTCTCATGTTTTATTAAAAGCGTTTGTTATCGCGATCGCCTTTTTAATATTTAGCCAATTTGTCAACGCCGAGGAGGTAATGATGAAGCTAACCAGCTCTGCATTCGCTCACAAAGCCATGATTCCCAAAAAATATACTTGTCAGGGTGAGGATATCAGTCCCCCTTTGACTATTACTGACCTACCTGAAGCCACTGTATCCTTAGCCTTGATCAACGATGACCCCGATGCGCCCATGGGAACCTGGGATCACTGGCTAATCTGGAACATCAAACCGGTCCCAGAAATTAAGGAAAATTCCGCCCCTGGCACGGAGGGGAAAAACAGCTGGGGGCGCAGTAATTATGGGGGTCCGTGTCCCCCCAGCGGCACACACCGCTACTTTTTCAAGCTCTACGCCCTCGATTCCACCTTGGCTCTACCAGAAGGTGCCACCAAAGCTGAACTGGAAGCAGCCATGAAAGGTCATATTCTTGAGCAGGCAGAGTTGATCGGCCTGTATAAAAAGTCTTAGGATCTGTCTTGTCCACTGTTGCTTGTTTTTGTATCCCATCTAAATTATAGTTTTTAGATGGGACTACAGGAAACATTTGATTCAACTAGACTTGATATCAAGTTTAATGGTGATGGTGATCATGGCCGTTGTGAGCGTGATGATGATGGTGAGCATGAGTTTGAGTTACCGCTAAACTCGGATTAACTGCTAAAGTTTGCTCAGATAACAAGGCTTCTATCTGAGGCATTGCCCATTCTGCTGCCATCTGACAAAACTCAGGATCGTCGTTCACGCAGGCCATTTGCATATAGCTAACTTGAGGGTATTTACGTTGTAAACTCTCGATGATATGCTCCACATCTAGTAAGGTTTCGTGGTTTTCCGTCGCAAAACCAATCGGCATAAAGACGATCGCCTTAGCACCTAATTCAATTAAATTTTTACCCGCTAATTCTGCATTCGGTTGAGTCCATTTAATTAAGGGTGTTTGGTGGTTTAACCAACCGACGGAAATCAGAGGAAAACGGTTAATCAGTTTTTCTCTTACTAATTCATATAACGCCTGACTTTCATCAATCCCAGAAGTAAATCCTTTGGCTTCATGAGGACAACCATGATTCATTAACACGATGCCAATTTCTGAGGGTAAATAAGTAGAGGCTAACTTTTCTGCAACTTTTTCTACTACTAATCGTGCCAATAAATCAATATAAGCAGTTTCATTGAAAAATGAGGGAATATAACGTATTCCCTGAACCCAATGTTCTGTTTCTCCCGCCATCTTTGCCAACGCATCGTTTACTTGCTCTACCGCGATGCCACTAGTAAAAATAGAATCTACCACTAGCAGGGGATAGATTAAGATTCTCTCAAATCCTTCAGTCTTAATTTGTTCTAACACCTGATGGGGAAGAAAAGGAGCACAGAAGTTAAAAGCTTTAAATACTTTTACGCGATCGCCCCATTTGGCTTGAAGATGTTTTTCGATCCCTTCTCGTTGGCGTTCAAAAATTTGATTGTGGGGAGAAATAAAATGATTATGTTGGTGATTCCACTCATGGAAATCAAATATAGCTAACAATTTAGCTAAGGGAGGATACATCCAAGTAGGTACGGGGGCAAACTTAGCTGTAAGTAAGTTCAAGGCTTGTTCGTTGTAATTGGCGAAGTCATCATAACTTTCTACTTCACCATAACCCATTAGAAGTACGGCTACTTTCTCATTGGGAATTCCTTGTTGAGCAGTTGTTTCTGCAATTGTTTCTGGAGTAGCAACCAAGATTATTCACCCTCATGCTAGTTTTTACGATCTATTTTAGGGGGATAATCCTCTTTTTTGCTACCTATCTACCCAAAAAATACTATTCCCCTAATGGGCGTATAATTTGGTCATCAGTTATCTCTATATCTTTCATCAGTAATATTGATTTGAGTCAATGATCAGCAGTAGTGACATTTTCATTTATTTAGGTTAATATTAATTTACGTAAGTTAACATTTCTTAATGTTAAACTAGAAAAAACAATCTAGGTCAAAAGGACGATGACAGCAGTTGTGTTTGGAAGCCTACCATTTCCCGGTCAAAGTGGCGATCAAATCGTCAGTAAAGCAGTAAGTGCAGCGATCGCCGCCTTATTCAAAAAAACAGGAAAATTAGAAGCAAATGTAAGAGCAGAACCGATTGCTAAACTTTTACAAGGAAGCGTCGATGGTTTTGACTTCGTTGGCAATGGCATGTTGATGTACAATGGCTTGCGCCTTGAAGCCATGGAGTTATATTTCCAAGCCGTGTCCATTGACTTTAGTGGTATTTTCAGTGGCAAAGTAAAACTTAGACAACCTACTCAAGCAACCATGAGGGTTGTATTGACAGAAGAAGATTTAACTGCTTCTTTCAATACTCCCTTTATTATTGAAAAGCTACAAAGACTACAATATCAAGGTCAATCCCTTCATTTTCAAAATACCCAAATGATTGTGAATGATGATAAGTCCCTAACAATTCAAACTCAAATTAGAGTAGGAGGAGCTAGAACTCTTGTCGATTTAGACCTTCAGGCTTCTATAGAATTACAAGATAGGACTAAAATTCAATTTGTTAATGTTACTTACCAAGGGGATGAAGAATCCCAGAAATTAGGTAAGGTACTAATCGAACATGTGAACAATTTACTGGATTTAGATCAGTTTGCCCTAGACGGAACTAGACTTAGAGTAGATCGAGTTAGAGTCCGAAATAAACAATTTGTGTTCTATGGCACTGCTGAGATAGATCGTTTCCCTGAAATGAAAGCTAAATAAGCTGCTTCATGGTATCTCCCCTTGGTAACGAGAGGAAGGGGAGATACCACAACCTGATTCTCTTTGCCTCCCGTGAAGGGGCAGAGTCTTTTATATCATGTCATGCAAATTAACGACAATATCTGTAGGTTGGGTGGAACGAAGTGAAACCCAACACCAACTCTTGTATTTCTTGGGTTTCACCTGCACTCAAACCAACCTACGCAGATCCTGTTTTTATTATGGGTAATCAATTAGACATGATATTACTCCCTTGTCTACTTTCCTTCCTTGTCCTCCAAGTCTATTCAACACCTAATTGTAAAAAACATACACTTGTGAGGGATTAAAAAGGGGGACGGAAGGGGGATTGGGGGATGTGCAGGGGCGTTCACAGCCTCAGCCACAAACCAGACGACTTATGGGTACACGGTAGGGCAGTGAACTATATATTACCCATTCTGGGGGAGCTTCTAACATTGTTAGTTACTATTCTATCAGCAATCAAGTTCCTACCTTAGAAGGTACTGTGCAAGTTGGTGGTAGTAATAGTAATCCTTTTGGTGTTGCTTTTGTTCCCTCTACACCCAAACCATCTGCTGTACGAGGACTTTTGATGCTGGGAATATTAGGGATAACATCGTCTCTATTGAAACGTCAGCATCAAAAGTAGTACCCAAAAGTGTCAATTAAGCAACCCTTGAAAACTAGTCTCAATCCTCTTGCCAAAAAAATTTACCTTTTGTAGAGACATTGCATGTATCGCCTCTACAAAAGGGAGGGAAAATTATTGACATATTTACTAATCAGTAATATTCCCCCTTGTCTGTTGCCAAATTTCTTTGTCCCTAACTTCACAATTATGTTCAATTAATTTTGCATAGGTATTTATCGAGCTTTCTGGGTTCGGGGATCTATAAATCAATCCTTGCGCTTTCTTCTCCCAAACAAAGCACCAACCCCAAACACAAAACCTAAACCAAGAGCAGTAGAGGGTTCTGGAGTACTAGTTGCAATAATCTCAAATGTTGCTGTAGAGGGTGAACCGGTTTGATTGAGCCAGAATGTGTACTCACCCGGGCTCAAAGGAGGTGTAAACCCATCAGCTCCTAAAGATACAAGTTCTGTACCTATTGTAGGTAGGATATCTGTACCAACCTCGTCACTGCCATAGGTAATACCTCCTAATAAGTCGTCTGCTGTTGAAGGTGTAGGTATAGCAGGTACCGTGAAAATATTACCCTCTTGCACTCCTAGAAATGCTTGGTTGCCTGGATCGGCATCATAAGCATTGAGGTTGATGGAAGTTAAGGTGAAGCCATCGGGTACAGTAAGTGTAAAGTAGTCAATGTCACGACCAAAAGCGTCCCCTTGCTGAGTAGCAGTGATTGTGTTACTTCCTGGATCCAAGGTAAAAGCAGAAGGATTAAGCCTATCATCAGAGAGATCTGGGGGTTCGCTGAAACTGAATGCATTCACAGGGTTAATACTCTGCATAGTCAGAGCCAGTGCAGCCAAGGAGAGGTAAGTTAATTTAGCACGTAATTTCATAGTTTGGTGGTTTCTCACATCACAACTAACCTATAATTTAACCTATTAAACTCAATAAGTCTATATTTTTCGTATTTTTAGAAAATTTCAGGTTCTCTGCTTATCGAGGGTAGTGTGCAAATTATCGATCATTCTGTGATATCGCCTTTCGTTGGAAAAGACCGCAAATCCGAAGCCGATTACCGCACCGATGACAGCGAAGATAGCTAAGACAACAAAAGGTAGCAGCATCGCCATAAACTCAAGTGTTGATCTTTCAACAGTTCCAGCCAATATCTGACGGGATACATAGACAGGGTTTACCAGATAGGGTGTTGTGAGGAAAAGCCAGCCGAGCAGACCAACTAAGATAATAATAAGTAAAGTTCCTATAGCATTCCAAAAAACTGCAAGCCTCTTGCGTCTTGCTAAAAACTGAAGATCATTCTGTTTGCGCATAGTTAAGTCAAAAAATTGGTAACTCTTTATCTACAAACAAATATTACACAGTAAACAAAATTGAGCTAAATGTAAGTCTGCTCGCTGCTTTGCGCTCAGTGCAAAAACGCGGAAAAAATGTAAAGCGATCGCCTTTGTGCCAGATACTTCCCTTCAATCGCTCCACACCACTTATTCTTTAACTAGACTTCCTTGCCATCAATCTCCAAACAACCAATATATTCAGTAGAATAAAAGTCGGCACTACTAAAGATGGAGCCAATACCATAGGAAATTCCAATAGCTTTTCTGTGGTAGGATATGCTTTAAACAATTGTATCGGTCCAGGCAATCCAGTTTGAAAAAACATCAGAGCGGGAACGCCGACTACCAAGGCTCCAACTAAGTTCCAGATCATCAAATATTTTTCGCTTAGGGAACTACGTAGCGCCATATACCCCACATATAAAGCAGAAATACCAAATAAAAAATCAGTAATTACCACCAAATAGGCAAAATGTGTCGGAAATACCCCGTTTATAGCCTTAAATACCGAACCAATTGCTAAAATACGTAGCGCTTGCACATAAATAAAATATTGTCGAGGAGTGTTTTCAAATACTTTAGATAACCCAAATTTAAGTGTAGAGAAAAGCAAAACGCTCACAACACCAATTAGGATAGGAATAAGAGGTAACCAAAGTCCAGGCAAAAGTGATAAGAATTGTGGTGAGCTGTATATACCAAAACTCGCCAATAAACCATTTAATATTCCCCACACAACCAAAACTACCAGTAAGCAATAAATGGCAGTAACTTCACTTCTGTTAATCATATACTGTTTCTTGGCTCCATAGGCGATCGAAGCCATAAATGATACCAAAACTAAAAAAAGAAGGGGTACAGTTGAGAATTTCATTTTGCTCTCATATCTTTTGGCTCAACTACTTATTATTATGCTCACAAACTTCGAGGGAAATACAACGTGAGTTCGATTTTGGATTTTGGATTTTAGATTTTGGATTGGGTGTTAATTGTGTCAATCCCATTCCAAATAAGGTGTTGACTCTTTTTCGAGTTGCATCTTGAGTCA
>JAAUYA010046164.1_pt1 | contig 15038 bp, 9 predicted proteins | sample 7278161 | NCBI WGS metagenome assembly JAAUYA01 (sample SAMN14350120, study PRJNA611818) | marine sediment metagenome | isolation source: surface marine sediment (3m) | place: French Polynesia: Moorea | collected 2018-08
ACCCCTCTTACTCACGCTCAAAAAGCCTGAACCCCTTTGTATTCTGCTTTTTTGGCATTAGCAGCTTCGCCGCAGGTACGAGGAGTAGGGAAAATTTTAGTAGGGTTAGCTAAACCTTTGGGGTTAAAAGTACTGCGTACATATTGCATGGTTTCTAAATCAATCTCATTAAACATTTGCGTCATGTAACATTTTTTATCAGAACCAATACCGTGTTCGCCGGAAATACTACCTCCTACTTTGACGCAGAGTTTAAGTATTTCACCGCCCAACTTTTCTACTTCTGCAAAAGCGCCTTCTACCCGATTATCATACAAAATCAAAGGATGTAAATTACCGTCTCCGGCATGAAACACATTAGCGATACGATAGCCATATTCTTCGCCTAGAGCATTAATTTCTCCCAATACCTTGGCTAATTGACTCCGAGGCACTACTCCATCTTGCACAAAGTAATCTCGGCTAATGTTGCCCATGGCTGCAAAAGCAGCTTTACGCCCTTTCCACAATTTTAAGCGAGTTTCTAGATCGTTGGCAGAGGTAATATTTCTGGCTCCATTTTGCCGGCAAATTGCCGCTACTTTTTGTTTATTAGTGGTGACTTCTACCTCCAAGCCATCCAATTCTACTAATAAAATGGCTGTAGCATCACGAGGATAGCAATTAGTTGCCACCACATCTTCTACTGCATTGATACTAAAATTATCCATCATTTCCATCCCTGCCGGAATAATTCCTGCCTTGATAATTCCCGCTACTGCACTACCGGCGGCTTCAATGCTCTCAAAATCAGCCAAAACTACGCAAATTGATTCAGGAGTTTTGAGAATACGCAGAGTAATCTCTGTTGCGATTCCTAATGTACCCTCAGAACCTACGAATAGTCCCGTTAAATCATAACCAGGCATTTCTGGGACTAACCCACCCACATCAATAATTGAACCGTCAGCGATAACTAACTTTAAACCTAAGACATGGTTAGTAGTAACGCCATATTTAAGACAGTGAACGCCACCGGAATTTTCAGCTATATTACCGCCAATGGAACAGACTATTTGGCTGGAGGGATCGGGAGCATAATAAAATCCTGCACCGCTTACCGCTTGCGTTACCCAATTATTAATCACTCCAGGTTGTACGATTACTCTTTGATTGTCATAATCAATGTCTAATATTTGCTTCATTCTTGCAGTGACAATAAGAACGCAGTCTTCTACAGGTAAAGCACCGCCAGATAAACCAGTACCCGCTCCTCTGGCTAACCAAGGAATTTCTTGCTCGTGACAAAGTTTAACTACTGCGGCTACTTCTTCTGTGGTACGAGGCAATACTACGAGAGCGGGACGTTGACGATAAGCGGTTAGAGCATCACAATCGTAGGTAAGCAATTCGTCTTTGCGTCTGACGACACCATCTTTGCCTAAGATAGCTTCTAATTGTTTAATGATGGGTTGCCATTTATTATGAGTTGAGGTTAGAAACATAGATTATTCTTATAGAGTAAGCAGAATCGCTAATGTTATATCTGAATCAAGATTCATAGCTATCTTTGTCTAGTCTAGCGTTAATCATTGCCACTAGCGTTGATTTTGTTCAAAGTGATCGTCCTAGTGGTCCGTCAAGATAGTTTTGAGGAACTGGCTAAGATAATTTTGGATTTTGGATTTTGGATTTTGGATAACTATCCTATTCCTCATTTCAAAATTGACAGAGTACTAGTAGTCTGTTACGAATAGGGATTTAACAATTTATCGAAGGTGTAGAGTGTCGTTAGCGCGAAGCGCGTAACGCACCAAGGATTGAAGTTTGACACCTTTGAGCCTCGATCCTCCTTCTGCCTACTGCCCTCTGCCTCCTGCCTTTCCACCAGAAAATTTTATAACCTTCCAAGCCCTGTAGGAGATGGTATTTCCTCCCCAGCTCCATCTTGAGCGAGTTCGAGTATATTTTACACTAACATTTCTTACTCTAAGCTCTACGATCGCACTACTACTAAGTAATATTACTGACAAAATTCAAAAAAATGTATCCAAGATAACATAGCTAATTGGCAAAAATTTTCTCTTGGTCAAACCACCACCAGCATTTTGGGTAAATATTGAACATGACTTACTTCTAGCTGTGGCGATCGCCTCAAAATATGACCTAATTTGTATTATGTCTATCAACAATTTCACGTACATGATCTTGATAACACTCACCTGACATAAGCAAAATAACTGAAATTGCCTAAGGAAATTTAAGTAAATTTTCAGTATATTTATGGTTGGTAAATTTTAATATTTATTTTATATTAGCCAGTGTAATGACAACTCTTAGGAGATTGTTAAGTTTAATTTTTGACTTCTCTCATTCACTTGTACTAAGCTCTGTTAGAGAAAACTCTAGAGAATTCGCCTAGATAGGGGAAATTCTCTGAAAAAGTGCATTTTCCAAAATCGTTTTTTATTTTAAATTTCACAGTGAATACTGTGAAATACATATGGATTAAATGTTAGATGTACGCACTACAGCAGAAGGGCGATGACCCTATGTTTTGCCATGCAAAGCATTAGGGGCTATTTCAATACATTTGTCTGGGGAAGTGGTAAGTCCCTTTGGGGCTTACTGTAAGCTTTTTTTCCTTAGGAGTAACTAACACAAGCAGCACAAATTAGTTTATTAGGAGAATTGCGAGTTATGGCAACTGAAAAAATAGGTTTTGAGCTTATTGCGGATATTCTTGGTGGTGCTGGCGCTGATGTAGTCAGTGGTGATGCCACTGGTGCTAATGCAGCAGTTGACGCCAACCATGCCCGCGCAATTGGCGTGGACAACAGTGATGCAGGTGTAGATCCCAATAGCTTCCTCATCGATCTGAATGGCGGTAACGACACAGTTAAAGGAGCTGCAGAAGCGACTTCAAATACAGGACAAGCTTTTGCTGATGGTATCCGTAACCAAGGTGTAATCCGTCTTGATGGTGGACTGGATCAGATCATCGGAGAGGCTACTGCAACAACTTTAGCTAATGGCGAAATTACCTTTGCAGCTGGTATCAATAGCACTGCTGGTGGCCAAATTCGTGGTGATGCTGATGCAGACCTCTTCAAAGGTACTGCTACCGCTTCTGGTACTGACAACAGCCAAGTTGAGGCCCACGGTATCGTGCTCACTGACGCTGTTGCAGGCGGTGGTAATGACGAGGTCACTGGTACTGCAACTGCAACTGGTGGCAACCTCGCCACTGCAAATGGTATCCGAGTTGGTACATTCGAGGACAACACCGTTGCTGTCGTTGGCGGTGAGCCCCTGCCTAACGAAGCGGGTACCTTCAATGCTGGCAATGGCAACGACACTATCACTGGTACTGCTACCGCTACTACCACTAGCGATGGCATCAACGTTCTGTTCAATGATGTGAACGGTGTCCTCGTTGATGTTGCTAGCACCCTGACCACTGGCGATGGCGCTGACAAAATCACGGGTAGGGCAAAAACTATCGATAATGGTGTTGGCGGTGGAAACTTCCTCACGCTGAATGCCCTCTCTGCAGATGGTGTTGAAGTCCGGGGTGACCTCTCCACTGGTGGCGGTGCTGACATCATCAAGGGTGCTGGTGTTGGAGAAGCAACCAACTCCTTCGTGGTTGTTGAAGGTATCGACTTCGGTCTAGGAAACAACCTAAACGCTGCTCTGGGAGGCAACCCCAACCTCGTTAACGTTACACCCATTGTTAACTTGGGTGGTGGTGCTGACCAAATCATCGGTACTGCCACGTCCACCGTAGAAGGTGCTGACGCGGCGACCATCACGGCTGGTATTCAGAGTGTAGGTACTATCATCGCTGGCAGTGGCAACGACACCCTCCGGGGTACAGCGACCAGTACTGTGGTTGGCGGTGGCAATGGAATCGACGTTGACGGTGACGGAATCGAAGATATCGCCAACCGGGGTGCGGTCGCTGACGGAATCCAGAATTTCGTTATTAACGAAGCCCTAGGCGTAGATCAAGATGGCACCATCAACCTGGGTGCAGGTAATGATGTCATTGAGGCTGAAGCGACGGCTACGATCACTGATTTCAGCGCTTTTGCAACCGGTCTTGCCGGTGGAATCTTCAGAGCGGGTGATGGTAACGACCGCATCTCCGGTACCGCAACTGCTTCCGGTATCGACGATGTTGCTGCAACGGGTGTACTGTTCGTCGACGCAAGCACTACCGCTAACGCTGTTACTGTTGACAACGACGTCATCATCGGTAATGCAACTTCCTTTGGTTCTGCGGCAACCGACGCTCGCGGTATCTCCAATGGTCTGTCTGATATCGATGATGACAGCATCCAGAATCCTCAGGACACTGATGCGGCCCAAGCAGCGCAAGTGGGTAGTCTGGTGACGGGTGCTGGTGATGACCAGTTCATTGCCACTGCATTCGCGACTGCAGATGCAGATCTGGGCTTTGGAGACCTCTTCTTCGCCAACGCGACTGGTATCACTAACGATGGTGGTACTCTGGCTCAGTTGACAGAGTTGCTGATTGCTGCAGGCTTTGTTGACGATCAAGGGAATGTGATCATCAACCGTGAGTCTGTTGAGGCAGTGATTGCAGACCTCGACGTTGGCACCCTCGACACTGGCGCGGGTAATGACTCGATGGTTACTACTGCCGATGTTACAGTTACCGGTGGTGTACAAGGTGTCAACGGTGGTGACGAAGACCTGGAAGTCTTTGTTGAAGGGGTTGAGAACTCCGGTCTGATGACTTTCGGTGCTGGTGATGACTCAATCGTTGCTAACATCACAGGTCGTGCAGAAGGTGCTGCCAAGATCCTGGCAGAAGGTGTGGACAACAGCGGTGTTGGGGTTAGCACTGGTCTCGACCTCGAGAACGACAACGCTAACACCATCATGAACTTCGGTGCTGGTAACGACAGCATCACTGTTCGTACCAATGTTCTGGGTATTGGTGACCTGGCTGCTGGTGACGGTATCGACAATCGCGGCAACCTACTCATGGGTGCTGGTAACGACACCATCGATGTGGAAGCTATATCTGAGTTCCGGCGCGATCTGGTCACCCCAGGTGACCAGGAAGAGGGTATCGCTGATGGTATCGAGAACCGTCTGAATGTCCTCCTTGGTTTAGGTAATGATACTGTCAAGGCGAAGGTAAAAGCAACAGGTAACGGTATCCTGACCATCGCAGAAGCAGTCGAAAGCCGCTCCTTCTTTGATGCCGGTGCAGGTCACGACTCCTTCATCCTGGATGCGACTGCCATTACAAAAGAAGGCGTTCTGGCCGAGAACCTGACTCAGGCTGCTGGTCTCCAGTTGGAGCAAATCACTTCTGGTGAACTGCAACTGCGTGGAGGGGATGACAGCATTGTTGCTTCCGGTACTGCTCAAGGTCGGGACAACAACGCAACCTTGGCCTTCGGTATCACTCAGGTTACTGCGGATGCTACTGCAGCTAATGATGCCGGTCTGCTACACGCGGGTGGAGGGAACAACACCCTGAAGGGTACTGCTACCGCCTCTGGTTTTGACAACAGCCAAGTTGAGGCCCACGGTATCTTGTTGACCAACGCTGTTGCAGGCGATGGTAATGATAAGTTCAATGGTAAGGCCAAAGTTAAGGCTGAAAACCTTGCCACTGCAAATGGTATTCGCATTGGTGTGCTTGAGGACAACCCAGTTGGTTTTACTGGCGTTGAGCCCCTGCCTACTGAAGCTGGCTCGCTGAATGCTGGCGGTGGCCTCAACACTATCACTGGTGCTGCTGAGGCAACTACTAAAAGCGATGGCAAGTCGTTCTTCTTCTCAGACGTCAATGGTGTCCTCGTCGACAAGGACAGCACCCTCAAGACTGGCGGCGCAGTTGACAAGATTACTGGTTCCGCAACGCTTATCGATAAAGGTGTTGGCGGGGGTGTGTTCGGGGGTAACGATCCTAATAACTTCACTCTCTCTTCTGCCTCCGCTGATGGTATCGAGGCACGGGGTGACATCTTCACAGGTGGCGGTGCTGACGTCTTCAAGGGTAAGAGTGTTGCAGAAGTAACCAACACCTTCGTAGTTGCTGAAGGTATCGACTTCGGTCTGGGATCCACACAAAACGGCATTGCGGTTACTCCCATCATCGAGACGGGTGCTGGTGCTGACCGACTCATCGGTACTGCCAAGTCCACCGCAGTAGGTAATGAAGCTGCTTCCATCACTGCTGGTATCCAGACTCAAGGTAAACTCAACACTGGCGATGGTGCTGACCTCATCCAGGCTGACTCTTCTAGTACTGTGATTGGCGGTGCCAATGGCATCCGCGGTACGATCTCTGACGGTTTCGAAAACCGCGATACAGTTATCACTGGAAATGGCGCTGATACTATCCTCGTTAAACGGGCTGTAGCAACCGCTGATAAATCCCGAGCTGAAGCCAATGGAGTTCGCAACGGAATCGTGGCACTCCAGGGCGGTGTTGGCGGTGTTAGTGGAGATGCAGCCGGCCTCATCAATATGGGTGCTGGTAACGACAGAATTGAAGCGAATGCGTTTGCAACCAGTGAAGTTGCTGCTCTAGCAAGCGGTATCGCCATTGATGGTGTGGGAAGTGCACTGCTGACAGGTAACGGCATTGATGTTGTTATCGGTAATGGTACTGCTGATGCAACTGGCAGGGCTCTGGTTGACATCGATGCCAACGGTATCTTCGTTGGAGTTGGTGGCACTTTCAACACTGATGGTGATGCTGACACGATCACAGGTGTTGCCGAGGCTTCCGGTACGGGTGCTTCCACCGACCCCACCGAGTTCGCCGTTCTCACCGATGGTATCGAGAACAAGGGTCTCTTCCAGACTGGTGGTGGTGCTGATGTTATCTCTGGTACTGGTGTTTCCTTCGGTGATGGAGTTGAAGCCACTGCTGGTGGTATCGATAATGGCCGTGCCCTGATGGAGCAAGATTCCTTTATTGCCCCTGACTTCCTCACTGCTGGTGGTGATGATGTTATCACTGCTGATGCCCAAGCAACTGCCATCAACAATGCAGCAGTTACTGATGCGCTGAGCAACGTTGGTCAATTCCTCACTGATGGTGGTGCTGACAAGATCACTGCTACTGCAACTAGTAAAGCTTCTGGTGTTGCTGGTGACAGGGCAGTTGCTGATGCGATCGACAACCGCAAGCTCTTCAGCACAGGTGCTCTAAATGATGAGATTGTTGCTCTAGCGACCGCAAGTGCGGTTAATGGCAATGCATCTGCTAATGCGATCGACCAAAACGAAGAACTGGGTAGTGTCATCAATTTGGGAAGTGGGGCTGACTGCATCGCAGCTGAAGCCAATGCGTTCTCTACTAATGGTACTGTGGACGCGATCGCTCTCTTAGGTGGAACCATCAATGCTGGTGCTGGCAACGATGTTATCGAAGCTCGCAGTAATGATAATCTCATTGGCAACTCTGGTATCAGCCTCGATGGTGGCCGGGGCTTTGGCGCTGGCGTCAACATCAACATGCAGGGTGACGACGACACCCTGCTTGGCTTCGGTGAAGCGACAGCCAATGGTGGTGCAGGTATTGACACCCTCCAGTTCGAGTTCTCCCTGCGCGAGTTTGCTTTCGGTGGTGGCTCTATCAACTTTGCCACAGTTGAAGTTGACTTCACTTTTGCTGGCGTAACGCTGCAGACAGACAACTTTGAAAACTTCGAGTTCAATGCTAGCCCCACTAAATTGAGCGGCGTCTCCAGCGTGAGCCCCGATTCAGTTGTCGAGACATTCAACGGTCCCGAGGAGCTTCAAGTTGCATTTGATTTGGCTCAGCAAGAAGCTCAATTGCTATCTACTCAGCAAACTGCTCTTGTATAGTTCATGAGGTTTTACACAACCCATAGCTAACTAGCTAAGTGCGATCGCCTGTAGGGTGCGTTCCTTGGGACAACCTTCATTTTAAGATTGACCTTATGTTGGGAACGCACCACCAACCCCATAACGCTCGGGTGGATTACGCTATCGTCGATCCACCCTACTGGCACAGAGCGATCGCTCTTATAAGCTATGTTAGGTGGGGATAATCTAGGGTGAAGCAGCGTCTAAGCTAGAAGCGAGCAAGATGTTCGCACTCCAGAGCTAAGAAAAAAGTTGGAGTTTGTCTTACAGCACTGTTGTAATCAATCTGGAAGAAGGCAATGAAGTCCTATCTGCCTTCGGTAATGCCACTGCCAATGGTGGTGAAGATTTGGGCCTGGGCGACGTGGACAAACTCGACTTAGGAGGATTAGAAATTATGACTGATACACAGACAAGTTTGGAAAACAACAATCTGCTCATTGGTGGTATTGGTAATGACAGGATTATTAAATTTGCCCTTGCCGCTGACGATGAAGAAGCTATCGCTGTAGGTACAAAGAACAATTCTGGATAAATAACCATAAGGATAAATATCCTCAACCGAGCAGTATTGGGATTCGTTCTTCGCACAATTGAGAGCTCAACTCTATTACTTAACCCAAGTTGCTAGTTATAAGCTTCTCCGTTTTGATCCCCCGCGCATCCCCCTTACCAAGGGGGGCTAGGGGGGATCTAACTGAGAAATAATAGACAAAATTTGTAACTAGCAACTTACGTTACTTATTACTTATTACTTATTACTTAAATCACAGGATGTCTTTCATGGTTAGTTATTGGCACGGAAGAACTTCTCTTGGCTCATCAATCAGAATACTAAGCATGCCAATGAGAATACTAAGCATACTTTTTGAGGTTATTCAAGACCATCGCAGACTAATGACGGAGATTAATCTCCTCGGCATTTGGAGTAAGTTGACGTCAGACTCACCTCTTCTGTTTTCCAAACTCATGGAAAGACTAGCAGAGAAACACCCGTGGACTCACACCAACATGAGCGAGGTTCTTCAGGAGAGTGAAATGCAGGTACGTTTTATTGCGCGCTTCTGGCTCAAGAAGGTCTCTGCTGCCGATCAACTACTCCATATGCTTTCACCCGGTCACATCGATATCCACCCAATCTCTCATTTGGGGATATCGGCACACAGCACAAACGAAAGCACCCTTAATCACGCGACCAATGGAGGAACAATACATATGAGTGTTGGAAGGGATCATCCCCTTGAGACATGCGTTGTTTCATTCATGGGTCCACTACTAGTGCGCACCAAGCGAGCGGAAATAGGATCAATTGTGTTTATGTTGGTTCCGCTCGAAGACGAGGGGGGACATATACTAGAACTGGTCTACCTCGCACCTCAGAAATCCGAGAAGGCAATGTGGCTCGATATCGTCGGGCTTGTTATCACTAGAGCGCCAATTATTGCATGGTGGCTCTTTGGGATAAACTACGTCGAAGATGCCCCATTCTACCGTTCCGAACGACAACTGGGATCCCTAACTAGCCTTCTCAAGGAGTGCCTACAATGCCCTGGTGACAACCCAAGTCCCAACCACGCGTTCCAATGGCTCTACGGGAGACAATTCCAAGAGCCGCTCAAAACGTGCGACTTCGCGTTAATGTTTGCAGATGCAGCGCGAATCGGTTCTTCCTTGTTTCGCCATTATCATGGGTCGAACCGTACATAGGTACCAAAAGTTTCATAGGTGTAGGGCATTCGTCACAAGTTAAAATGGGAAACAAAATGTCAAGTATAGGGGTAAAGGCGAGATACGCGCAAAATGAGTGCGATCGCCTGATCTTGTTAAGAAATATTTCGAGCTTCTGGATCATTGATTTCAAAGCTTAGCTTTAGTCTCAAAACTCTATTCAGTTTTCAGTTGCTATCAGGATTACTTCTTGAAGATCGTCAACGACTAAAAGCTTATTAGAGCCGATCGCCACAATTCCTTCACCTACAATATCTTTGGGTAGAGGAGTAGCCTTAGTTAACTCCCCTGTATGGGAATTCCAACGAGCTAACATAATTAACTCCTTTTCATACCCTTTAGGACCTAATAATACATAATATTCCCCTGGTTGGTTAGGCACTTCAACCATGCCTCGAAGGGTTTTAGGAGCTTGTTTGGCAACATTCACTGAATTAACCTGTGGGAGAATATGTTTCTTAACCAAGGTTGGCTCTTCATCGACAGAAGCAGGGAGGGCAAACTCTAAGGCTAAAACTTTTTCCTCTGGTAAAACAGGACCGCGAAAACCGATCATTAAATTCCCTGAACTATTTGCGCTCAGAGCTTCCACATTAATACCGTCTGCCTCAGCTCTGCCTCTAGTTTCCTCTCCCGTCCAAGGATACCCTGATTTGGCAATTAGCCAACCTCGAAAATCAGGCCAGCGTTGAGTTACCGGCGAAATATTCATGGCTTTGATGACGCCCAAGTTTTCAACTAAATCCAGCTGCATAAACTGACACCGCTGCCAGCGATCGCGTTTCGGGTTTCTACCATGAAGTGACATAGAGCCAATTACGTAAAGGCGTTCTTGCTCAGAGCTAGTCTGGGCTGTACCGAGCATAGTTGCGCCTTCTAGATCGTATAATTGTAATTGTTGTGCTTGTGGTGGGGTTAAAAGTGGTTCTACCACGATATTTTCTGACGATGGTTGAGCATCAGGAGCGAAGGTAACGATAATATAATGTCCGGCTCCTTGGGTTGCTAGATCGTTATAGTTATCACTAACTACAATTGCTTTCTGATAGCGATTTGACCAGGCAATGCCTGAAGGTTCTATTTTAATGGGCTTTCCTTGATGGATAGCTACCAAAGTACGGCAAGGTTTTTGTGAGGTGTTGTCACAGTCAAAGGAAAATCCCTCTAGAGCTTTGGCTTTAACCCATAATAAACGATAGTTGATAATTCCTGCTCCTCCTAAAACAAATGCAGCAGAAGTCAGCCAAAAAAATAAGTAATTTTTCAGTCTTTTCACGTTAGTCTCTCTCAGAGAAGGCTTCGATTTACAAATTATAATGGTAATTTCATAATCTACCCATATAAAGTTTATTAGCAGAAAAAGAAAAAACTTCGGCTTAATACCGAAGTTAAATTGCAAAAATCCACTTTTATGCAGACACAGGAGAACTTGTTATCAGTCCATACTTTACATTAATTGTGTATAAGAGTTGATACGAAAAGAAAATTACAAAGTGATTAAACCCCAAGCAGCTAAGGCGATCGCTATTACACCTGCTCCCAAAACCACTGCACCAGTAACGGTAATAATCCGTCCAGCTACACGAGCAGCTTTGGGATAAGGTGGTTTTTGCCATTCCCAACGGTATTGAGGTTTGAGCGGTTGGAAATAGCCCATTGCTTCTAATTGAGCCCGATAATCTGCTCCATAACGAGGCATTCTCGCAAAAGGTAAATTGCCAAGTTCACGTCCGGGTAAAATTCTTCTTCTTTGATAAGGTACTATATCATAACCAAAATTATCGAGGTATTCTTGGCTATTTAGTAGAGAGTCAACAAAGCCTTTCAGTCCTTTGGTTGCTAAAACAATCGACCATGCCAGCTTTTCCTTGTAGTCGTAAACTTCACGCCCTAAAACGCGCTGAATGCACATTTCCACAAAGCGATAGTTATTATTCACTTCATAATTGCGCCTTCTAAAAGAATCAGAAAGAATTAACCCTCGAATAAAATCTCTTACAGTAATTTGACCTGCTCTTAACTGAGACTCCAAAAATGTTTGACGGTTACTTTTAATTAGCTGTTGTTCATTAAAAATTTGTACATAAGCTGAACGAATCAAACTATCCATGCCGCTACTAGACAGTAAATTCTCGGCATTGTAGATTCTGGGTGCTTCCTCTGAACCAATTTCATAACCAGCTACTCGCTGATTTTGACTATTGTAGGCATAATTTAGTAAAGGAATAGACATTTTTTATACTAGAGTTTTTAATTTATTTGCTTGAGATCGATTTAACCTATTGATTGGTTAATATAAACGATGAGTATTTTTGCTGGATACTTTTTGCTAAACAAATTAATAATCTGTAATATTTTTTCAACTGCCATTCTCTTGAGACTAAAAAGGGAGAATCAATTTTCTCCCCGGCTCCGGTGCTTCTTTCCCTCCAAGCCTATTTTTCAACATCTCCAAGGCGATAACCAATTCCGTGCACGGTTTCAATCAAATTATCAGGTGCTCCACAAGCTTTTAGTTTTTGTCGTAAACTTCTAATATGAACTTTAACTGTATGTTCCTCAGGTGGATCTTCCATTGACCAAATATGGTCTATCATAGCGTGACGACTAAGAACCCGCCGACCATTTCTTAACAGTAATTCCAAAATACAATATTCTTTCGGTGTAAGCTGAATCGGTTGTTCAGCATAACTAACTTCGTAGGTACTAGGATCTAATTCTAATTTATCCCATCTCAAAATTGGTGGAAAAGAACTACTTCCTCTGCGCAGCAGGGCTCTAATACGTGCAAATAGCTCTCCTAAATCAACAGGCTTAACGACATAATCATCTGCTCCGGCATCTAAGCCAACGATCTTATCACTGACTGTATCACGAGCAGTAATCATTAGTATCGGCATTTGATAATTCTGAGCTCTCAGTTGTTGACACAGACTAATACCATCAAGACGTGGTAGCATAACATCTAGAAGCATTAAATCATATTCTATGGCTTTGATATAATCCCAAGCTAAGACTCCATCGGCGGCAAGATCAACGGTATATAGTTGATCGCTCAGGGCTTCTGCCAAAGTTTCAGCTAAGGTAAAATCATCTTCAACTAAAAGAATTCTCATCAAAAAAACTAATATTCAAAAATAATTTACCACAAAACAGGGGGTAAACTTTCTCACACTGGTGTCAACTTAACGGTGAAAGCATGATATTGCCTTGCAATAAATTGACAAGGCGCTTGGTGAAAACGTTATCTAAAGATAGAAGTGAAACCCAACACCTAATTGAGCTTGATTAACCCCTTTCTATTTGAGCAAAAATCTCTGCTAGGATTTCTTTTGCTCCTTGTTGACGCAGACTTTCTGCTAACTGTTTTCCTAATTTTTCTGGTTCACTTTTGTTTCCTTGAATGCTATCTTTAATCAATTTTTGACCATCTAAACTAGCAACCATACCTGTTAAAGTCAGGGTTTCTCCCTCTATACTAGTATTAACCCCAATGGGAACTTGACAGCCTCCCTCTAACTCCCTTAAAAATGTTCGTTCTGCTAAAGTGCGATCGCGGGTATCTGCGTCTTCGATTACTTTCAATAACTCCAAGATTTGTTCATCTCCCACTCGACATTCTATCCCTAGAGCACCTTGCCCCACTGCATGGAGAGAAATTTCGGGGGGAATAATTTGATGAATGCGATCGCTCATTCCTAAACGTTGTAACCCGGCAACAGCAAGAATAATTGCATCATATTCACCCCCATCTAATTTCCCAAGTCTGGTATTAACATTGCCGCGTACATCTTTGAAGGTAAGATGAGGAAAATGATGGCGTAATTGTGCTAACCTCCTCAGAGAGGATGTACCAATCACTGCTCCTTCTGGTAAAGTATCTAATTGCTTGTCTTCGTGCTTCTTATTTACCACTAAAGCATCAGCAGGATCGACTCTTTTGGTAACACAACCAAGCATTAAACCTTCTGGTAATAGAGTAGGTAAATCTTTGAGAGAATGGACGGCAAAGTCAATTTGATTATTCAGTATTCCCAGTTCTAATTCTTTAGTAAATAAGCCCTTATCCCCAATTTTTGCCAAGGCAACATCAAGAATTTTGTCTCCTTGAGTGCTCATTTTTTCGACTTCAAACTCAACTTCTGGGACATGCTTCTCTAATTCTTTCTTTACCCAGTATGTTTGTACTAATGCCAATTGACTTTTACGAGAACCGATGACTATGGAACGGGCATTATTGAAAGATGTTATCATATAGTTTTAAAAATAAATAATTTAAGTGACTCGATCTAGGTTATCAGATTATCAATGGCCAATTACGAATTTTAAGTCTCTGTAACAGAAAATAGTGACAAATCTTGACCAATAGATTAACCATGCTAGTAACAGCACATCGTGGAAGTTCGAGTCAAGCACCAGAAAATACTCTTGCTGCTCTTAGTTTAGCTCATCTTAATGGTGCTGATTATGCAGAAGTGGACGTTCAACAAACCTTAGATGGCAATTTCGTTTTATTACATGACTATAATTTAGTCAGAGTTGCTGGAGTGAAGCGATATACTTGGGAATTGGATGCTGAGGCAATATCTGAGTTAGAAGTAGGCAGTTGGTTTGCTGAGGAATTCAGGGGCGAAAAAATCCCTTTTTTAAGCGAAGCTATTGAGTTGGTGAAAGGAAAAATCAAGTTAAACCTGGAATTGAAAATTCATGGACATGAGGTTCGGTTTGCAGAGAATTTAGTGAAGATTTTAAGAGAACAGGATTTTTGCAGGGAATGTATAGTTAGTTCTTTTGATTATGATATTCTTCAAGAAGTTAAGCAACTTGAGCCTGTTATCATAACTAGTTTAATCACCACTAGTAAATTAGATAGTTGGGAAGATTTTGAGGTTAATTTTTATTCTGTTTGTCTGAATTTAGTAGATCAAGAATTAGTTAACAAAATTCATGATTTGGATAGACAAATTCATGTTTGGACAGTGAATGATCGAGAAATAATCAAAAAATTACGTAATCTTGGAGTTGATAATGTGATTACAGATATACCCTTACCAAACTCAGAATTCAGTAGTATTAGGTTAGGTTGAGGAAACCGATCCAGAAGCATGAAACATTTCTTAAAACGAAACCCAACACCAACTCTTGTCTTGGTTGGGTTTGCCTCAACCCAACCTACGCACGTTGCTGTTTTTATTATGGGTAATCAATTAGACATGATATAAAATAGCAATCCTAATAAAAATCTGAAATTGCGAGTAGGCATTAATTAAATGTTCTTTGGCGCAAAATACTGCCTATACAACTCGCAGCTTGGGGTTGCCTTGTTGCCTTGTAAATTAATCAGTCCCATACTGTTTAACTTATAGGCAACGATGGGTTCTAGTGGCACTGGTTCGGTAGCACTCATAATGCTATCAAGGACTTGTTTTAATGTGGGTTCTTCT
>JAAUYA010156160.1_pt1 | contig 14971 bp, 8 predicted proteins | sample 7278161 | NCBI WGS metagenome assembly JAAUYA01 (sample SAMN14350120, study PRJNA611818) | marine sediment metagenome | isolation source: surface marine sediment (3m) | place: French Polynesia: Moorea | collected 2018-08
AGTCGTTGCAGATTAGGTCCTTATCCCAAGTCTCTACTCGCAGTCTTGGGACTCCACTACCCGTCTCTCGGTCGATGACCCTACCGGTAATACGGAATGTAGTCATGATAATTGTCCTTTCAAACTAAAGCTACTAATTACTGGGTCTCATACCATTTTTCTTTAACATTGGAATAATCGAGTCAGGCAGGATAAGGGTTTCAGCCCATCAAGTCTTCCATTCTTTTTGAAAAATGGCATTAAATTAATTTGGGCTAATTTTTGTTGGGTCACGGGTTGCCCTCTCCTGGTTAATTCTGGCGATCGCTCCTGAGCCTACGTTCAATATTGTTGAACTTTCATCCACCTAAATTATCCTCAAAATAGACTTTGAGAACAATACGACGATCCGCGTATAAGATTATGACGAAATCGTAACAAACGACCCTTTGAGTACCCAACCTCTCCATAGAGATCGCACCTACCTGCTCGCGAAGGCGTTAGAAGTAGATATTTTGAAGACACTCTCCTTCACTATTCAAAAATTACAAATCCTGCCGCAGGAAGGGTAATCAACACTGCTTTTCCATTCCTCGCTTCAACCGTTACCGATTGACCTCTCTGCGCTGCATCCGTCGAGTAGATGCAGTTCAAAGCATCCTCTGCTTGGTGCAGTTCATTGTCGATCGTGACCCAAGCCGTTTTAGGCTGGTCATAGTCGGTGTTAATCGCCAGCAGCATCTCCTTGGCATTGAAAATCCGCGACCAAGGCACCAGCGAACGAATCTGTCCGCTTACCATCTCCGGTAAGCTAAAGCGAACCCCATCATTAGGCGCTGAAATTTTCCGCAGATACTGCCGCCCCCGACGCAGTACAATGTTTTGTCGGCGGATATCCAGAACTTTAGCCAGTTCTTGGTAAACTGGATTGTCTTCATCGAAGAAATGCACGCCCCGCGTCCGAAATGCCCCAAATTCGCCGCCAAACATAGCTTCTTGGATATAGCGGTCATTACCTCCTCGACCATCGAAACACTGCTCACTGCCGTAGTAGATGCAGGGAATACCCAGCGTCAGAGCATTGAGTGCCAAGACATTCAGCACTACTTTTGAGGCATTGCGATCGGCGCAGAAGCGAGCTTTCCAACTACCTTTCCGTACTTGGTCGTGATCGTCAAATGAGGTGACAACCTTATTCCGAAACCAGATGTGAGAGTCTTTATTGACCAACTCCGAGTTGCGGAACAGACTGAAGTAGTCATTCGGATTGCGGTATCCCTTGACTAGATATTCCAGCTTATCAGGAATATCATCAATGCCTAGAGCAGCACTGAGACCAGTTTGCTCCAAGGTTTCGTAAGCTCTCTTGCGCCCACCAGTAATCTCGCCTAGCAAGAAGAAATTTTCCTTGCCAATGCTTTGGGTAAACTCGCGAATCACCGAGACAAAGTAACGGGTCGCGCCAATGTCCATGTGTTTAACCGTATCAATGCGGAAGCCATCGATGTCGGCATAGGCAATCCAGTATTTGAAGACCTCACAGAGGTAACGCAGAGCATCAGAAACTTGATAACGATCTGCGCTACCATAGCCGTGATCGATGTCTTTGAGATCGTAGAAATCTCCCTCGCGGAATTCGGGATCGTATTCCCAATTGTCGATGCGTCCTTTCCGAGTAAATAAAGCTGGATCTTGAAGTTCGAGAGGTAACACTGCCCCATTTTCATCAGGAGGATTTTGAGGATCGGCTTTGACAAAAGGAATGGTAGGATTGCCCTCTCGATCGTTCCAGCCTTTGACCTGGTATGATTTGTTATCCCAACGGGGATCGAGAAACCAGTTTCCTCGGTCATTTTCAGTCCAGTGGCGATCGGGATCGTAACTGAACACATTCCCCGCATGATTCAAAATGATATCTAGAATCACGTAGATGCCGTTTTCGTGGGCAACCCGCACCACTTCTTGCAAATCTTCACGAGTGCCAAACCGAGGTTCAACCTCCAGAAAATTCTGGATGCCGTAGCCGTGATACGTCTCCTGAAACCGAACCTGTTTGAAAATCGGGCTAATCCAGATTGCTTTTACTCCTAAGCGTTTGAGATAACCAATTTTACTTTTCAGTCCCTTGAGAGTTCCACCGACATATTTAGCTCCAGCTTCGCGCCAGCGTCTGGCATCTTCCTCTGTTTTCAAAGCGTTACCTTGATCGGCAGAGGTATATAGAGGGGTTGTCCCACTCCGCACCAGATTCCCTGCATTGTCTTTGTACCCGTTCTCATTGCCGTCAGAGAAACGATCTAGCATCAAGAAATAGAAAACTTGGTCTTCCCAGGCAATAGGAGAGGGAAAATATTGGCGCGAACTTGCCAACGATGTTAAATTAATTTGGGCTAATTTTTGTTGAGTCATGGCTTGCCATCTCCTAGTTAACAGGAGCGATCGCTCCTGATCCTCTATTCAATACTGGCGATCGCCCATTCTTGAAAAGTTAATCTGCTCACTCAATTCAAGGGAATTTCACCTCCTCTTTGGTTTGAGCGATCGCCTCTTGTCCTCAGTACAAAATTCAAATTGTGTACTCTACAAACAACTTAGCCTCAGCACCTTGCTTGAGGAAAACATATTTAAGTGTTCCTGAAGGATTAGGCTCAAACCTTAATCTCATTTGGGTAATCCCCGTCTTGTTAATAGCATTTAAACCGGTCTGGCTAAAATCGCTGGAATTTTTGGTTCCCCCCGCAAATTGTTCAATGGTAGCCACAGCCTCTGCCATCGCTGGAGCTTCCCAATCATCAGTTTGGAGAGATAGTGAACTGCCAAAATACCCCTTGTTAACATCAACAACAAGTTTATTTTCCCCCTCCCAGGGGTCGCCCAATCCAGAAAAATATTTAACTTGTAAAAAGGCTCTGGTGAGCGTCGCATTATCTGGGATTAAGGCCGTATCAAAGTGAAGGATGGCTCGGTTGATTTTCCCATCCGAGCTAACCCCCAGGGCTAGATGACTAAAAGTTCCGATGCTTCCTCCACTGCCATCGGCGTTGGCTCTGATATAACCATCTTTATGCTTATCATTGTCAAAAACTGCCTCTTGGGATTCTTTGGTTATGGTGAAGACAGCTTGATTGACCGGTTCCATATTCCCTTGCCGGTCTTGACTTCTCCATTTAAGCCTTGTGGTTTCACTAAGAGTAAATGGCTCTGTATAGAGAAGACCACTAGTCTCATCGGGAACGCTGCCATCAGTCGTATATTTTGTCCACTCTACTTGTTCGCTTGGAGTGAAGGTAATTTCAACCGCATTTACATAAATCCCACCTCGGGATGGAGCCACGCCGGTTTCAGGATAATTGAGATCGTCAATGGCGTAATAAAAAGTTTGATAAGTCTCATTGCCCCTGCTATCTTTCGCATAGCAGGTAATCGCATGATTTCCATTGCCTGAAATTTCAAATTCTTTACTGTCCTGGAAAGAAGGAGAATTTTCATCCGGAATTGAACCATCACGTGTATAGTAGACAGTTACCCGTTCATCCCTATCATCCATCGCCTCAATAGTGGTTGTTAAAGCTTGGCTATATTCTCCTGGCTGTGGCTCACCATTTCTTACTTTAATAACCGGCTGACGAGCTTGAATGTTCAATTCATAGGTCTTGGTTTCGACATCAGTTGAGTTACCAGAAGAATCTTGAGCTAAGTATTTTAGAGTTTTGACTCCGCCTGTATCGAAAGTAATTTTCCCTGAACTGGTGAAAAATGGCGAGCTTGTTGTCGGCCTGGAACCATCTGTTGTATAGTAAATCTTTGGACTTGGGTCAATGCGATCGCGTGCTGATAGAGTGACTGTAATCGGCTCATTATATCTTCCAGAATCGACACTTGATGTAACTGTAGGAGGTTGGAAATTTTCTAACGGCGTCTCAGGATTAAGAACCCATTCTCCATTGACTAAGCAAAGGGTAAATGGAGTCAAGCTAAACTTTTGAAAATAAGTTAAATATTCATTGACATCTATTCTTCCTGCGATGAAATGTTCGTTGGCATTGGCTGTTACAGTCTGCTCACAGGTCGGCACGACTTGGAAGTCTCCGGAAACGCTCTCAGAGGCTATCCCTTTAGAATCAATCGCCAGAAAATAAACTTTTGTAGTTTTATTGATGATTGTATGAGCCCCCACATTCCACATCTGAGCATTAAAAGAATGATAAAGCGTTCCTCTGGTGGCTTGGGCTTCTACAATCAGACTTCCCTGAAAGGGGGGCTTATTGGGGGTAATAATCTTGGCTTCAATTCCCTTGACACCAATCCAATAGGTTCTCTTGACCTCAGCTGCTCCATCAGCGCTAAAAACCACTGACCACTGACCATCTGTAGCAAGGGTTAATGTCTGACCATCATTCAAATTTCCCTCTAAGGTTTCAGCAGTGTTTTTTTTGATAAAACCGTTTTGAAATTCTTTAGTAATTCGTTGAGCTACATAATTAACCCCTTTGTCTGGTGGGTTGACATTAACAGTAATTGTCAGAGGAGAATTATATTCCCCCGGCTCTTTATTTACCCTTATTATTACAGGTGGAACTGGAGGGACAGAGTTAAGATAGGGAAAAAACTCATCGAAAACTACCTCATTTTCTTTGATCTCTTCATGACCGGCCAATTGAGAACCTAAATTATAAACTCTATTTATCGCCCCTTCAAGTAGACCTGTATCTCTGTTTTGAGCGTCAATAAAATCTCCTCTGGCTATCCCACAAAAATAAGTAATGTTGTGTTCAGGGGGAGGAGTTGGCGGTTGGCCATCTCCGAAGGGCGTTTCCGTACCACCACCAAGAGCTTCTGCCAGCAATTTATTCATAAATTCTCCGCTGGTTATCCATTCTCCAAAAGAAGACTGTCCTAACCCATGAAACGCACCGGCTAAGGACACAAAAGCACCCACTTTTTCCCACTTTTTTGTCTCTTCAAATTTTATGGGAGTGGTTTGTTTGGTCAAACCTCTAAAGACTGCATAAGTTAATGTACAGCCAAGTGAATGAGCAATAATATCGACAACATCTACATCCAAATATTCACAAACATTGTCGATAAATTCACGAACTTCATTGATGTTGTTTGTGTGGGGAGTGAATAGATCAGCTTGCCCTCGTGTTCCTAAATAACTGGGTGCCCAAATCAATTCTTCTGGATAACCAGCATTCATTAGCATTCGCTTTAGGTCTAACATATCCCATTGACCTGAATCGGCTGAACCACCATTCCCGTGAATAAGAAGAACCGGGGCTTTACGGATACTTTGCACTACGGCTCTGTGTTCAGATTGATTTTTTGAGAGATTTCCACCAAATCCCCCAAGGGGTTGACCTTGACCTGGTCCACCTTGGTCTAAGGGAACTGTGAAACCTTCAGGAAAATTACTCATAACAATTTACCTCTCAACTATTTGAATCAACTATTTGAAAAATCACTTTACCCTTAAATCAACTTTGGAAACGAGACGACGATCCGCGTCTAGAACGCTTTCGTTGATTTGGGGAAGCGAGTGCTCGCTCTCTTTGCTCTGTTCAAGACCTCCATCGCGTCCTGGCAAAGTTAATCTCGTCACTGGAGTTTTAACTCCAGTTTGAGCCTGGCGATCGCCCTTTTCTAGTTTCAAGGACTCTGAGCGCAGCCTTCTCAAGTCGATCTGTTTAATTTCATTAGCGACCCTGTCTTGCCCTCCAAAAAAGCGATCGCACTCTTGAATGTGCCATCAAGAAAGTCACTATTCAAGCCTGATAAAAGTATATCTCAAAGTACATTTTGAGAACAATACGACGATCCGCGTATAGGATTATCACGAAATTGCAACAAACGACTCTTTAAGTAGCCCCAACCTTTCCAGCGCAACCATCACAGCAGCCGTTCGGGTTTGTACACCCAGTTTCCTGTGAATATGCTCCAGATGTTTTCGCACTGTTCCTTTACAGCAACCCAGCAATCTAGCGATTGCGGCATTGCTTTTATCCTTGGCAACCCAGAAGAGAACCTCTGCCTCGCGCCTGGTGAGTCCTAGTAATTCCAGAGAAGAAATTGAGAAGAATTGCCGTTCTTGTTCTTCTAACAGCACGAGATATTGCTCCCCGATGAGATGGGAAATAAGGCGAACGAGCAACTGCTTTCCTGCTTGCTCCATGTGAAACGGTAAACAGGGGGATGGAACTTTGCCCTTAGATGTGAGTAACGAAATCTGATGCTTGAACCAATATTGTAATGATTCTGGCAATGAGTGTGGGGCATAGGGGGAAAAATACTGGCTCAGCAGTTGTTCTCCTCGTTGAGTCATGAACTGCACCTGCCCCCCAGCTGTCAAGACGATCACACCCAGCCGATCGAAAACTTGCTTGAGTCTTGTTAGTATTTGTCGCTCTTTGTTGAATGTACGAGTATTTTCATCTGTTTGCATCAAGTGCTGGCGCACTAGGTTCAGAATACAGCGATCGCACTCTGTCAAATTCCGGCGATCGCAAATCACCAAAGTCTTTTGCTTTGACACCATAGATTTCTCCACTATTCAAAAATGATAAAGCTCACCACCACAACGATAATCAAGACTGCTTTTCCATTTCACGCTTCAACTGTTACCGACTGACCAATCTGCGCCCCATCAGTCGAGTAAATGTACTTCAAAACATCACCTACTTGGTACAATTGTACAATTTATTGTCAATTGTTATCCAAGCAGTTTTAGGCTGGTCATGACTTAAGTTGCTAGTTATAAAAATATTATTGTCTCAGCTCAGCATAATTTCTACCGAGAAATTACTTATCTTTGATAAATCTTACTAATTTTTACGTACAAACACTGATTGAACGTCAGTTTCCACACATCAGTCGTGTTTTTTCGGGCATGTTGTTCAATAACTAGCAACTTGAGTTAACTAGATCTCCCCCATTTTTTTTCGCTCTCCAATAAAATCCTCGGTAGTTTGTTACAAGATCGTCATAATCCTATACGCAGATCATCGTATTGCCCTTAAAGTAAGTTTTTTGCAAAGATAGAGATAAGAGCAATGTTAAAGGGCAATCGATAGTAACCCAATACTGCTCGGTTAAGGAAAAAGGGAGAAAAGGGCGTTATTGTTTTTTTCTTGAAGCATGAGAAGTTTGTGGGGTAGAACGGAGATATGTGTAAATTTTAACATCGTGTAAAGAAATGTAAATAAAATACGAGAAATAAAGGTTTGAGGGGTGAGGATTACTATTTATTTCAAGAAAATTTAGATATTCAAACCAAAAATGAATATTGATATACTTATTTAGTTATTTATTTAAAAGTATTATAAAAACTTAGTTCTATTGATTAAAGTGATGAAATTTTGACACGAATGTTAAATTCTGCACGTATCTCTTCTTAACCCCTAATAGGCTATCCAACAGTAAAAGGAATGAACTATGCAATTTCAATTTATTACGCGAACCAGTCTTCTTTTGGCATTGTTCGTAATTTTTCTCGCGATGTCCATAGGATTTCAATTCTGGAAACCTTTAGTTGGGGGCAAGTACCTTGATAGTGTCGCCCTGCCAGCTGAAGTCCATAATCTCCTGGTCGAAATGTCTCCGGCAGAAAAAGACTCTCACTTTCTGATGACACTGAGCTTGGATATGCTTTATCCATTAGTATACGGAAGCCTCTTCGCTGGTCTTACTTTGAGGGCTTTCGGCAGTCATGTGAGTTGGCTATCTATACCAGCGTTTCTAGTAATCCCAGCGGACCTTGCCGAAAACGTAATTCAGCTAATTGCCCTCAAGGGAAACGAGGCGCTACTGCCACTTAAAGCAGTATTGACCCCAGCCAAATCTGCTCTGTTTTTCATAGCAGGTGTCATTGCACTTGCCTCCTTAGCATACGCAGTGGTCAGCTTCTTGCTCAGCTAGAGGCAAAAACGTATTAGGCACAAACAAATCAGAGATCAAGTCCACCAAATACGGGTAGGGGTAAGATTTATGCAAAATCAGATCACATACAGCTAAAACCATTGATTTTTCGTTGAGATTTTGGAAGTTTTTTCTCTAAGATTAGACAAGAAGGGTGATTGTAAAAGTCTTACTGGATAAGGCTTTTACTGAGAAGTGATCGGTTTTAACGCGAATCTTGCCCCAACCCCCCTATGGCAGTAATAATTTGGCTAACTAGAATCCTTTTTCATCCGAGAAATTTTCTGAGGTGCACACACCTGAGCATTGACAAAAGAATACTTGTGTTTTATACGATCGCTCAGGTGGTGAGGAGAAGAAATTAGAGGATGAGCACTTGGGGTCGAAACACGGCAAGTCTCCCAGGTGCTTTTCCTTATGGCAGATAGCATCACCAGCGATGGGGAGTAATTGATTCCGAAGGAGTTATCAAAGAGCGATCGCTTTTTAGGATAAGAGGGAAAATTTCGGTCGGTTCCTCCGTGGAGCTCTGCTCCGCTGCGCTATGCCCAGATCTACGGAGCAGTTAATTCCGCTGCGCTCAGAAATCAGTTTCTGAGCCGTTGGGAAACTATTTTTCCCGTTGTTTTTCTAGTTCTCGTTATTGTTGCTCCCGTTTCCTTTCTAACTCTCGTTGTAATCGTTCTCTTTCTTTTTGTAATTGCTCCCTTTCTCTTTCTAGTTGTTTTTTTTCCTGTTCTCGTTTCTTTTCTAACTCTCGCTGTAACTATACTTTCGCAGAAATTCATCCAGAATTTGGATTTCTGCGCTGAGTTATCAAAACTTGAAACTGGCAGGTTAGGCGGCTAGACGAAGAATCCGGTCTAGCTCAGGAGACTGTGGCGGGAAGTCCGCTTCAGAAGCGGACTTAGGAGAAAGCACACGACTAATGGCCAAATGCTGAAGTCCTCGACGGAGACGAGAAAAACTCAACTCGGAATGAAGGGGAGAAACTTTGGGCATCCAGTCGGACTGGAGTTGTTGTCTTTGGAATAAACCCAAGAGACAATAAGCGATACAAGCCAGATGGACAAAGCGGTTGATCGCGATGCCGACAGAGCACTCTCTTGTGAGCCAGACCAAAATGCTGTTTCAAGTCTCTGATAGCTAATTCAATCGAGAACCGAGCCCCGTAGATTTCAATGATTTGGGCGGCAGTTAACGTCATTCGTGTCAATTTAAGGTAAAACCATCGCCCCGCCTTGAACTTAAGGATACTGTGGGCGAATTAAATTAAAGGGTTTCTCAACAGGCAGGATGCCTGTCTCACGAATGGCTAATGGACTATGTCCAGAGCCCGAATTTTTAATTGAACCACAGTATCATAAATTTCTTGGTGGGCTTATTACCTTACCAGTAATCTATTTCTGGCTTAAGTTGACACCGATGAGTTAACGTCAGCTCAGTAGAGAGAAAAATAATCGGTTCTTTTTTTCCTTTGGCGACAACGACTTTGACTTTGGGCTGAAATCCCCGAATAAAAACTTCTCGTTCTACTGCTTCAACTTGAACTCTAGTTTCCGCTAAATGAAAGCCAGAAGATAGCAAAAGTGCGATTACTAGATTCAGGCTAGGATTATAGTAGATAGCCAAACAAATTGCTAGAGAGGAGTGTATGCCAATTGCCATCGAACAAACCCTACAAGCTTTACAAATTATTGTGCAAAGTTTACCAGTGGGCACGAATCTGGCTCTGATACATCTAATGTGGAGTATTCGTATGGGGCTCATTTCTGGGTAGTCGAGGCGCAATTTTTCCCGCTCTGCAAGAGAGTGGTTTCTCCCCGGAGGAGATCAGACGCAGTTGGCAAGCGATGCGTTATGGTGCCTGGTGCATCGATGATTTGTTGCAGTCATGGCGCGACTATGTACAGCAACAAGGGGAATGGCAAGTCCATCAGTATGAGGGATATAGACCGCTGGCCATAGATTTAACAGCCTTTTGGCGCTTGCGACTTAAAGGATGGATGGGCAAGTATTTTAACGGTATAGCCAATCGGATGCTCAAAGGGATTGGTTTTGCTTTGGTGGTGGAAGTAGGGCATTTGGCAGGTCAACGCCTGCCGTTACTACGAAAAATTCTGCGAGCCGATGCCAGTGACCGGAGCCAGAAACAACTCAAACAGAAGGCTTTGACCTGGGCGGGGAAAAATCTGGCGGAGAATGAAGTCCTAGTCTTCGATGCGGGAGCGCATTTAAGTGACCTGCAAGACTCTGGTGTCAGACGTTATGTCCTTCGCCTCGCAGCTAACTGTACCGCTCGTCGCAATGAGTTGCCGGAGTATTCAGGACAAGGGCGGCGACCTCAGTATGGCCAACTGGTAAGACCGCCAGGTTCACTCTATCATTAGAGCCCCTGACAACTCAACAGGCTATGGCCTTCTCTTTTTCTTCAGTATTTATACTCAGGAGGCGAGGGCAAAATCTGCAAAAGTATAGAGACCATATTTGATGATTTGTTACCGAAATGGAATTATCGAGTTCTCCCGAACAATGCGACAGTAATTTATTGACTGATCCTAAGGACTTTGTTCTTCTATTTGTGGCCACTGCCTTAGCAAAGGCCGTAGTACTAGTGGCACAACCATAGTAGTCATCGTAGACACTAAAACCATGGCGGCAAATACCCGGGCAGGTACCGCCCACTCACCGAGTTGCAGTCCATGCTGCATGACAACCATCATGATTTCTGCCCGAGGTACCATACTGATTCCCAGCAAGATAGCACTCCTATACTCTGCTATCTTCAGGACAGGTATAGCTACCCCAACGACCTTGCCTACCACTGCCACAATTAGTAGGATAATTCCTAAGTCGAGTGCAGTGGTGAGTGAGTTGAGCTCTATTTTCAAACCAATACCAAGAAAAAAAAAGGGCACGAATAGTTCATAAAAAGTGTCAAAGGAAGCGTCAATCTTGATGGCGTCAGGATCTCGGCAAAATAGGAGACCGGCAAAAAACGCCCCAATAGCTACAGAAAAGCCGAATAATCCAGCCAAAGCGGCAATAACAAATCCTAGACCAGCTACCATAATAGTAAGATCTGGAGGGGATTCAAGCTTTTGAAAGAAACTTGTGAGTGACTGCTCCCCGTAGCGAGCAAACAGGAAACAAAAAGCACCAAAAACAAACGCTTTTAAGCACAACACGGCTGCCGTCTTGACTAAGATCGGCAGCAGCGTAGCATCTGAGTGAGTTTTTAGGACAGGCGCTATGGCAAACAGTAAAGCCATGAGGATAACGGCGGAGATGTCATCCATCTCGGCTACGTCTATCATCAGTTCACCATTCCGTGAGTTGATGGCCTTAGCTTCTCGCCAGATCGCGACCGGGATGCCCACACTAGTAGCCGTCATCGCTGCCCCGACAAAAAGACTGGGAATTATCTCCAGTTGTAGGGGAAAATAAGCGGTAAAAAACCCCAATAAACCACTAACCAAAACATTCCCTAACCAGACGATACTAGCCTGAGGTAATTGATTAATCAGTTCAACGAGCTTGCTTTCGAGACCAACCCGGAACAGCAGACAAATAATGCCGATGTCGGCGAGAAACTCGAAGACTTCCAGTTCGCCCGCTGAAAATAGATCCCACTTTTGTTCGGCAGCATTGATCAGCAGCCCCAGTATGATATAACCCACCAAAGCAGGTACTCCAATGCGTTCCAATCCCACTTTGAGCAGGATGGCAATGACCAGGATTGCTCCCACTACCAAAATCAAAAGCAACAGTGCTTGTTCTGTTTGGGTCAATTCTATCGCTCCTCAGTCAATAACTTTTCAATGCAATCAGGACATTCCTGGCCAAAAATATACTTGAATTATCAACATTTTCAATTATCTTTGCCTTGCCCCAGGAAAAGCTCGTCAAACTAAATTCACTCTTAGAGCAAATTTCTCCCCCTAAATTATATATATTTATACCGACTCGGTAAAATTACGCCTGGTTACTTCAGTAGAAAATTTACTCACTAATCAAACTTTACTGAGAAAGGGAGATGTATGTTCAATTTTCTCCCCTGCTCCTTTTACTAATAATTTTTGTTAACCGAGCAGCATTAATCCGGGAGGGACATCAGCAAGTTGATTGACATCCGTAAGCACAATCTGGGGGGTACCATCCGGATGGGGAGGATATAAGCTGGCTTGACCAGAAACGTACACATAGCCTCGCCCAAAGTTAGCATAGCGGGTTTCAATCACCCGCAGAATAGTCTTAGTTGCTACAGAGTCTACGTTAGGAATCCAGAGATTAAACTTTTGAAATTGAGATCCTGCATAAATCAGGGCGCCATTACTAGGCCATTTACTGATACCTGCTTGTAGGTCACACAATACCGTCATTTCGTTACCAGCTTTTGCAGTTGCCACAATATCATCGTAGTTCAGACGCACTGATAGTACACCGGTTTGACTACCTGCATAACGGTAGTTTTGGACGACACTGTCTCGTAGATGCCACCAGGGAATCAGAGTTGTGTAATCCCGCTGATTACCTTCTGAGTTTGTCTGGGAATTCCAGATTCCTAGTTCTTGAGATTGAGCCTTAAATTCTGCTTCCATAAATTGAAGATGATAGAGGCGAGAACGACCATATTTGAGAAAATAAGGGCTCCAGCCTTCGCGCACAATTTTCAAGTTGGAGTTTTCCGGCTCTCCAGCTTTGTATACGTAGCAAATTAATCGTCCATAGTTTCCCCGATGTTTGTGTAGACAAACCTGAACTGGATCTTTAGTGTCGAATTCAAGATCGATGCGCACATCACCAGTGGGTATCCCTTGCTCGTCTGCCCCGAAATACTCTTTCGCCCATTTTGATGCCAGGATGCCGGCGTTAGTAACGGGTTTGCTGCTTCTATGCTGACTTTCTTCGGTGTCGAGACAGACAAAACGAATCGACTCTTCTTGGTTATCTAGAAGGATCTTGATCGTGTCTCCATCGATCACTTTGGTTAGTTTAAGATTTCTGATAACTGTACCTTTCATTAACTTCTCTCCTGCTTAATCAATTTCTTCACCAAGACGGATGAAATGGTTAGGATTTAAAGTGAGTAAGTGATCTACCTCTATACATTGCATGACGGTAACTAATCCTAATCGCCATAGACTTCATCCCGGTTTTCCTCGGTTATCATAGAAGTCAACAAAGTCTGAATCTAGATAGATTTGACCTTATTCATCTAGACCTAATATTACCAAAAGTATAAGTTCCTGATTGATTTTTACGATGGCATCAGATCTATTTCTAGTTTGCGGATTGGGTAGTTTAGGACAACATTGCGTTGTGGCTCTCCAAGAATTTGGGGTCAAAGTTATTGCCATAGAGCAACAACCGCCATCAGTTGAAAATTGGGAAATTGCTAGTCTACCTAATCTTTTAGAACAATTAATTAAAGGAGATTGTCGCCATAAAAGTGTACTCCAACAAGCCAAAATCGGCCAATGTCGTGCAGCTTTAATTGTCACTACTTCCGAGAAAGTGAATGCCGAAACAGCACTTGCTATTCGCCAACTCAATCCCCACGCGCGCCTAGTGGTTAGATCTGCGAAAGAAAATCTCAATCAGCTTTTAACTCAACAGTTAGGTAACTTTGTTGCCTACGAAGCCACCCATTTACCAGCTTATCCCTTTGCTCTTTCTGCTTTGGGGACGGAAACTTTGGGGTTTTTCAATCTCGACGGCAGGAGATTGCGTCTTCTCCAACGAAAATTAACTAACAACGATCCCTGGTGCCATACCCGTCTTTTACATGAGCTAAATACCCGTACCCGAAGAATTATTGCCCATGCTCGCCCCAAAAAGCAACTTGCTTCATCTTTCTACCAATGGGAACCCGATGCGCAGGTTTTACCTGGAGATGAGATTGCCTACATAGAAACTGGCGAAAATTTCAGCTTGAGTCATTATTCTTCTTCAATTCAGGAGCAACCCAGCAGGAAAAAGCTTTTTTTTTCCATCTCGCATCTCCGAAAAATTATCCTCGACAACTTATCTAAGTTTTGGCAGTTAAGTTTTCAACAACAAGTCCGTCGGGTAGCTTTGTTTTGTAGTATTATTGTAATTATTCTGCTTGGGGTAGGTACGATTCTTTTCAAGTACTACTATGCAGGAACCACCTTTGTGAGCGCTTTTTATGTAACTGCCATTCTGCTACTGGGAGGCTATGCAGATTTGTTTGGTAGTTTTGAACCACTGCCGGAACTGCCAGAATGGTTACAATTGTTTGCTTTGGGATTAACAGTAACTGGAACGGCTTTTGTGGGGGTGTTGTATGCTTTATTAACAGAAGCCCTGCTCTCCTCAAAGTTTCAGTTTATCAAGAAACGGCCACCTATTCCCTCAGAAAATCACGTAGTAATTATCGGTTTAGGTAGAGTGGGGCAGCGGGTAGCCCATTTACTCCAAAGCTTCAAACAATCGGTAGTAGGAGTGAGCTTTAACCCCAATATTGATGCTTCTATTTTACCCTCAATGCCTCTAATTGTCGGTAAAACCAAAGAGGCATTATCCCGTGCTAATCTGGCAACAGCTAAAAGTGTAGTGGTGGTAACCGATGACGAAATTCTCAATTTAGAAGTGGCTTTGATGGCTCAAAGTATCAATCCCTATAGTAATGTGGTTATTCGTACTACCGGTCAAAGTTTAAGTGAAACTTTAACTCAACTTTTACCTCAAGCACAGATCATCGCTGCTTATGAAGTTGCAGCAGAAGCTTTTGCTGGAGCTGCTTTTGGCGAAAATATCCTGCAACTATTTCGCTTCTGTAATCAGACTATTTTAGTAACAGAATATCAAATTGAAGCTGATGATACTCTCGATGGTTTAATCTTGGCTGAAGTTGCTTATGGTTATGGAGTTATGCCCATCTATTATGCTTCGCTTAGAGTCAATCCCACTCTCATGCCTTCCGATGATATTCGTCTAGCAGTAGGCGATCGCCTAATCGTTTTAGCTACTATTGAAGGTTTACAACGCATCGAAGCAGGAAGTTTGGCGCCTAAAAAGTGGCAACTAGAAGTAAAAGCAGTCATTTCCGAGA
>JAAUYA010046903.1_pt1 | contig 14961 bp, 17 predicted proteins | sample 7278161 | NCBI WGS metagenome assembly JAAUYA01 (sample SAMN14350120, study PRJNA611818) | marine sediment metagenome | isolation source: surface marine sediment (3m) | place: French Polynesia: Moorea | collected 2018-08
TGATACTCAGAATAAGGTCTGCATGTCCGGTGTTCATGTCATTCCTATATAATGAATATTAACAATATTATTAGTGCCTGTATCAAGTATGAACACTCAGTTTTATTTTTTATAAAAGGGAATGCTTACACTTGATATAGTGTGTTTGTGAATTGGATTTTAATTAAATGAGATCCTAGGTGGTGCCAAAAGGTAGTTATATTTTCCATAGGATGGAAAATATTTTGAAAGTCGAAAGAAATTGACGAAAGTGCACCATTAATTTTGAAATGACCCTATGTTGCACCCCTTGTGTATGAATGCAAGGCATTATCAAGGGATACTAAGAAGGGTAGTGCTGTGCACAACTGGTCTAAAAGCTTAGGTTTTCTCATTTATAATCCTGTGATAATTTGATCACATAGGTTGACAAAATATTTTTCTGAATTGTACAGGTGCCAGATGACTACACCAGATGTGGGAAGTGTGATAAAACCTTCAAACGTGTGGGAACCAGAGATAATCACGAGGCCACCTGCCAGGGGAAATTAGAATGTCCCACCTGCAAGAAATCCTTCAAGTTCAAGTGTAGGTTGGATCACCACAAGTGCCAGGTCAAAAAGGCTATAGAGATGAAAGCCAAGTGGCAAGCTTCGAGAGAAAAAACACCAGAACCTGAAAAGGTTGTGGAAAGAAAGAGGCATCCTTGTTCCAAATGTGGAAAACGATTTTCCAATCCACAGATCAGACAACAGCATCAGGAAACCTGCAAGACCAAGGTCATCTGTCTGAAATGCAATCGCACATTTCTGTCTGTGAGGGGATTAGAGAAGCACATTTGTTCCAAGAGAAAACTCGTTAGGAAGTGGAAGAGAAGCAATTTCCAGTGCAAGAAATGTACCAAGTCTTTTAAAAATCGCAGCGAGTTATATTATCACTTCCTACACACCCATACTCAGACGGGTAGGGGATACCAAGACATGCCCTTTGACGACCTGGATGCTCCCTGGATGGAAGATGGGGTTCTCAGAGACCCAGAACTGAAGGATGTTTACATGAAATACAAACATCTAATCCTACGTAAGAGTTATGCCGAAAACAATTCTCAATGTAATAGAAATTTTCCGTTGGACAACTCGTTCACCCTGGAACAACTCATGGAGCATGCCGTAGAGTTGTACAAGGAGCAGAAAATGTGTTTCAAGCTGAATTTGTGTTTCGGTTTTATTCTGAAACACAAGACGACTGGAGAGTACAGATATTACATTCCGTACACCAACGAACCTGTTTTGCCGTCTCCGGTGTACATTCTAAAGTTTACAGATCTAATGAGATTAGGCCGCAGGCTGTCCAAGCTAGACATCACCCAGTACTTGCAGAATAGAAGACCTGACAGTCAGTGGGTGCCCCATCTGGTGACCAACGTCACTTTCTTCCTGACCTATTCACAGTACCCACTGGGAGCACCCGTTGAACTTCCCCCTCATCTGGTTGAAAAAAGGAGCCTGCTGTGTCTGACCAAGTCGAGGAGTGGTTACCATGTGTACGATGACAACATGTGTTTATTTAGATGTTTGGCAGCTCACAAACATCCACACAAGTATCGCAACCATGACGAGTTTGAAGATCAAGTTTCATATTATTACGATCGATACAGAGAGAAATGTCAGGAGGAAGATGACGAGGTCCCAGAGAGTCAGGATGATTACGAAGGGTTCCAGATAGGCATGCTACCGGTATTTGAGAAAGTCTTTCAAATAAACCTGGAAATATATGAATTGAATGAAGACGATGTGGCTCAACCGTGTTACAAGAGCAGCAGGAGGTACAAAAACACCATGTATCTCAACCTGTATGAAAACCATCTCAGCTTGATTCTAAAGATGGATGCCTATGCCAAGAAGTTTCAGTGTAGGAATTGCAGGCGTCTGTTTTCTCACAGGAATGATTGTCGTAAGCACGAACCCAGGTGCAAGTCAAACACTAGGATCAAGTACCCTGGTGGGTATTACGAGTACCCTAAAACCATATTTGAACAGCTGGTCGAGTATGGAATCTGTGTACCTCCGCAAGACAGGTTCTGTGATCACTTTACAGTTTTTGATTTCGAGAGCTTCCTGGAGCCTATCGACGACGATGCAACTGACAAACTAAGCTGGTTGCAAAGGCATCGAGCCATCAGCGTGTCTGTCTGCAGTAGTTTGGAAGGCTTTACTGAGCCAAAATGTTTTGTTGACGAAGATGAAGATCAGCTGATCATGACAATGTTGGAGCATCTGTCTGAAATACAGTCTCAGTACCAAGCAGCGGCCAACCAAAAGTGGGGTTGGGCCTTGAGAGAACTGGAGCTATTGATTGAGCAATGGTCTCCAACAGAAAGCAATGATGCTGAAATGCTAGAGAGTGACAGCGAGAGTGATGATGAAAGTGCTGATGAGAAGAAAGAGGGTTTTGCACAGACTGTACAGAAAACCATGCTGAAGAAATTGAAGGCACTGGAACATCAACTTCGACAGTACATGAACCAACTATTGGTGATAGGATTTAATAGGTATATACATTCCACTTTCTTTGCTTTTTTGAAATTTGTCCCCCTGGCTACCATATACATAAATGTCACCCAAACTGCTATAATAAATAATATCATGTCTGATACACTTTCAGCTCCCGATATGACACACCCTTGGTGAAAAGTACACTAATGAAGCATCTCCGTTTGGATGAAGATGAGAGGGCCTACGTCATTAAAAACAACAACCAATACAAGTGCATTAGCACCAGAGATCTCAAGTTCATCGACATCCTGCAATTTCTACCCCCTGGAACAAATTATCAGAAGTTTCTATCGGCCTACAAGGTGACAGAAAGGAAAGGGTACCTGTGTTACGATTGGTTCAAGAGCCCTGAGCAGTTAAAGTATCCACAGCTGCCTCCGTTTGAAGCTTTCTACTCGCCGCTGAAGGGAAGAAATGTCTTAGAAGAACCCTCAGAACAAGCAGAATATGAGAAAGATTTGAAAAAATGGATCATCAAGTTTGCCGAAGCCATGACGAAGGGAGGAAACGTAAATAAGTTGCTGTCTGAAAAACCTCAACCCCCACCCACTGCCAGGCAAAGATATCAGATGCTTCAAGACATCTGGAATGAAAAGGAAATGAAGTGCTTTGAAGATTACCTCAAGTACTACAATTCACTCGACACAAAACCGATGTGCGAAGCAATCACCAAGATGCTTCTAAGCTATCGAAAAGAAGGGATCGATCTCCTGAAATCTGCAGTCAGTATCCCGGGCATAGCCAGACAGCTGTTGTTCAAGTCCGCCAAAGAATGTGGCGTGGGTTTTGCCTTATTTGACAAAGGCAATGCAGATTTACACAGGGTCATGACCAACAATCTGACTGGGGGACCGTCAATCATCTACACCCGTCATCATAAAGTGGGCAGCAGCTACATCAGGAATAATCTGGACAAGATGTGCCAAGCACTGTTTGGAATGGATGCTAATGCGTGAGTTACACTTCCATTGCACTTCAATTACACTTCGCTTTCGGTACACTTCCACCTCACTTTTTCTACACTTCAACTACACTTATTTTTTTTCTTTCAGTCTGTATCTGTGGGCATTTACGCAAATGTTTCCCACTGGGTCCTTTGTCAGGAGGCATCTCAAAGACGATTTTAAACCAGTTCTTTCAGACCGTCACCAACTGATGTACAGGTTCATGGACTGGTATGCACAGAAACACAACCTGAAAATCTCTCACAAAATGAATTCTGGAAAGGAGAAGCGCGATTTCAGTTTCTTATCAGATGGATTTTGCGAAGCTACACAATTTTTGGCACCAGGTGCCATCTCTCCTACCAACTCCCTCAGAGGTTCTCCAAAAGGATTGATAGTGCAGTTTGATGGGTGTGTATCTGAAATTTACATGAGTAGCCATACTGTATAGTTGCTTTAAAGGCAAATACCGAATTTGGTATTGAATCTGCCCACCCTATATGTGGGACATTTACCAGAATGCAGAATATTGATTTTATACCCTTGTTTTCTAGTATTGAATGGCAACACATGGGCTGATTTCCTATCTAATCCAGTATTGCCCTTTCACAAAATCAATTATTAGTATGGTAGTCACACAAAACCAAATAAGACATTCTGATGAGATTTTAGCTTCATCTATCTTCCTACAGGTGTTATTTCCACGGACATGAATGTTATCTGACAGACCACGTGACAGATAGAGAACGTTTAGAAGAGAGAAGGGAGAAGACAGTGAAGAGAAACCAATTCTATTTGGAGCAAGGTTACGACCTATTGGTTGAGAGAGAATGTGGATTTCTGTCCAGAATGAAACACGACCAACAATTAGAAGAATTTGTAGACCTGGGTCGGCCATCTTACTACAAAAAGCACAAGGGACCAGTGAGCAAAGAACAATTGCTGGAGGCAGTGAAAAATGATGAGATTTTTGGAGCATATGAGGTGCGCTAACACACACACATATATATTTTGAAAATTGCTTATTTGTCTCTGTTAAGGCTACAAAAGGGGGGGGGGTTAAAAAATCCATCATATGGCCCCTTGGTCCCCTTTTTAGGCAACATATGGTTTGATTGCTCTAACACAAACATATTCCTTACGTACTTGGTGATTGTGAGACTGTCTCAGAACATCTAAATCGACCCCGTGTGGTACCCTTAATATTTATTTGTCAGATGCATATAAATATCTTGTTATCAATTGCACATAGGTTGACATTTCCATCCCTGATGTCTGGCCTGACGAATTCAAGCACAGGACCCTCTCCCCAGAAGAATTTTTTGGTGAGCAGGCCCCACTGTTTTTGACTTCGGAAATTAAGTTTGACGACATTGGAGAGCACATGCAAGAGCACATCAGAAAGCACAACCTCTCAGAAGGTCCCAGAAAGTTGCTTGTGGGTGGTCTCTGGGCTCGCAAGATGCTGATCGCTACACCTCTCTTACGCTATTATCTCCAGTTGGGACTCCAAGTCACTGAGATTCACTAGGTGGTGGAGTATGGCAAGAGTGCATGCTTTCAAAAATTTGTGGATTTTGTCAGCAATAGAAGAAGAGAAGCAGACAGAGATGCCAGCACAAAAGTGTTGGGGAATAATGCCAAATTGATTGGGTGAGATTTAGTGTCATTTTCACATCGATTTTGCTCTATCTATTTATTGTTAGATCACCCTCGATACTCACACCTACTCTTTTTTATACCAGAAACTCAGCATACGGGAGTTCATGTATGGACAAGATGAAGCACAGCGATATAAAATATGTCAGAAGTGAACGAGAAGCCTGTCTTCTGGTAAACAGACCAGAATTTAGGAAAATGAACCTGTTAGATGAAGAAGAACAGCTGTTTGAAATGGAACTCACTAAGCCGTCTATCACCTTGAATATCCCCATACAGATTGCATTTTTTGTGCTCCAGGTGAGGTGCTTTACCCGAAATATTCGTGAAATTTAGATGAAATTACCATGGCAACAAAAAATAAGAGAATAACATTAACAAGTGTCTGTTTTATTTCTCCTCACAGTATGCAAAGTTACTCATCATCGCTTTTTACTATTCGTTCCTGGACGTGTACCTGGACAGAAGTGATTTTGAACTCAGTTCTATGGACACCGTAAGTAACACTTCCATTGCACTTCAGCTGCACTTCAATTACACTCCTGCTGCACTTCAATTTTTGTCAAGCTGCACTTCAATTTTCGTCAATTTTTATGCTGATCAATTCTATTACAGGACAGCTGCTACTTTGCATTGAGCAAGCCCTTTCTTCATTGGGCCGTGAAGCCAGAAATGAAAGCCAAGTATAGAGAGGCCCTGGCAGGAAGCTGTCACTTAGACCAGGTGGTACCGGATTTGGATAAATTTTGGTTTCCTAGGAATTGCTGTGAAAAACACAAGCTGTATGACATGAGAACACCTGGGCTCTTCAAACTTGAATACGAAGGGCACGAGAGCTGGGCCCTCTGCTCCAAGACATACCTGGTGACAAACAAGGTTCTGAAAGATCACAAGATGAGTTCTAAAGGTGTCCAACAACATCGCGTAGAGGACCCCGTAAACACTTTCAAAAGTGTTTACGAAACAGCAGTGCCAGCCAGCAGTGTAAACATAGGGTTCAGATGCAGAAACAACACGATCTACACTTACAAACAAGAGAGGACTGCATTTCCTTACCTCTATGTAAAAAGGAAAATGAATCAGGATGGTAGAACATCGAAACCACTGGACATCACCTTAGAACCAAGAGAGAAATATCAAGGTGATTTTTTCGAGGACAAAGAGAGTGACACCGAAAACGAGGACGAAAACGAGGACGAAAACGAGGACATGATGATTGAGGAAAATGAGTACGAGGATCAGGGAATGATGTAAAAATGACAATCTGGAACTGTATATAAATATCGAACCTGTCTGATCGTCGGTCAGTATGCATTTAACCATGAACGAGACACATACACCCATCCCATTGACACCTCTGTACCAGGAACCTGCATACAACTATGGCACTCTGATTTTGATTCTATGTCTGATAGCATTAGGCTTTACAGTGATCTGTTTTCTGCATGTTGTGAAGTTGTGTAGAAAACCACCACAGGAAGTGACATCACAGGAAGTGACATCACAACCTCATCTGTGACGTCATAGCTGATGCAGGCATATAAAGGCTGTACATTGGACTTGTCTGTCAGTCTCTCACCATGGCAGCAAAGCAGATGTACTATAAGTGGAAGCACGCCATCTTACCTGATGACAAATCTAGAGAAATTCACAAGCAGCCAGAACGCATCGATATTGTGAGCTCTGAAACCTTCACAGACTTTGACTCGTGCTTTAGAGCTGGGAGAGAAGAAGATTATTCAATTCCAAACTGTTTTGGTGGACCCTACATGTCCATTCTCCAATGTGATAATAAGCAATCACTAGAGATTCTCCATGCAAACACGAAAAATGCAAAGATTGATGCCAGCGACTTGACTGTAAACGAACTTCAGATCGATAGAATTCCAGAGACCACAAAGGAAACAAAAGTATATTTCAAGTGGCAGTTTGCATTCGAACCCGGTCGTCCGTGGAAGAAACCTGTGTACTTTGAAATCGGAGAGAAAACATTTACTAGCTATGGGAGGTGTCTTGGAGACTCCATTAATGCAGACCTCGATGTACCAAGGAGTTGGGGAGGATATTACCTGCACATTTTGGAGAGTCAGAGCAAAGATGTACTGGAGAGAGTCTATGACCAGAACAAGAGGGGAGAGCTGGAAGAATTTGGTGATGATGTCACCATTCACATTATCTATGATAACGATTGCACTGTAAAAGTGCTCAAAAATATGTGTAAACACATTGACCAGTAATATCCTTGTGTTTTCTAATGATTGAATTAAATAACTGTTTGATATATTGTATTTATGTTTGTAGTGTTTTTGAGGATCAATAAAATGCTAATGATTAACCTAAAGGATGTTGCACCGTGTTATATTTTAAACTAACGGAGCATGTCACTTGGGGACATTATATTGCATTAAAATCAACAATAGATCCGATTTGTGACGTCACACTGGTGGGAATGATGTCACGCTCTTATGACACATATAAGTCTACTGCCCTGGGACAACATCACATTGACCATGGAGAGTCAGCAGTGTAAGTACTATACATTTCAATATTGTAATGTGGTGAATGATCCTGAACCGAAACTAGTCATATGGATCAGCGAACAGATCTTTGACTCCAAAAGGCAGTGTCAGATGGCAGCACATAGGGCATGGTCAAAGGTTCGAATGAGTTGGTCTGGTCAGCTTCTAGAGTGTGCCAATAAGAATGTTTTACACGACTTGTACCTCCAAAATAAATGTGGTCAACTAACATCTTATGGCAAAGATGTTACAGCCATATCTGAAGCAGATAACATGGATGCAAGAAAAGAAATGTTGTTGTATCCTATGTGTCCCAGTCTGCATGTCATCCCACCACTGGACATTGACGAAATGCTGGCAGCTGTAGGATGTTAATGTATGCGCATGTCATTATGACGTCATGATGACATCACACATCCAGTTGTGACGTCACAGGAAAATTCACTCCTTATTAAGGGAGACTTTGCTCAGGCAGTCTCATTTGCAACCATGGGTTGGTTCACATTGAATCCGGCTAACAAGACAAATAAAGACTGGCAAAAGCTGATTGCACATTTAAGAAAGGATCAGTTTACCAAGACGTGGGATGGTCAGTCTTTACCTCCAGAAATTGTACTGTTTGAAAAAGACTGTCCAATTGAAGCTGAAGAAATTCCAGAATTCACAGAGTGGAATGAAACTGAGGAAATTAGGTTTTGGGGAGCAACTCGAGTAGACTGTGGATGCTATGGAGTAGAACTTAGACTTTCAAGTCGCATGAATTTGTCCATCAAATACAGTGATGGATATGGAGGGCCGAAATTGTATTTCGTTCCCGATCACATGAGTTCTGGAGGCGACAGGGTGTCTCTCAGAGCACCTGAAGTAGAGAGGTTGTGTCAACTACTTACAGAAATCAAGCAGAAAATGCTAGATGCTTACAAAAACTCTGGTGTATACGACAACATTTTCAAGGCATCCAAACAAGCCGATGTAGCAGAGATAAGCTCCCTGGTTGAGACAGAGAAGTGGGAGAAGGGGGACTTGTATTATTACAAGTTTCAGTACATCTCCTATCCCTTGGAAATCAGACCCAAAGGTCCAGAACTGCACAAGAGGATGGACAGAAGAACATACACAGACATAGAAGAATGCATCAGAGATGCACGTAAAGTGAAATCTGATTACAAAATGGGTGAAGTGGGAGGAGAAATGGATGGTCCTTACTTGATGGTATTGGAGAGTCGCTACAAAGAAGCACTGGGATCGCTGTATCAACTGTATTGCAACGGCTTCTTTCCTCATGACTACGGTCCCAAAATTAACGTGATTCATGTGGATGAGATTCCTAGAGAATACCTTGACAGGAGATTTCTCTGGCCACCCAAGGGATATTGGGAGGGTTTTGCTCAATACAAACCCTCTTCAGACAAGGATTGACATCTCTATATAAGACCCTGCATGCAGCACAATCAGTCATTCATCAGAAGGAGACTGAGCTGGCAACATGTACCCCTTCCTTCCAGCTTCCACTATAATTTTAAGTGGAACCAGTGGGGCGGGAAAATCGACATTTTTGAAATCGCTATTAGTCAACAGGGATGTGATGTTTGGATCGCAACCACCCCAGAAAATTCGCTATTACTATGGCATCTACAGTAAGGCCTACTCGGAACTGCAAGCTCTGATTCCACACATGGAAATGATACAGGGCATGCCTACACTCTCGGAAGTCATGTCATTCACTGACCCTGACATTCACAGCATGATTTTGCTGGATGATTTAATGAATGTGTGTGATGCAGAGGTCACAGAGTTGCTTTTTTCCAGGATTTCACACCACAAGCAGTGTACAGTTGCACTAGTATTGCAAAATTTATACCATCAAGGTCGTAGACTCAAAACCATTCAACTGAACACAAAGTACGTGGTCATTTTGAGATCCCCCAGAGACATCAAGCAGCTATCCATCCTGGGTCAGCAGATGTTTCCCAGAACTCCCAAGGCGATAGTAGAGGCCTATGAAGATGTCATGACTGAACATAAGTACGGACACTTGGTGATTGACACGACTAGCGAGTGCGATAACGACAAGAGAATCAGAAGTCAGGTGCTTCCCGGACAGGACACCAAGTGTTACGTGCCTATATAAAGGCTCTGACTTCTGCTTTCTGCTCATTCTGTCACTTGGCATGGACGAGGACACATCGAGGACATCACACAGATCTACAAACTGGTATTTTTTCGGCACAAGTGTACCACACACAGAGGTGGTGTATCTAAGTCAGATCATTCTGATTTTCATTGTGGTGATCGTTTCTCTAGTCAACCTAACTGCACAAATTGGAGACCCCATTCTTTGGAGTACAACTCTGGGTAGTTCTATGGGCTACGTCCTACCCTCACCTACCATCAAGAGGAACACTAAGGTTGTCACCACCACTGGAAATAACTCGGTATGAAAAAGATCAGGCAGTCTAAGGAATTTGTACTTCTACTACTAAAGTGTTCAAAGTCCCAAGCCAGGGCGCTTTTGGAAACTGCTGACAAGCAACAGGTATTGGCCTTGTCTGAAATCGCTCTTAATTTCGTGGATCAGAAACTCAAGACTACAAAGGATCGACTGTTTAAGAGGAAGAAATCTGTGATCGAAAAGCTAGGAAGTAGGAAGCACACTGAGAGATTCAAATACACCCTGGTTTGCAACCACTGGAATCTAGTGTGGAAGCTCGTGCTAGACTTTAAGCCTGCACTGACTCAGCTGCTGCAATGAAACATGTTAGAAAGTACAGACTGGTACCTGTAAACGAGACAGAAGAGTCCACTCCCAGTGTGCAAACAGGGGGAGAAGTAAAAAAGCCAGAGCCTCAGCCAGAAACAAAGCCAAGCCCTGAAGCCACTCCCGAGACAAAGCCAGAAACAAAACCAGAAATCCCTTCAACAACTGATAAAAAATTCAGACTTCCTCCACCTGGTGAACCTACTGAAACAATTTCTAAAGAAGATCAAGAAAAATGGCAGACGGGAAGCGGAGAAAAAGGCGTGGAAAAGCCAAGCAGTTCACCCGTAGAAAGCAGTCCAAAACGAAAGCCAAAGTCGACAAAGAACCCCAGAAAGCCAAAGACTCGAGTCAAAAAGATGCCAAAGTGGCAAAGCCTGTAGAAAGGTATTTGGAAAAAATATATGCAGACCCCAGTAATCCTGGATCGTACGGCTCGCTAGACAAGCTATACAGACAAGTCAAACTAGACAACAAGCATCAACTAACCAAGGCCCAAGTGAGAGATTGGCTCAGTTCGCAGTCTTACTACACTCTAAACAAACAAGTGAAAAGAAATCTCAAAAAGAGGCGCGTCATATCACCTTTTATAGGTTATTTGTGGGATGCCGATACTGCCAACATGGCCAGATATGCCAAGCACAACGAAAATTACAAGCATATTTTGGGAGTGATATGTACATTTTCAAAGAAACTTCACACCAGACCACTCAAAACACTCAAAACCAAGGAGGTGGCAGAAGCACTTAAGGATATACTGAAGGAAATACCACGCATAGTGAATTTCCGCACAGATGGTGGTTCTGAATTTGGCTTGCATGTAAAAAAGTTGCTCAGAGATAGAAACATTAATCACATTGTGACCTCGAACTCTGAAAAAGCAAATATGATCGAGAGGGTCTGGTTGACATTGAAAAGGATGATAGTAGCATGGATGGCAAAGAACAATTCCCACAGATGGAAGGACCAGCTTCAAAATTTCACCTCCAACTACAACAATAGCTACCACCGTACATCAAGCAATCGCCAAATTCAGTCAAGGATAAGGACGAGGTTCTGATCTGGCAGAGGCTGTATGAACAGGTTCCAAAAGACAGACCCAAACCTAAAAGACCGCCAAAACCAAAAAGCTACAAGTTCAAGATAAATGACATCGTCAAGGTTTCTGTGCTACGTAACAAGTTCAGCCGCGGCTTTGACCAAACCTTCTCGATGCCAAATTATGTAATCTATGACAGGTTCAGAACCCAGGATTTAGAGCAATATAGACTCAAGACAGTGTTAACCAAGAAGATTCCTGCAACATTTTACAGTTACGAACTCCAGAAAGTGAAGGCTAGTGATAAAGAGGTGTTTACCATCGATAAAGTATTGGAAACTAAAGGTTCTGGCTCTAAGAAAATGAGTCTAGTCTCGTGGGTGGGCTTCGATAAGACGTACAACACGTGGATCAAGAGCTCTGATATTATATATTACTAGTTGCAAGCAAAAGTTGGCTCATTTGCAAAATGACCAGGCAACAGTACATACTACATCTAAGCTCTAGAGATTCCGGGGCTATTTGCTCAAATACACAGTCTGATTTCACGGTAGATTTGGGTAAAACTCTACATCTACCAGGACAGTGGAGAGTTCAACTTTTGAGTTTTAGATGCCATCTAGCTCCAAAGGACGAAGACTCAGATGAAAAACCTTGTAAAAACTTGTATGTGTTTTCCGATCTCTGTGAATCTTCATTCGTGCAAGATCAATATCTCCCAGTGCTCGGAAACTTTTACTGGAATAAAAATAACGATCAAAAGAGAACGGTTGAAGAAATAGTGCAACATCCATACAGTCTGGCAGTCGTTCCACATCAGCTCCAGAGGATCAGAGTGTATATAAGGAACGAAAAAATGACACTGCCTTCATTTGCTGATCAGCGCTCGGAAGTAACACTTCGACTGTATAAAAAAGACTAATTTCAAACATGAACACCACAATCCAGACATACAAACCTAACTTTGGAAAATGGGAAGCCCATTTCAAGTCCATGTCCAAAGCTAAGGGAGGAAGGAAAAAGATCATGACTGTGAAAAACATCAATCAATCGGGTTCGGGAGTCGAAATGGTCAGTCCGGCTCGGCAGGTGATTGATATGGCGATCGGTCAGAAAAAACAAATAAATAGGAAGAAAAAGTCAAGCAAGCCTCATTCTACTTCTAGACCTCGAAGAGGCAACATCTCAAAGAAGAAAAAGAGCACTAGAAAGACAGTGAAGAGAAGGAGAACCAAGTAAACCATGTCTGCCGAAATCAACAAAACAGAGGGAAGTGGTGAGGGACACACTGAAAATTTGAATTTCTTCACCCTTCCGTCTGTCAACACTGGCATTTTGGAATCTCACATGATTGAGTACAAGCCCATCACACAGGTGGTTCCGGGTGGACCAGTGCATTTCGAAGTCAATGCACCCACTTTTGTGGATCTCCAAAATAGCAGACTGCGACTGAAGGTCAAACTGGATAGAAATGGTCTAGACATGGGACTGGTGGATCTAACCTTTAGTCCAGGAAAAGATGAATCTTTCAATGAAGACTCTGAATGTGGTCCAGTCAATGCCTTGTTTTACTCGCTGTTTAACCAGGTGGACTTTTCCCTATCTGGACTTAATACAACCACCTCACTTACCAACAATGGATATGCTTACAAGAATTACCTGGATCTACTGACCTCAAAACCAAGGCGCAGTAACAAAGCAGTTCTGTTCATCCCTGATGACCCCGAGGCACCTGAAGGCAGATCGCCATACCAGTATAGATCCAGCCCCGAATATGGGCCGAATGGTGCACTTGCAGACAGACAGAGATATCTCAATGGATCTAAGTCATTCACTATGGAGGGACCCCTAGGCCTGGACATGTTTGAACAAAAAAGGCTTCTACTTCACAACACTCCCATGTCACTGAAATTTTTCCCTAACAACCCTGCATTTTATCTCATGAGTCCACATCAGGACAAGAGATTTAGAGCAGTCATTCTAGATGCCACTCTGATCTTGAATCAAGTTTCTGTTAATGCCGCAGTAGTAGCCGGTGTAGATGCCACTCTCAGAGCAGGTGAACAAGCTCTCTATCCCATCGACAAGAGCATTTTCAAAACATTTACCATTGCTCGCGGATCTTCAAACGAAACCTTTGATAATGTGTTTGCCGAAGGTTGTCCAGACTGGGTTACAATCGCCATGGTAACCAGCTCAGGATTCTCTGGCTCGTTCCATGACAACCCTTACAACTTCCAACATTTCTCCTGTAACAACATTAGCCTGAGTTACAATGGAGTATCAGTCCCAGGGAGACCTCTGTGTCCAGACTTTTCGACTACGGTGGAGACATCTGATTTTGTAGAAGCCTACAGTAGGCTACTTAAGAAGAACCCCGATATGGACATCAGTGAAGAGCAATTTCTCAGTGGCTGCACTCTTTTCCATTTTGACTTGGCCAACAGAACTGATCCAGATATCATCCCAATTTCCAAGAACGGTTCCTGCAGACTTGAAATTTCATTTAAAAACGCACTGGACACATCCATCAACGTACTGCTTTATGCCAAGAAAACTGCCACTGTTAAGATCGATCGCCCTAGGAACATTGAAATCAAATAAACAACCATGAATACCCATCAACTAGAATACATTGGAAAGAGACTGTGCAAGGAGTTCAACGGGGTCGTAGCTGCAGATCGACTCACCCCAACGAATGGATATTTTATAGTCAATGTGGACGAGCAGGATAAACCTGGCTCGCACTGGGTTTGTATTTATTTTAACGATGACTGCTGTGAGCTGTGGGACCCTGCAGGGAACCCTGCTTCGAAATACCACCAGTGTTGGGAGGACATGATGTTGTCCCACAGCAAACGCTATAAGTATAACTCTAGAGCCGTTCAAGATCCGTTGACTTCGACCTGTGGGCAATTTACACTCTATTATCTCTTTAATCGATGCGAAGGGAGATCAATGGAGGACATTGTACGCTTGCTGGGGAACGGAACAGAAGAAAACGAACGTAGAGTTACTCAATTTGTATCTAGACTTGTATATGATATGTAAATGTAGGTTCTGGAGGTGGCTGGAATACCAGTCGCTGGTGGTCCGACTAAGTTCCGGACTTCCACACCAGTGACTGGCCCGCCTATGACCTCCAGGACTGTATGTTTTTTCTTTCCTCGCAGTTGCAAAGCGAGGATAAGAAATTGTAAATGCCTTTTATAGATGTAAATTATTGTATTGTGTTATTTAATTATGGTGAATAAAGATTGTAATAGAAATGAGGGACTTGTTATCTCCTGACCTGCACATGGTAAGTCCTGCATGATATCTCTGTGAGATATTAACTAACAGGGAGATTATTGCATCCATCAGGATGCTATTACTCAAAGTGTATGGTGAACCTGTGAACTCATTATTCTGTCCTCAATCACTGAAAGTAAATGGTGATGAATCCAGATCTGAGACAGTATTTGTTTTCCTGTGTTTCCCTGTAGAGCACAGATAGTCAGATCCCCAA
>JAAUYA010200146.1_pt1 | contig 14894 bp, 9 predicted proteins | sample 7278161 | NCBI WGS metagenome assembly JAAUYA01 (sample SAMN14350120, study PRJNA611818) | marine sediment metagenome | isolation source: surface marine sediment (3m) | place: French Polynesia: Moorea | collected 2018-08
ATACAGGCAAAGTGTTTGGGAGAGCCTCTTTTTTTCAGCCTCTTCCTGCCTGCCTTTGTCGCTCTGAATTTCTCACTCTCTTTCATTAAAAAGCGATCGCAGGCTCTATTAACGCCCAGCGGAAGCTCTCACTAACATAGCTAGTGAAATCGAGAAAAATATACTCTAGATTTACTGAGCGTATTCTGGAGTTTCTTTTGACATGGCTTCCTGATTGATATAATCCTTAGCGTTTTGCAGAATTTTTTGATAAGCCTTGCTCAAAAGTTCAGATTGTAATTTTATACTATAGAGTAGAATATTCATAAATATCATCTCCTACTATCTAATTAGTCTAAACAAGAACTTCGTTCTACACTTCTATTCTATCAATTACCAAACTTTAGCGCTCAGTCGCGGAACTACAAACTTATTCTGGTTATTCTGCGAAAAATCATTCTGAATTCTGTTCACGACCGTAGGGAGTGTACGAGCCGAAGGCGAACTTTCTAAATTCTGAATTCTAAACTCTCCGCCCTACTTCCCAGCATAAATTCTCCTACTGATGATTCAGCATAATAATCTATTCCTGCTGCTGCTGCAAATAAATCAGAATTTCCTGCACCAAGAGGGCAAGGAGCAAGTTCCATCGCTGTTGCAACTAAATACATGGTCTGGTATAAGACTCCTACATGCTTTAAAATCAGGCTATAGGCGATGGATTCGTAAGCCCAGCTCACTCTGGGAAATCGGGCAGTAAAGATAATGAGGAGTTGCGGCAGACATTCTCCGCCATTGGCTCTTTGAGCATCTTCTAAGAGGGTATTGACATGAGCATTTCTCTCAGCAATTTTCTCCAGCTGATGTTCTTGGGGGCAGTAATGGTAAAGCCCAGAGGTAATATTTTTACATATATTTACAGCTATATACAGTTCTAGCTCGTAACAAGCTCCTCCCGTGGGATAAGGACGATTACTACATTCCATGTATTGCCTGGGCATGATTTCTCTGACTCTCGCTGAACGATAGAGAAATTCACCCAACTGTATATCAGTGATTGGTTGATCCCCATAAACTCTAAGGGACTTTCTCTGTTCTAAAACTAGGGTGAATGGAGTATCTGCTTGTTTAAGTTTTTCGAGATCTGGTTTAGATAAGGCGATCGCTTGATTAGACATCTTCGGTTTGATGGCAGGAAGCGGCTTGATTTTGTCTAAAAAACGATAAGATTTGCCCACAGTATTGCTGTGTCTTCCTATCCGACTTCTAGAATGAAACAGCAGATCTTGAAACTCCCATTGGGCAAGGGTACTGCTTTGTTCTTCTAAAACTTTGCCATCTGCTTGAACTTCAGAAACCATTTTGGCACTCAAGAGGAGGCTTAAAAACATCTGTGCCTTATCTACCGATACGCCAGGTATTTTAGTCAAAGTGTTACAATTTTGAGTTTGGGCAAGTTGGTTAATAAGTGCTGCACCTCTCCAATCTGCCAAGGTAATTTTTGCCTGAGATAGAGGAGATTCTAGGGTGAGTTGGTGGTTATCTTGATGGCAATAGGCAAAGCGGGAGAGCAGGTATTTTTTATCCTCTGCTATCTCAGAAAATTCTACCTTGTAGGGGGTTGAGATGGGAATCATAGTTGCCCAACATACACCATCTGCTTTTAGAGTATGGCAGATCAGACCGAGACTAATAAATTGCTGAAGATAGTAATAAAACTGAGGTAAAGTAGAGTTACCGTCAGTGTTGAGAACTAGCTCACTCAGCTCTGTTTCAGTGGCACCCTCGGCACACAAAATCTTAATGGCAGCTATTAGTCCAACAGAAGGCTGCTGGAGATTGAGTTTAAAGCTAGGTGAGTGAAGGGTAAAATTATCCTTTGAGTCTTCACTCAAAGATATGTTTGGTAGAAAAGAAAGTGAAAGTTTCATCCTAAGATCCCTAGATCGTGTAATATTCATATATTAAAGTGGGATCTGATTTTCTCCACTTGTTTCTCTGCTTCCATCATCTCAAACAATTCTAGAGAGCGCGATCGATTGAAGTTAGTTTTGGGAGCATCTTGCAGATTTTGATAGCTTAATGCCAATTGGAAATGAGCTTCGGCTAGATCGCATTTAGCATCTATTTCTGTGAGAATATTAATAGCTTGTAACTGATAAGCAATAGCTTGTTCAATTTGCTTTTGTTGGCGATAGATTTCTCCTAAACTGAGAAAGGTTTTACCCTTAATTTGCTTATAGTAACTCTCTTGGGCAAAATTCAGAGTCATTTGTAATATGGTCAAGGCTTTATCATATTGTTGTAAATTGACATAAGTTTGACCTAGAATCTGCATAAAATAAGCAAATCTACCAGTATATTTATTCATTAATATATCTTGATAGAAAACATCAGCTAATCGTGCAGATTCCTCTGATAATTCTAAATATGATTTAACTAAAGCCAGAGCAATAGATGCTTTTTCTCCCCATCGATAATGGGCTGTATTGGTGGTTAAATCTATTACTTGTTGAAAAGCAACTGCTGCTAATTCTAATTCCCATAAATCAATTTTATATAATCCAATACTCAAAATGGAATCAACCTCTAGCATTTTGAGATAGTATAAAAAATGCTTATTAATAGGATTAATTTCTACTTTTTTTAATTCAGCTCTAGCTAGAGTAATAGTTTTTTCTTGGCAGTTAATAGCTTGATTAATTTTACCGATAATCCAATATAAATCACCCAAGATATTATAGAGTTCAGCTAAGTATTGAGGAGTATTAATCTGATCAATTATCCGCTCGATAGCGACTAAGACAGGTTGAATTAATCCCAGTCGATAGAGGACACTACCTAGAGGTAAAAACTGTCCCCATTGATTGTCTCTACTTTTAAGAATAATTTGAGCAGCTTCTCTAAAATAACCAATTTCCCAGTAATGATAATAAGCTTCTAAAGCAGTTATGGCATCTTGTATGGTTAAAATCTTGGTAACACTATTGGTAAAAAAATCAGCAATTTTATGATTGAGTGTTTCCCATGTTTGACTTATTTTTAAACGCCTGATTGCTTCAGCACGAATGGCAGGATGTAAGCAATATTTACCTTGATTAAACTCTACTAAGGAACGGTTGATTAATGATTCTATTACTTGATTGTGCTTGAGAATATCTACATCCCAGAGTAAGGCTAAAACGCCAGATTTGCCAATTGCAGGAATATCTTGGTAACGATATCCGCCCAGGCGACAGAGTAGGTTGTAAGCTTCTAAATCTAGATTTTGTAAGCGATTGAATTGGTTAGTAACTAAATTTTTTAAGCCTATTTTTCTTAGAGGATCTTCTCGATGTTCTTGCCAATAAGCTGGCATATCTCCGTCAAATTCCTCAGAGATAGCACTGGAAACAATTCTCATGGCTTTGGCATTTCCTCCATAGATTTGATGAAGTTTAGTCAAAATCTTAAGATCTAATTTAATGGGATAATGATTAAAGTAATCTTCCCAGGCTTTTAGCTCTAATCCAGATAGGCGAAAATGGGTTAAATTCAGCCCTGGTTCGCAAAGGCGATCGCGGCTAGTAACTAGAGTTAGAGATTTTAGTTGAGAATCTCCGAGAATTCTAAGTAATTCTAAATAATTACCATGGGGAGAGATGAACTTACCGTCTCTATCTAAAGCTGGCTCTAAGTTATCAATTAATATTCCTACCCTATGATTTTCTAAATGGCGCTTTAATCTACTTAAGCTAATTCCCAATTCCCGCCCCGGCTCTAAGTGTAAATCTTGCTTTAACCATTCTTCTATGACACCTTCTACAGAGGTAATATTGGAAGACTCTTTAGCCATTAGCAGTTCTAAAATTACCGGAAAATTATTTTGCTTCAAGTAATACTGAGCCAAGGTGGTTTTGCCTACTCCTCCCTCTCCCTGAATGACAATTATTTTATGTCCTTGCTCAAATAAGCGATCGAGTCTTGCTATTGCGCGATCGCGCCCTAAAAAATGAGGAGAGGAAACCGTAGTTTGAGGTAGAGATAGTTGAGCTAATTTCCTGGCTAAAAGACTTTTTAAATTACTTTTACTAACTTTTTCTTGGAGTATTTCTGAAAGTAGTTGCCAAAGTTTACTAGCTGTATCTTTAATATGTCCTTCCGTATAGCCGTACTCTTCAGCAATCTCCAAATATTTTTTATCTTGTAAAACCTGACTTATAATCAGCCTTTGAATATCATTGAGGTGTTTTTGGTTATAAGTATAAATTAAGATATCTATCCAAGTTAAAGATGATTCAACATTCATCTCAAACTCCTGTGAATGTGGAAAACCCCATCTGAAATAACTCAAAACGTAAAACTCAAAATATTTCTTTTGACTTTTGGCTTTTGACTTTTGAGTTTTGCTTGATGTCCCCTCTCTTTAAAGCAGGGTACTGACAGATAATTGAAGTCTACTGACCATTATATACTTAGATTTTGTTTATAGCATTTATTTTTTTACTTGTCTCTACTACGTTCCCTTTCGTGTAATAGTCTAAGGCATCATAAGTAAGTCTGTCTCTGTTTTTGATTTTTTATGCGTATTTCTATGCTCATAAGCTTATCTGTTCTTTCCCAAACATAACCTAAGACATCTCCCCAAAGAAGATAACACTCATCAATCAATTCCATTTGTTTACATCTTACTTTAGAAGCAAAATCATGGCAATTAGGATCGAGTTGCAAAATTGAAAAAGATTAAGTTACTCTGATTACTACAGAAAAAATTCCTAAATACATACCCCAAGGAGGAGATTTATGTTGAACCGTAAGAAATAAAAATATCAACTAATTCCTATCGGGGCGGCGATCTTTGCTATTCAGAGGCACGAAAGCGACTAACGCCTACTCAAAATAAGTTAGAATCTGGATGTCGTTATTTAATCTGAAGATGAACTGGAATCTAGATAATAAAATCTTACTCCAAGGTTGTACTTTACCAGATGCTTTACTCTACATTCAATCAAGTCAAAATACGGGTACAGATATTGTAGCAATTATTAGTGCTGGTGATGGTGGTCAAGAGATTGGTAATTGTCCCGTCTTTGATTTAGTTGAAGAAGCGATCGCCTCTTTGGGAAAAATCGAAACCACCCTGATTTTTAATCCTGCTTATGAAGTCTTAGATGCTGCTTATGAAGCGATCGCCTCTGGGGTAAGGCAAATTATTATCGCTTCTAGTGGTGTTCCTCCTCTAGATTTACTACAACTTCTCCAGAAAGCAGAAACCAAGAACGCTCTAGTTTTAGGACCAGGTAATGCTGGTATCATCGTACCAGAGAAGATTTGCTTAGGCCAAATCAACCCTAAATTTTATCAACCAGGGGAGGTAGCGATTATCAATCGCGGCCATTGCAGTTTAAGTTATGAGGTTGCCCTAGGATTAAACCGTGCTGGTTTCGGAACCTCAATTGCGATCAATTTAGGCAATGAAGATATCATTGGCATGAGTATTTCTCAGTGGTTAGAAATTTTGGCTCACGATCGACAAACTAGAGCCATAGTTTTAATTATTAGCGATCCGCAACATCTAGAAGAAAAAGCTCTTGCTGATTATCTCACCAATCAGATTCATCAACCTATAATTGCCTACCTGTTTGATAAGCATAGTCTGAAATCGCTTTCCCGACAGGGTACAAGTAAAATGATCGTCGATCACTTACCCTTCTTTTCAGGACTAATTTCTTCTTTAGCAGACGTAATTAATACTTTAAGTATAGCTGGGGTAGCCATAGCGCAAACCCCTGCTGAAATTCCCGATTTAGTCAAACAATCTATTCATCAACCAACAATCCATGAGTAAGATTCCCATTTGGATAGCAGGAGGAAGTAGATGCGGGAAAACTACTCGCCTAGTTGAGCAATTTCGTCAATGGGTGACAACCGTAATTCAAGCTCGCCGCTATCAAAACTCCCCGCCATTAACCTCTGCTGCATTAGTATTTGCTGCGAATGATGATAACCGCAGAGAATTAGCAGATCGACTCTCAACTTCGATGCCGGATAATTACCCGATCGTCGTCAAAACGCCTCTTGGGTTTATTAGTGATGAAGTAACCCTATTTTTTCCCCTGATATTTCACCAATTAAATCTTAAAGCACAATTTCCCATTAGACTACGCCCAGAAACAGAACAAGAATTAGCGACCAAATTGTGGCGATCGCACTTACAACCAGAAGATTTAATCTTGTTCGGGGGGGAATATCGCTTTATCAGGCGCATCTTAGACTTACTGCAATTAGCTGGAGCTGCGGGAATTCGCCCAGAGAGTATTTCTCAGATGTTACAAGAGGGCTTATCTAGCACTTTTACTGTTGATACTAATCAAAACCAACTTTGGGAAAAAATAGGTCAATTATTGCTTCAGTGGCGAAAATGGTGTCTAGAGCGAGGATTACTGAGTTATGGGCTTATTTATGAGCTATATTGGCGTTATTTATTGCCAAATCCTACCTATCATCAACATTTAACTCGTCGCTATCAAGCTATTTTTGCCGATGATGTGGATGATTATCCGGCAATAAGTCGAGACTTGTTCAGTTTGTTGTTAGACAAGGGATGTGGCGGCGTCTTTACCTATAACCCATATGGCTCAGTGCGCTTAGGGTTGAATGCGGATCCTAAATACATGGAGACTTTAGCATCTCTTTGTCAGAGAGAAAATTTAGACTCTTTGCCAGCTAACAAACTTGCTGCACAAGTAGGGGAGCAAATGGTACAGTTAATTACCGAGCCCCTCTTGATTGAAAGCATGCCAGAAAGTGTACGCTCGCTCTCTACCACATCAAGGGCAGAATTATTGCGCACCACAGCAGAAGTAATCATTCAAGCAGTCAAACAAGAAGAAATCAACCCCGAAGAAATTGCCATAATTGCTCCTGGTTTGGATGAAATCGCACGTTATACCCTGATTGATATTCTCACCCATCAAGGTATTGCCATTGAACCTTTAAACGAACAACGCCCCTTAATTAGTTCGCCCTTAATTCGAGCATTATTAACCTTATTAGGCTTAGTTTATCAGGGTTTAGGCAAGTTAGTGGAAACAAATGCACTAGCAGAGATGCTAGTGGTATTGAGTCAAAAACCCAGAGAAGGAAAGATAATCGCGGATATCGATCCGGTTAGGGCAGGATTATTAGCCGACTACTGTTACCATATCGATTTAGAATTACCCCGCTTGCTACCGGTAGAAACATTTGCCAGGTGGGATAGATTAGGGCACAGAGCGGTAGCAGCTTATCAAGAAATTCGTCAGTGGATCGAGGAAATTAAAATCCAGCAAAAAGAACAAGGTCATTATACTCCGATTACTTGCTTGGATCTGGCGATCAAAAAATTTATCGGTGATGGAAGTTATCTTGGTTACGAACGACTAGCAAACTTGAGGGAATTGATGGAAACCGCCCAACATTTTTGGCAAGTAGATCGCCGAGTGCGGCAAAATGAACCCGTATCGAAATCGCCAACAGAGGCGATCGCCGAATTTATTCAACTATTACGGAAGGGAACAATTACTGCTAACCCCTATCCCTTGAGAATTAGATCGGTAAAGAAGGCCATTACTTTGGCGACTATTTTCCAATATCGTTCTCTGCGTAGCTCTCACCGCTGGCAATTTTGGCTAGATACTGGTTCTAACCTTTGGCGTAAAGGAGGTTCATCTCAGTTGTTGGCTGCACCTTTATTTTTAAGGGAATGGTCGGGAAATGCTTGGATGCCCGAAGATCAATTTCAGGTCGATCGAGAACGTTTAGAACGTATTTTAAGGGATTTATTGGCTCGTGCGACCGAAAGGGTTTATTTATGTCATAGTGAACTAGGAGTTAATGGTACCGAACAAATAGGACCTTTATTAACCTTAGTTCACTTGTCACAAGAATTGGAGATGGTTAGGTGAGAACTGTTGATTGTTGATTGTTGATTGTTGATTGTTGATTGAGATAAGGCAGAAAGCAATTGAGTTAAGAACTCTTTAATTCTGCATTCTGCATTCTGCATTCCACCACTAGCCTCCTGAGGCAGCTTCGCTCAACTTTTCGAGATTGCTGAAAGCACCTACAGTCAGTGACTTTTTCGGTAGGGAGTGAATGGTTACTTCGTTATTCAGTATATTCTCTCTGAGATATTCTCCCATGATAGGCAGCAGGAAGAACATTTTGTCCTTTACCTCAATCAGCGATCGCCCTTTGAGAGATTCGAGAGCTTCTAGCAATTTTGGTGGTGATACTGAGGGTAGGAGCTGCTCTCGGAGTTGGCAAAATGAAATTGGTTGTCTACTACTGGCTAGCCATTTAATAATCTCTTTTTCTGCCTCTGACAAGCGTTGAAACTGCTGTTTTAAACGATGACAAATCTCTCCGAAAACTAAGGTTTTCTGGGTTAAGAATTCAGCAATACTGCCATCAAATAAGTTTTTAATCGTCTTAGAGGCGATCTGTAACATCAAGGGATTGCCTGCATAGAAATTAATTAGTCTGCTCCAGTCGGTGATTGAACCTGAAAGAGAATCCTTAGCGCCTAGGATTTTTTGTGCTTCTTCTACCGGCAAGCCTTTCACCGGCATAATTCGTACAGGTAAGCATTCCCCTTCTAGCAGTCCAATTTCTTTGAGGTTCTTCTGAGTTGTCAGCATCAAGCAGCTTTGATGAGGTGTTTCTCCTACCTGTCTGAGTAGTTCTCCATACGCCTCATAGCCCTGGCGATAGTTGCCAGCAGCATAATTACCAGCTCTGTGTTTTAAAGTAGACTCTTGCAGAATCGCTTCCACACCATCTAGGATCAACAAACATCGGTGTTCTCGTAAATAACGAAGCAGTTGGGAAATTCTCACCCATAGGTTTTCTGGTAAATCAGTTTCGGCATCCTCTGACATAACTTGAAGGAGCCCTGCGAATAATTCTTCCAGAGGTGGAGCATTACTTAGCGATTGCCAAATCAGACATTCAAACTCATTTTGGAGCTCAAGAGCTAGTTTTACCGATAGATAGGTTTTGCCTATACCTATGGTGCCGAATATTTCCACCAGTCGGCAGTTTTCCTCTACAATCCAGCGCTTCAGGGTTGTCAGTTCTGCAGTACGCCCGAAGAAAGTAGAGACATCAGGTGCTTCTCCCCAATTGAAACAATTATGTATTTTGCCTTGGGTATTGTGGCTCGATTCAAGCTCTTCAACCTCAGGAGTTGGTTGGCAGTAATCGCTTGGCTCCAAGGATAAGTTAAAAGCCCTGAAGTAGCGAACCAGAGAGCGCTTATCGACCCCGGTTGAGCCAGTATCTATCTTGTTCAGGGTATGGGCATCTAAGCCAGTGCGATCGCTTAAAGTTTGGAGAGTATAACGCTCGCAGTTGTTTTCCTTAATTTCCGCTTCAGATTTTGCTCTCTGAAGTTTATCTAATCCTTGAGGTTTAAGAATAACACCACGCTTGCGTCTTTTTGGTGTTCGAGGCATAATGAAAATCTTTCATTGGCTAAACTTCCGTATAATTAATTAGGTTACCATTACTTTATACTGATAAAACTCATAAAATACTCATATAAAATCTCATATAAAATTTAATCAATTATCACGCTAGTACTCTCATAATTTTGGCTTTGTTTAATCAAGCTATAATTTTTGCAGCTGCGATCGCACCTATTATCACGCGATCCCTAGATAAAAACATAGCTTAATCGCCTCAATTTTCGAGGAATAGAAAGAGCACAAAAAAGTCATTACACCACAGTAAACACTTGGCTCAAACAAGTATAAGAATTATTGTCCAATACTGAGCAACCGATAAATAAGACCCCAATTCAATCCTGCTCGGTCAACAAAAATTATTAGTAAAGGCAGTGTAAAAATAGGTAAGTTTATACATTTTGTAACAAAAATCAGCTGCTATTTACTCCTTTTTTTAAGAGCCAAAATACTTGCTGCTGAAAGCTTTAGAGAATTGATATTGAAAAATTCTTAAGTTTCTACTTAAGTTACCTAAGTTCCATTGATCAATAGTGCTTACAAGTTTCAAACTTGAATTAGTACTAAAGTTATTACGAAATACTTATGAGCAACAAACCAGAAGAAAGTAACATGGACCAAGGGTTCGAAAGCCCTCCAGCGCAATATGACCAAGAGGCAATGTCAGAAGACGAAGATGATGCGATCGCACCTCCTTTAGGAGAAGAGGAATTTGCTTCAGAAGCAGCAACCATGACCGAGTCAGAAGAATATAGCGAGTTCGACGACAGGTTGCTACAGATTAAGTCAGACCTCGAACAGCAGCTCTGTCAAAGGGCTAGTGATGAAGCAGGGGAGATACAAGTTGAAAGCGCTTTGGAAGGAGCCGGTAACATTCAAGGTGTTGGCCTAGGCTATGCAGAAGACGAAGATCTGGGCCTAGAGACGGAACCTGGTGCTCCATCCCTGCTCGTCTATGTGGCAGAACCAGTATCAGTAGACGAGGTCAAATCGGCCCTCGTTGACTCTATGGGGATCTCAGCCGCAAGCAGTGACGATGTTCCCGTTAGCGTCATCGTCTCTGGGATTATTGAAGCACAAAACCACCGCGCCAAGATCCGACCTGCACCTGGTGGTGTATCGGTAGGTCATTACCGGATTACTGCCGGAACCTTAGGCTGCCTCGCCCGTGGGCGCCGAGCTCCCAGGAATCGGCGGATCTTAATGCTGAGTAACAATCACGTCCTCGCTAACTCCAACAACGCCAGGTTTGGTGACTCCATCATCCAACCAGGGCGCCACGACGGAGGTCGCAATCCCCGCGATCGCATCGCCATTTTAGAAAGGTTCGTCCCGATTAAATTTGGTGCAGGTCAAGTCAACTATGTGGATGCTGCCACCGGCTGGTGCTGGCCCAATCTCGTGCGTAGGGAGCTGCTCTATGAGGTACGAGGCAGTAACCGCTTATTCCGCATTAGCAGCCGCATCACTACTTGTCGGGTGAATATGATCGTGGGCAAGTCAGGACGCACCACTGGGCTTACCCAAGGCCGCATCAGTAGCTGTAATTTCAGCGGTTATGTGGGTTACGGAGGTGGCCGTCGTGCTTTCTTCAGGGATCAAATCGCGATTCGGGGTATCGGAAAGCCTTTCAGTGCTGGCGGTGATTCCGGTTCAGTAGTCTGGAGTTGGGATAGTCGGCGCCATCCAGTCGGTTTGCTCTTTGCTGGTGGTGGAGGGATAACCCTCGCCAACAAGATGACCAGAGTATTACCTGCCCTGGATATTAACCTCTATACCTAGAGCCCCCTTTCCCCAGGGATATTTTTAGGTGTCTAAGAGCCATTCCGAGTATGCTCTCGGCAATGGCTCTACCTCAGTCGGAGAGAAGTACATGACCAATAGTAACTACTCAGATTCTCAACTTGAGCAAGCCTATCACAAGGCATTTAAAGCTTATATGGGGCGTGAAAATGTCAGTGGGATTGATGTTGGCTATAAATATGTTAACGGTCAAAGAACTGATGATATCGTCGTTCGCATTCACGTCCGCGAAAAAATTCCTGAATCTGCCTTAGAAGCAGTCGCAGTTTTTCCCAAGGAAATTAATGGCGTTCCCGTAGATGTTATCCAGGCCATCTATCGACCGACAGCAGCGATTGAATCCCTATTTAAGCGACGGCTACGGCGCGATACCATTCAGCCGGGGCTCAGTATTAGCCATCCTAAGATAAGTGCTGGTACTTTTGGCGCAGTTGTCTATGACAATTCCAGTGGTCGTCCCTGTATCCTGAGCAATTGGCACGTACTCGCTGGCAGTTACGAAGCTGCTCCAGGAGATGACATCATTCAGCCAGGTTCTTTCGATGGCGGACGATCGCCACGAGACCGGATCGGACAGTTACAACGTTCTATACTCAATGAAGATGGAGATGCTGCCATTGCCTCTGTCGATCGTACTTCTGGCCGGTCAGTGGAACTAGCTCAGCTCGAGACAGGAGTCGTCTTGCGTTCGGCTCGTATGGCCCAGATTGGAGACATTTTGGAGAAATCAGGACGTACTACAGGAGTCACCCGAGGGAAAATAGACGGTTTAGGAGCTTATACCCTTGCCTATTCAGTCGGTTCAAGGACTATTGAAGGGTTTAAAATTGTCTCTATCATCGATGGCAATCCCCAGAATGAAGAAATTAGCTCAGGAGGCGATTCTGGTTCAATTTGGTACGATCCGCAGACCAAAGAGGGCGTTGGCTTACATTTTGCCGGAGAAAGTGATCCCCATCCCAGAGAAGAACACGCGATCGCCTGTCATTTACCCAGAGTATTGGATGCCCTCAATATTTCCCTTACCTCTGCTAAAGAGGAGAGCGATCGCCAAGTAGAGCATCGAGAACAAGTGAGTCCAATTTGGCCCAATACCAGTAACGTTATTGAGGAGGCGAAGCGAGAAGAAGCAGCAACCATGGCCGAGCCAGAGGAAGATATCGAGTTCGACCACAGACTGCTCCAGCTCAAATCAGCTCTTGAAGAGCAGCTCTGTCAAAGAGTTACTGAGCGAGTAGGAGAGGGACAAGTTGAAAGCGCCTGGGAAGCAGCAGGGAACATTCAAGGTGTTGGCCTAGGCTATGCAGAAGACGATCTCAACCTAGGGATGGAACCGGGCGCTCCCTCGCTCCTCGTCTACGTAGCAGAACCAGTATCAGTGGAGCAGGTCAAATCTGCCCTGGTTGAATCTATGGGCATCTCAGCTGCAAGCAGTGATGACGTCCCGGTTAGCGTGATCGTCTCGGGAATTATCGAAGCACAAAACCATCGTGCCCAGATCCGACCCGCACCTGGTGGTGTCTCAGTCGGTCATTACCAGATTACGGCGGGAACCTTGGGCTGTCTCGCCCTTGGGCAGAGAGCTCCCAGAAATCGGCGGCTCTTAATGCTGAGTAACAATCACGTCCTCGCTAACTCCAACAACGCCAAATTCGGCGACTCCATTATCCAACCAGGAAGCCACGACGGAGGCCGCAATCCCCGCGATCGCATTGCCATTTTGGAACGGTTTGTCCCCATTAAATTCGGTCCAGGTCAAGTCAACTATGTGGATGCTGCCACTGGCTGGTGCTGGCCAAGTCGCGTTCGTAAGGAGCTGCTCTATGAGGTACAAAACCGTAACCGCTTATTCCGTATTAGCAGCCGTATCGTCGGTTGTCGGGTAAATATGATCGTGGGCAAGTCGGGACGTACTACCGGCCTTACTCGGGGCCGCATCAGTAGCTGTAATTTCAGCGGCTATGTGGGTTACGGAGATGGCCGTCGTGCTTTCTTCAGGGATCAAATCGCGATTCGGGGTATCGGCAAGACCTTTAGTGCTGGTGGTGATTCCGGTTCAGTGGTTTGGAGTTGGGATAGTCAGCGCTATCCAGTGGGTTTGCTCTTTGCTGGTGGTGGAGGAATAACCCTCGCTAATAAGATGACCAGAGTATTATCTGCCCTGGATATTAACCTCTATACCTAGTGGTAAAGGGCGTCAATGAAACGGAAGTATTGACATTGTTACAGCATCGACATTATAATAATACTATTGATAGACTAGGATAAAGCTATGATAGGCGATCTGCCAGGCAACTCTCAATTTGAGCAGCCGCCACTGGTAAATTCAATAGAAGAAGATCAAGAATTTCAATACATGGAAGAGGCAGCTATGCCCTACTCAACAGATATAGAGGATGAATCTATGCCTGAATCTGAAATTGTGCGTGTTAAGCAAGCCAACGAACAGAGACTACTATCGATAGATGGAGTAGTTGGAGTTGCCATTGAGAGTAATGTGATCGGAGACGATGAGATCGTCGTCTTCTTGCGTGATGCAACTGCACAAAAGCGTATTCCCAGACAAATAGAAGGGTTTCCTGTGAGGACGGAGATTACTGGAGAGTTCGAAGCATACTGAGAAGATAGTTCCTGCTCAAGTCAATTTTAGACTTTACTTTGATAGTATTTATGGTTTTGAGCTAGTTTTGCTCATTAAATTAATCTTGGTTCATGGCTGAATGACACTAAGATAAGGGCGATCGCTCTAGGCTTATTTTCTAATTAGTAGTATCAAGCCGGTTTTCTTGTTCAAATTTGGCGATCGCTTCGACTAACTCCTCTGTGGATGCTCCCGTAATCATAAAAGTTTTAAACTCTTCTCCTTCACTGAGATATTGAACATAAGATGGATTAAGATAAGGAAGATAGTCAGAGTTTTTGGCAATATGAACTTCAAAAAATGCCAACATGATAGTCTGAATATAATCATTTAGTAATTCAGGATCAGGTATCTGTACGTCAGGGAGCATATTGAGTAATTTTAAACCCGCCTCATCAAATGCGGAAAGATTCTTATGGGTTTGCCCCTCCTCTAAGATTAAATATTGCTCAGGGGCAGTAATCCAGAGAAAGGAAGGAAGTTGCTCAAAGAGAAAGGGTGTAAGTAGGTCATAACCTCCTGCTGCTATGGCAATAGGAATTTTGATCTGACTCATGGCTTTTTCTCCCAAAATGCTTGCACTGAGGGAATTCCCAGTGAAAACAGCTTGAATGCGTTGATCTCGGAAATTATAGCTGTTGCGCTCTAATTTTAAAGCTCGACATTGCAGAAGTAAAGCAATATTCGGTCGGCCAAATTCCATCGGGCAATCTTTTTCTAACTGAGAAAAGTTAGGAGCAGGAGTTGCACCTGCAATAGCTAATGCCGTGTAACCTCCATAGGAATGACCATAAATTCCCACATTCTTTAAATCAAGTCTGCCTTCAAACTCTTTAGCATTACGACGCTCTAACTCATCTAAAGTATAGGTAATATCAATAGGGCGATCGATAAATTCCTGAAGATCAGACATATTGGCATAATATCCTTCTGCAAACTCTTTGCCATAGATGACATCACTACCCGAATGTTGAGGAAGTACTGCG
>JAAUYA010326585.1_pt1 | contig 14873 bp, 13 predicted proteins | sample 7278161 | NCBI WGS metagenome assembly JAAUYA01 (sample SAMN14350120, study PRJNA611818) | marine sediment metagenome | isolation source: surface marine sediment (3m) | place: French Polynesia: Moorea | collected 2018-08
CCTCGCTGGTGCGGGAGCCTTAGCAGTAGTCTTTGCTTATCTTTCTCGCAATGTCCTTGAAGATATGATTAACGGCGTGTTAATTTTAGCAACCGATCGCTATGCGGTGGGGGATGTGATTAATGTGGGTGACGGCTTCGCCGGTTTTGTGGAGGACATGAACCTCTACGCTACCACCCTGCGCAATCTCGATGGGCAAGTGCTCGTCATTCCCAATGGCACGATTAAAAGGGTAATCAACATGACCAAAAACTGGTCGCGGGTCAATTTGACCATAAACATCTCCTGGAATGCTGACGTGAAGAAGGCGCTGGAAATTATGCGGCAAGTGGGCGAACAAATGTTCAGTGAACCGCAATGGCAAGAAATACTGCTCGAACCGGCGGACATTTTAGGGATTGATGAGTTGTCCCACGATGGCATCCTCATTCGCCTGATAATTAAAACGCAACCGATGCAGCAATGGCTTGTAGGTCGGGAGTATCGCCTGCGAGTCAAACAGGCTCTGGATGAAGCAGGAATTTACCTCGGTGTACCCCAGCGAGAAGTTGCCATGATTCAGCCTCATGCTCACACTAGAGACAATAATCGCCATGAGCTGTTTGGAGAAGTTGGCGAAAAGGATAAAGAAAGCTTTTAGCCAAAGAGGAATAAGGAATTCAGAATGATTTTTTATGCGAACATAACAATTACAAATTCTTCTAACTGACAATCACATTTCCAATTTCTTTTGACTTTTGACTTTTGACTTTTGAGTTTTGCTATGTGTGAGGATTGAAAACAAATGATCTTAACGAACATGGTGCCGACTCGCGCCTCAGTTCCCTTACTGATTTTTCAGTTCCCCTCGGGGAAAAATGGTCTTTCACCACTCGAATTAGGTACATTTATCGAGGCGTACCGCCTTCGAGAAGAACTTTCGATGACTTTAACTTTACTACGGGTATAACTTACCAGTTTTAACTTCATGTTACCACAAGTCTCCTGTAGGCGATCGCTCTCTATTTTCTGAACCTCCTCCTGCCATATAACTAGCCGTAAGTAAAAGTCGCTCCGTTATTTGATAGTTAGCACCGATACCCGTTCCCCGGTTATCTGGCTCATGGGATTATGGGAGTGACTAAATCGATTGAGCCTCTCAGTCTTTATTTGATTGAGCAAATTCGAGCCATCTTCTTGCTTGCTATAGCTGGCTGCTGGACTTGCTTGCTTATCTATTTGTGCCCACACTGGTTGTTTGGTTAATAAAAATCCTGTTACTGCAAACAGGAGTAGCCAAACTTTTCTGTTCACTTTAATTACTCCTCCACTAATTAATAAGTCTAAACTTAGATAAATTCACGCTCAATAGGTATCGTTTCCCCTTGCTCTGAATCTTGCTCCTGAGGAGATACTTCATAGACGTCAATCTTCAGTTGCACTTTCATTTCGCTTTGATTCTTTCCCCAAAATATTTTAACCGGAGTATCAGGTTCGTAAACAAGTTTCAGTGGCTTTCCAGGCAAACAGCTATAGCTGCTAACTCCATCACCACATACAATTGCTGTGTCTCCTGAGCGTGAAGTGACAACAATTCTTGTAGCTGGTGGGTTAAGATCGATTTTCTGCCTCGATACCTGTGGTAAGATTGTCAAGAAATAGGTCTTTATGGGTTGCTCGAGTTTGGCAGTTTCCTTCTCACCCTGAGCTATAGCTAGGAGAGAACTATCAACCCCTACTGGCACGACGAACCAAAGAAGCATCAATAAACTAGCGATAATCAGAACTTTGGTAGTCCTAAAAAAGTATCGTGAAATAAAATCAATAAAATTACCTGGGGTCATGATTACATGGATGTAATATTAGGGATTGAGCCGAGATACGAACGAAAAAGTGCAAGATACCATTCAAATAATAAATTATACGTGCAGCGATAATTTTCGTCCAAATGATACACAATGTCCAATATGAATTACTTTTGGTAGTTATAAAAATATAACAAACAAATCTCAACAAGAATGCCAATATTCATAGTTACTAAGTTTTAAAAAATTAATAAACCATCGCTTTTAAAAAAATAGATATACATTTAAAAGCTTTGTTCTTCTGCCATTATATTCATTAGCGATCGCTTTATGTGGACTAAAAAATACAGGAATTATTTAAAGCAGATTTGGGCTAGATTTTACTTAACTGTATTCTCTAAAGATGGGAGTAGCTCAATAGGATTGCCCTAAGTTGTCATAAATAATCCTTCGATTGGAACGAATAAAACATCGATAAGTCAAAGGTGCTATAGTCTATTTCGATCCAACCCAAGTCATAATTATTGGTTGAGATAGGTTTCAGATGTTGGGGAAAAAGATGTTTCAACTGAGAGCTCTGGAACAGAATCAAGATTTTTTAAATGGTACAATTAGGACAGAACAAGCGGCATGCTGAACTACATAGCTACTGACACTGCCTAGTAATATTTTTTTCAAGCCGCTTAAGCCTCTACGACCCAAAACGATTAAATCCGCTTGCCAAGTCTCCGACATCTTTCGAATCCAGATTCCTGCTTCTCCAAATTCCCATTGCCATTCCACCTGCACTCCCTTATTTTGCGCCTTTTGAGCATAATCAGAGAGTTTTTTGATAGTTTGTTCTTGTTCTTGTTCTAAATAGCCAGTCAAGATGCTGGAAAAACTTGCCCACGGATTCTCACCAAAACTATCGTGGGGCTGGTAGGGCAAGTAAGACTCAGAAGAAATACAATGTAACAGCATCAGGGAAGCTTGATTTTGTTGAGCAATTTCCAGAGCTTGGTTAAAGACCGTTTCACTTTCAGGGGAAAAGTCTAAAGCAGTCAAGATTCTTTGATAAACCATAATGTATGTATTTAGAGAATTTGGCTAAGGAGACTTGGGACAAGAGTCAAAGATGAATTGAAGAAGTCAATCACCATTAATTTTTATCACTATCCTACAGAATCCAATTATCTCAAAAAAATAATGGTTTTTGAGATATCTGTTACATTATTTAATTTATGTCCTAAAGCTAAGCAGGTGGACAATATAAATTTGAATAAATTTGGTATCCTAAGCCTCATTTGTCGCGCTTATTAAATGACTGTGAAGGAGAAGCAGCAGAAACGCAAGTTTGGCTTAAGTTTGCCGTAAAATGCCAGTATATATCTACAGAAAAAGGAAGAGAATTATATATTAGCACGTTGGGAAGAAGGTTACAAAGATCCTTGGTTGATTGTGACAGATTTAAACCCAGAGCAAGGTAATACTTTGTGGTATGGGTTACGCTCTTGGATTGAATCAAGTTATCGAGATCGATCAAGCGATGGATGGCAGTGGCAGAAAACCCGATTGAGAGAACCAGCGAGAGCGGAAAGACTATGGTTAGCTATGGCTGTAGCTACTTTATGGACAGTAACGATGGGTAGTGATGAACAGAGGCACTTACAGGAAACGTTGAAAGCTCAAGCAATTGCCCATGATGAAGTGAGCGCCAAAATCAGATTTAAAGAACACTAATCGAAATAGACGCTTGCTTTTTACAAGGACTAATTAACATTATTGCAGATTTACGGGCTTGGCAAGGGGATCTCTTTAAATGGTTTATTTCCACAATCATCTTTTGCCTTTAATACCTCGAAAGGATGCACGATTTCCTTCTTCCTTGTCTACTTTCCTTCCTTGTCCCCCTTGTCTCACCCTCACTCTTATTCTCATTGTAAAAAACCTACCCCTGTGAGCCCCCAGCCCCTCCCAATCCCCCTTCCGTCTCCCTTAATCCCCCCCTGCCCCCCTTTTGAAGGGGGGAGCCAGAGGATGCTTCGCTGTTTGTTTGTTCGGGGAGACCAGAGGATGCTTCGCTTTTTGTTTGTTCAGGGGAGCAACTCCCAGGAGGGGAAGAGCTGGGAGAAAGGCGTATAACTTTTGGGGTAAATGTATAATTTATTTTGTCTACTTACTTAACACCACCGAACGACTGCCCTATTTACAGAAATTGACCTATGATATATAAAACTATAGTAGTCATGCTCACTGGCGAAATTGCATGAAACAGAAAAAAAAGCAAACAGCTACAGCTAACAAAGTTAAAAAATGGGTACAAACTGCCAAAGAAGCTGAAAAAGCTCGATTTGCCATCTCGATTACGCGCTTAACCAGCATTAAAAGTATTTGTCAGCAAGAGCAAATTGCTGCAGAGCAGTTTGCTCTCTATATTGCTCAAAAAGTACAGCAAAAAATGAAGGATGTTTCTCTTCCTGATAGTATTACCGCTGAAGAATGGGAAACTCATAAAAACCTAGTTGCTGATGCTATTATTCAAATGGAAAACTACTTAGCAGCTCCCACGCCTGAGGTAAAACAGTCAATCTCGAAGTTATTGAGTAAAATTAAGGCGTTGCAAGGAGACAATTATCGCTATGTTCACGGCACAATGGTGCATTTTGTCCGCAGTGGCAATTTGCTTAAAATTGAGTATGCCCTTTGCTGTTTTACAGATGCCGATTTTTCTTATTGGGCTTATAAGTTAGCTAGAGAATATGTGGAACGCTACGAGCCGAGCTATGGTACCGGCATAATTCCTGAATCTGTACCCATGTTGCTAGAAGTCGCAGAGTTTTGGTGTCAGTATTATTTTGGTCAAACTCTAAAGGAGAAGTTTTCCTAGTTAGCAATTAGAATTTAACAAGATGTTTTTAAAACGAATCCCATCCTACCCTGCACCAGCAAGAATAGGTCTTTTTCTCCTAACTTTGCTGATTATTTGGTTGCCTTTTTTAATACCTATTTACTTATTATTTAATCATAAAGACCCCAATTTAACTACTATTTTAACTATGGGAGTATTATCTATAGAATTTATTTTCTTGGTTAACATTTGGGGCAAATATGTTTATAATAAACAAAATTTATTTAAGACATATGGTTTAGTTTGGAATCAAAAAAATGCTAAGTATTTAATTAAGGGTTTAGCTATTAGCCTCTTATTGAGTTGCACATTATTTATTATTGAAGCGATTTTTGGCTGGTTAAAATTTCAACAACCTAGTGATTCTGCAATTAAGTTAATCATGGAGGGTTTAATGAGTGCTTTGGCAATAGCTTTTGGAGAAGAATTATTATTTAGAGGATGGTTATTAGATGAATTAGATAGAGATTATTCTCCGCAAAACGTAGTATGGATTAATGCTTTAGCTTTTGCTATTCTTCATTTTATTAAACCTATTTCAGAAATTATTAGAATTATAGTAACATTTCCCGCCTTAATTTTGCTAGGATTAACCTTAGTATGGGCCAAGCGATCGCATGATAATTTATTAGGTATTTGTATCGGAATTCATGCTGGTTTAGTATGGGGATATTATATTCTTAATGTAGGAAAAATGTTAGTCTATACGGATAAAGTACCTAGTTGGATTACTGGCATTGATGGAAATCCTATTGCGGGAGTTATGGGCTTATTATTTTTAAGTATTCTGGCGATTTGGATGAGAAAAAAAAGATAGGTTGAGAATGCAGAATGCAGAATGCAGAATTTAGAATTAAAAATTTCTTAATTCTATGTTTTTAGCTTTTTTAGGTGCGGTTGTTCAACCAGATTTGAGATGAGAGTACACAATGTCCTTGATAGTCATGACCAGGATAGACTAGAGTTTCATCGGGTATAGTAAATAATTTTGGCTCTCCTAGACTAGCTATACTAAATTAGTAGTTCAGTAGCTGAGATATTTAGCCAATCGATATTAACATCACCCTAAGTTATTCTAGATTCGAGCTTAAAAGTTTTAAACAAGAGTGTAGAGCACAGATTGATTATATCTTCCCCCATATCTGGGACGTTTGCACTCAGGAGGAACGCCAATATTTGATGTGCCTTACCTTGTCTAAGCCAACAATTCGAGCAGATCATAAGCACAGCCGACGTGCTATTAATAACTTTTTAACTCAGAATCAAGAAATAGGATATAAATTAGCGAATCGAGGAATCGTTAATCGGAAAAAACCAGAAGATAGAGAATTGTATGATTTTAATTTTTTATTCATGAAATGGTGGGTTGATTTGAGAATTCAGTCTGGTCAAGAGAATGACCTTATTCAGAAATTGGAGAACGTATTGTTTGGCATTAGCCGTGGGGAACTACAGAAACTCGCAGGGGATATTGAGCTGTTAGTTAGCGATAAACTAATGTCTATAATAACTCGATTGCCAGTATTAAAAACTAATTAAAACACAAATCAAATAGTTGTTTAAAGATAAAATTACTCTCAGGAATGCCGCATGATATCAAAAAAGAGCTTAGAGTCATCTGATGCAGTTTCATCAAATCCTTTCTTTGTAGGAGGTCCAGTTCCTCCAGAGAAGTTTGTGGGGCGCAAACGGGAAATCGCTATTGCCTTCGATCAAATTTTAACTCGCGGCCACTTGGCTATTTGGGGCAGTGGAGGCATGGGCAAGTCTTCCTTCCTCCACTATCTAGCCTCACCTCAAACTTGGAAAGATCGAGGTCTAGAATCAGAGTTCTCTAAAAACATCATAGTCTATTTCAATTGTGGAAGTATTCGCCCCTTTACTCCCAGCAAGTTTTGGCTAGAGATACTGCGAAAGACATCAAACATTTTAGAGAATCAGTCTCATGGCGATGGGGACTGGACATCTGAACTCAGGGATGCGATCGCTGAAGTTTTAGAACAACAAGAAGTAGATAGCTACGACCTGCGCCAGGTTCTGAACCAAGTTCTGCGGAAGATAGGCAATCAAGGTAAGTTCTTATTGCTTCTACTGGACGGGTACTCAGATGCTCTCTACCCGAATCAAGACTACACTGAGACCGAAATGTTAACTTTTCTAGGCGAGTTTCGCCAGCTAGCCGTCCACTCTCAACTAGGGGAAAACCTTGCAACTATTGTAGCTTCATCCCGACCCTTAAATCAGCTTGGACCTCAGGTTCTGTTAACCGGTTCTCCCTGGTTTAACCACTATTTTTTCTGTCCACTCAAGCCATTTGAGGACGACGAGATAAAAGAACTGTTGAATAAGATGCCCTCCCAATGGGCACTGAACTCTAAGCAACAGGAACAAGTGAGGAAGTCAACAGGCGGACATCCCACGCTTCTACAAAATATCTGTTTTCTTCTCTACCAAAACTTTAAGCGGGGACGCAGAAATATAGACGAGCAATTTGAGCAGGATTTCCTCAATGCTACCCAACACGTCTTTGACTACACCTGGAAATCTGCTAAGCCAGAGGAGCAGTTACTGTTGATGCTCATTGCAATGTTGCATTTGGAAGGTCGTTTACCAAGAGGTCGAACTTTTAACCTAAGTAGTATTGGGAAGATCTTAACTCAGAAAGAACGAGAACTGAGAGACTTGGAGGCACAAGGATTGATATTCCGCCAAATTGAACCAGAAAGAGATATTTACCAGTTTACGTCATCTATGATGGAACGATGGGTTATTCAGGAAATTCTTAATAACCGCGGCGAGGCGAAACTTCAAAAGCTCGAAAAAACGGCTTTAGGCTTCTTGAGCCGTCACGATCTAAATCAAATCAACAATGCCGTAGCCTGGCTTGGGAAAGAACGAGATGCGGTGGAGCAAATCATTAAGACTTTTAAACTATTCGCAGGCGTTTTTGCTTGACAAATGTAAGAGAAAAAAGTCATAAAAACCATGATTATAAAAACCATGAAAGTTATGCAACTAAATCCCTATATTATTGGCAGGCCTATTAGAGCTAATCAACCTCAATGTTTCTTTGGCCGAGAAGAACTCTTCGCGTTTATTAGAGATAATTTGCTTTTAGGGAAAGGAGAACATGGAGGTAAGGCGATCTTGCTGCACGGACAGCGTCGCATTGGCAAGACATCCCTACTCAAGCAAATCCCGAATGCCGTTGATTTAGATAGGTTCGTCTTTGTTCAATTCGATCTTCAGGGGAGAGCTAGCCAACTCCTAGCCAGCATTCTGGAAGAGTTAGCTGAGACAATTTCCTGGTATTGTAAACTGGAAGATAAGATTGAACTGCCATCGCATAAAAAGCTTAAAAAGAATCCAGAGGTTTTTGCCAGTCATTTCTTGCCTAAAGTCTATGAAGCACTGAATGGGAAAAATCTCGTACTCTTACTAGATGAGTTTGATGTTTTGGAGGAAGACAGAGGAAAGGCTGCTGCTAATCAATTCTTCCCTTATTTAGCAGATCTTATCCAGAAACAGGAGAAGCTCTTCATCATTCCGGTTGTAGGACGGCGACTAGATGATATGCCCAGATTGCTCACGATATTTAAAGACGCTCCTTACCGAGAAATTGGACTCCTAGACAGAGAAACTGCTACGAAGCTGATTACTAAATCTGCTGAGGGCATTCTGGAATACAAGCCTGAGGCGATTGAAGCTATTCTGGAACTATCGTCAGGACATCCCTACTTTACGAATCTTCTCTGCCATAATATTTTCAGCCGAGCAAGGGAGAAAGAATTCCCTCTAGTCATGCGGGAGGATGTAGAAGCTATCATAGATAGGGCTATTGAGAGTGGTACAGGAGGTTTGGCTTGGTTTTGGGATGGGCTACCACCTGTTGAGCGATTGGTCTTTTCCGCGATCGCAGAAGCGAAAGAGAGAGGGAAGTCCGGAGAACCATGGTCTTTGCTCAAAAAATATGACGTTATCCAGCCAGAGCGTCTAATTTTAGCAGAAAGAAAGCTGTTAGCAGGAGGGTTCTTACAACCAGACCAAGAAAACTTGGTCTTCTATAAGGTAACCGTTGAGTTAGTCCGCCGATGGTTAGTCAAGGAGCATCCCCTAGGGCAAGAGCTAAGAAGTCGAGAGCTAAGAAATACATACTTTGAAGTCCAAATTAAGCAATATCTAGATAAACAGATTGCTAAACAGTCACTTGAACCTGTATTTCATGAAGAATTCAAGTTCAAAGATATATACATTTCCCTGAAGTCAAAACCTGTAAATAGTACGCAAAGACTAGAACCTGATTTGCAAGATTGGGCAAAAAAGGCACTTGAAGATTCTGGAAAAAGGGATCAGGTGTTGTTTCTAGAAGGGGAAACCGGACAGGGTAAGAGTACATTTTGTCGGATGTTTGCCGATTGGATACGGCAGCATTGGCATCCCCCTTGGACACCGATTTGGATTCAGTTGCGGGATATCAAGGTATTAGAAGCTAATTTTGAGAAAACCCTTCAGACAGCCTTACGTGACTGGCATTTTGCCGAAAAAGATAACAATTGGTTAAACCATCCCAATACCCGCTTTGTGTTCTTACTTGATGGTTTAGATGAATTAACACCAGAAAGAATTACCGATTACGGTTTAGAGGCTTTTCTCCAGCAGGTCGTTGGTTTTCAACGCAGTTATGGATTGAACCCTGAAATCCCAAAACATCGGGTTTTGATAACGAGCAGCCCTTCAACTTTACAGAGGTTGAAATCGCCAATTGTCGAGCAACAGATACTTCCCCATCTAGAGCAAGTGCAAATTCAGGGGATGAACTATGACCTTCAGGATTGGTGGATTAACGAACGGTGGGCAAAGCTAGGGTCAATTGAAGCAGATAAAGCCCCGAAATTGAGGGAATTTTTGGAAAATCGCCCAGGACTTCGTAGATTGGCACAAGAACCGCTATTGCTTTACCTCTTGGCAGCAATGCATCGGGATGATAAGTTGAAAAGTTTTGAGCGGGGGAGCAGCGGTGCGGAAGCTAAACTCAAAATCTATGAACAATCTTTGGATTGGGTAATTACAAAGCAGTTGCCATACTGGCTTACCCAAGAGCTAGAACAAGGGAGATATGAGCAGAAGACAAAAAACTTTAAACGAATTCTGTCAGAAGCAGGATTATGTGCCATTCAATCTGGCGGTATCCGTACCACCATGACTATGCTAGAACAACGCTTAGCAAATAAAGACAACCAACTCGCCAACTGGCTGATCCAGCAATCGAAGACTAGGAGAAAACACAATACTGCCATCGCCTCCTTTTTAAAGGAATCTACTAGCAAGGGGGGATGGGTCACATTTACCCACAAGAGCTTCAGCGAGTTCCTCTATGCTAAGCGATTGCTAGAAAGCCTGAAAGACTGGACGAGGCGGTGGCCAGATCGTGAAGAAGGATTTGTGATTTCCACTGATCGCCTTAATTGGCAAATATACGACCTCTTGGGCTTTGGTGGACTGACGCAAGAGATTGTCGGATATCTCAGACCATTACTGAAGGAAATCTCCAAAGATGACCTGAGGAAGCTTTTCAAGCGGTTGCAAAATTTCCACATTTGCTGGTTTAAGGGAGAATTCATTAATCGTGAACTGGCGGGAACTCTGGCTGGGAAAAAAATGCTGCAACTTCAAAAGCCACTGGAAGAACAGGGTCTCTTCCTCGGTCGGCGACAGATAGATATCTATACCGGGCTTAACGTGTTTATTTTACTTCTAGAGTTACAGCGTTCTGCCCAAATTGCCTTTTATCCCTGCGGCAAACCTCCCAGTCACTATACTGGTGAACAGCAGTACAGTTTAGAATCATATCCTAATTCCTTAGAGGATGAAGAGGCTGAAGAAGAGTTTGAACCATCTCGAATACTGCGTCTCATGAGCTACAGCCGTTGGCTTGGCTCTGAAATTTTTGTCAAGACGGTGGGACCATTTCTGGAACAGATAAATCTGCGTGGTGCAGATCTGCGTGGCGCAGAACTTTACGGCGTGAAGCTCAACGGGGCATACCTTAGCGGTGCAATTCTCACTGGCATCGATCTCAATGGTGCAGAACTCAATCAAGCATTTCTCGGTAACGCCAAACTTGGCCGTGCAGACCTCGGTAATGCTAATCTCAGTAATGCCTTCCTCGGCAATGCAGACCTCAGTGGTGCCTTCTTAAGGAATGCTAGTCTTGATAATGCAGTTCTTACTGGTGCTAATCTCCATACTGCCTTTCTTGGTAGTGCCAATCTCAAAGATGCCTATTTTGGTGACGCAGATCTCAGTGATGCCAACCTTCGAAATGCAGACTTCATGGGCGCAGATCTCAGTTGTGCCAATCTCAGTGATGCGAATTTAAAAGGAGCGAATTTAACTAACACAAATCTGATGGGTGCAAATCTGAACAACGTTTCTTGGGATCAGAAGACGAATTGGCAAAAGGTACAATCGCTCAAGGAAGCATTTAATGTACCAAAAGAATTAAAAAAGCAGTTGAACCAAGAGTAAATCTAACTGCTACAGACCTCTCATGCCTGGTCTATAAAGGTACTTAAATTAATATGGAGTATGCGATCGTGAATGAATCTAATGAATTTTTATTGGCAGGACATCTTGGTGGCACAAAGGCAAGATTATGTTTGGTAAAACCAACAGAAGAAAGACAACTAGGCTTAGGCTCATTTGAGTTTTCCTATAAAAACCGTTACTCTATTGGAAATTTTCAAGATCCTTTAACTCTGGTAAAACAATTTCTCACGGATGCAAAACAAGAGTTGACACAAGAGTTGACAGTTAAACTAATTCAAAAGGTATGTTGGGCAGTTGCTGGTCCTGTTAAAGACAATAAGTGTAAAATGACCAATTGGTCTTTGGAAGTTGATGGCAAGCTTCTCGCTCAAAAACTAGGAATCGATCCAGAAAAGGTTAAGCTAATTAACGATTTTGAATCCGTTGCCTATGGAATAACGGAATTGAAGAAATTCAAAAAATACGATTCCTTCGTGACCTTACAAAAAGTTGAGCATCAGGACCGGGGACTAATTGTTGTGATTGGTGCTGCAACAGGTCTAGGTAAATCATTTTTGGTTCAAACCTCAGATGGCGAAAAAGCTTACGCTACGGAGGGCGGACATCCCCAATTTGCTCCCCCCACCGACTTGGAATTTGAACTCTGGCAGTACATCATCAGAAATATCCGTGATGAGAACAAAAAGCCTCTTCAAAGAGTTTCAGTTGAGCGAGTTGTTTCAGGTCGAGGCATTGTTAGTATTTACCGTTTCCTAAGAGACTATCCAGATAGGGAAAAGCTCTTACAAAAGTTCAAACAGCAACGTATAGATGAACTTCAGAAGAAACTCTCAAAAGCTTCACAAAAGGACCAGAAGCAAATTTTACAGGACATTGACACACTTCAGGAAGCTCCAAACACCTTACCAGAGATAGAGCAAATTATTAAGATTTGGGAAGAAGAGGACGAACGATGTCGAGAATCTGTCGATCCCGCAGCAGTAATTAGCTCTGCTGCCCTATTCAAACGCGATCTTCTCTGTATGAAGACGATGCAGATGTTTGTGGAAGCCTACGGTGCTGAAGCAGGTAATTGTGCTCTGCAATTTTTGCCTTATGGGAGACTTGACATAGACGGAGAAACTGCACCGCCAATCTTGGATTATGGGGGACTTTACATAGCCGGAGGAATTGCACCGCAAATCTTGCCTCTCATCTTGGAAGGCAGTTTTATGCGGGCATTCTCCCAGAAAGGTCGCATGAGCGAGTTACTAAAAAAGATACCTTTACATGTGGTCAAGAATCTAGAGGCTGGTTTAATCGGAGCAGCACGCTACGCAGCCAAAAAGATGTAACTGAGGTATGATATGAAAAATTGAGTTTGCTGATTATCTTTAAACCGGATTGAGTTGAACAGTTATGAAAACCTTCTTACTAGTTGGAGACATCGGTGGAACCAACACGAGACTGCGATTGGAACAAACACAAGAACAAGGTGCCCTTTATGAAAAAGAGTTCTCTAACAAGAACTATAAAGACTTGATGTCAGTAGTGAAGAATTTTCTCCAAGAAGTTACCGAAAACTTGGGCTTTGCTCCTGTCCCCCAAAAGGCTTGTTTTGCAGTTGCTGGTCCTGTAGACAAAAACAACAATACCTGCAATATGACTAATCTAGGTTGGAATCTCGATGGAAACAGGCTAGAGAAAGACTTAGGAATCTCTCAGATTAAGCTGATTAACGATTTTGAAGCCATTGGTTACGGGATATTATCGCACTTAAAAAACCCTGAGCGGTATGTCTTGAAGCTGGATACCTTGCAAGAGGGTAAGCCCCGTGAAGATGCCCCCATTGGCGTGATTGGAGCGGGAACGGGTTTGGGAGAAGCGTTTGTCCTTCGAGATGACGACTTTGAGGAGGTTTACCCGACTGAAGGCGGACATATTGATTTTGCTGTCGGTTCTGAAGAAGAATTTCAGCTCTTGAAATACATCAAAACGAAATACAATTTTCCCCGAGTTTCTGTAGAGCGGGTAGTTTCCGGACCCGGTATTGTCGCTATTTACCAGTTTTTACGAGGAGACTCTCAGCAATACAGCGAATCGCCGGACATCGCAGACAAGATAAGAGTTTGGGAAGAATCCGGCAGCGAGCCTTCAAAGGCACCTGCCGAAGCGATCGCACAAGCAGCAGACAAAGGAGATGAACTCTGTAAAAAGACCATGGAGATGTTCGTCAAAGCTTATGGTGCCGAAGCTGGCAATCTTGCCCTCAAACTCCTATCTTATGGGGGAATTTACATCGCCGGGGGCATCGCTCCCGAAATCCTCAAGAAGGGGACTTCCTGGCGGAAATCGTTCATGAGTGAATTCCATGACAAGGGTAGAATGAGCGCGTTAGTAGAGGAAATTCCCGTCTATCTCGTGACAAATAAACATGCCGGATTAATTGGAGCAGCATACTACACAGCTACCCAAATGCCCTAATGCTTATAGTCTTTTAGCGTTATTTCCAATCTAACAAGCGATTGGAAATGAATAGAATCTTGTTGGTTTTTCTTCTAATCAAGCTAATTTGTTGAATACTTAATCAAGGTTTTGAATGCAGAATGCAGAATGCAGAATTAACAAATTCTTGATTCTATGTTTTTAGCTTTTTTAAGTGCGGTTGTTCAACCGGATTTGAGATGAGAGAAACTCTGCCACATTCTTTATTTGCGGGTACAGCTTCCATGATTTTTGCTGGATTTGGTAAATTAAGATTATTCATGAGCTCGATAAAGCTACTCCGATCTTTTCCCGCTAAACGACGGTTAAATTGCTTTTCTTCTCCGATAGTAGATACACAATGTCCTTGATAGTCATGACCAGGATATACTAGAGTTTCATCGGGTAGGGTAAATAATTTTTTCGTAATCGAGTCATACAAAGTTCCTGCATCACCGTTTTGAAAATCAGTTCTACCACAACCACGAATAAATAAGGCGTCTCCGGTTAATAAACGATCGCCATTGACTAGATAAGCGAAGTGACAATCAGTATGCCCTGGAGTGGCGATCGCTTTGATTTTTACTGCACCTATTGCTAAGACTTCCCCATCCTGCATTCGGGCATCGGCACAAGCCACATTAGCTTTTTCCGGTAAAATACCTTGACACTTGGTTAAATCCTTTAGTTTTCCCGTACCCGTAATATGATCGGCATGAATGTGGGTTTCGAGGCAGTATTTGAGAGTCAAACCTAACTCTTGGATGAGTTGGTAGTCTCTTTCTACTTGTTCCAATACAGGATCGACTAACACTGCTTCTCTGGTTTCGGTATCGGCAATGAGATAAGTATAGGTACTAGTTTCTCGATCAAATAGTTGACGGAATAGCATGGGCTTTTTTTGCTGATATTTTCTAAGCTCCGTTGTATACTCATTTTACCAAATACTTATTAAATCTGATTCGGTTAAGCTAGCAGATAAGCTTAGACGCATTTAAGTTACATATTTATTAATTAGGAGAAAAACTTAAAAACCTCTCTCCCTGCTCCCTACTCCCCTGCCGGAAAGGCAGGGCTGTTTCATTCTTAAGAAAGACAGATGGGGAGAGGGGGAGCTGGGAGAGAGGTTTTTAAGTTTTTCTCCTAATTAATAAATATGTAACTTAAATGCGTCTAAGCTTATCTGC
>JAAUYA010347859.1_pt1 | contig 14836 bp, 6 predicted proteins | sample 7278161 | NCBI WGS metagenome assembly JAAUYA01 (sample SAMN14350120, study PRJNA611818) | marine sediment metagenome | isolation source: surface marine sediment (3m) | place: French Polynesia: Moorea | collected 2018-08
CTGAACCTGAGATTACAACGCTTTCGGGTCCATTGATGGCGGCTATTGCCACTTCTTCCGTGTATGGGGCAATGAGTTGATTTACTCTCTCGAATGAGGCCATCACCGCTAACATCTCACCTCCAGAAGGTAAGTCCTGCATTAACCTGCCCCGATGGGCTATCAGTTTTAATCCATCTTCTAAACTAAATACTCCTGCTATACAAGCTGCGACATATTCTCCAACACTATGACCCATGACCACATCCGGTTTAATGCCCCAGGATTGCCATAGTTGGGCCAGAGCATACTCTATGGCCAATAGGGCTGGTTGGGTGTAGGCAGTTTGTCCTAGTAGAGATGAATTCGACTCATCTGTCGTTGCAGGATATAGAATGGATAGTAGAGATTTTTCTAACTCAGAGCGAAGGATTTGGTCACATTGGTCAATAGTATCGCGGAAAACAGATGATTGTTGATACAATTGCCGCCCCATGTTTACATACTGAGAACCTTGACCAGTGAATAGGAAAGCGACTTTAGGTGAAGGAATTATGCTAGATAGTTCTCCAATAAATATTTCTACTACTTTCTCTCCAGCTTTTTGGTTAAGCAGTTTTTCAGCTAATTCCTGTTGATTTGAGGCGATAACTGCAAGTCGATGGTTAAAGTGGTTACGTCCGGTATTGGCTGTGTAACAAATGTCTGCTAGTTCTAAATCCCGATGAGTTTGTAGGTAATTTTGATAGCGATCAACTAATTCTGATAGAGCATCTTCTGTTTTTGCTGAAAGGGTAAAAATATAGTGGGTTCGTTGATTGTTTTCTTCACGGTTAACCGAAAAAGGGGTTTCTTCCAAAACTAAATGAGCATTAGTCCCACTACCACCAAAAGAACTAACTCCCGCAATTCTAATTTCCCCCTTGACTTCCCAATCATTTAGTTGCGTAGGTACAACCACAGGAAACTCCTCCCAGTTAAATTGAGGTGTAGGGTTCTTGAAGTGTAAATGAGGTACTATTTGTCTATGCTGTAATTGTAATATAACTTTAATTACCCCTGATACCCCAGCCGCTGATGATAAGTGACCGATGTTGGTTTTGACTGAACCAACCATTAAGGGCTGTTCTCTGGAGTTTTCTTCTCCAAATACTGCTGCCAAAGACCTCAACTCAATGGGATCGCCTAAAGAAGTTGCGGTTCCGTGAGCCTCAACATAACTAACTTGAGATGGTTTTACTTTGCCCAATTTCAGGGCTTGACGAATTACCTGTTGCTGAGAGAAACTGTTAGGAACAGTAAACCCACTACTGGGACCATCCTGATTCACTACTGAACCTCGGATTAGGGCTAGGATATTATCTCCTGAGTCCATTGCATCGGATAGACGCTTGAGTACCAAAATGCCGCATCCTTCGCCCCAAGTAGTACCATCAGCCGCTGCGTCAAAAGTTCTACAGCGACCGTTAGGAGAAGACATTTTAGCTTGAGAAGTGGTAATAAATGCGTCTGGTGACAGCCATAAATTCACCCCTCCAGCGAGCGCCATGTTGCATTCTTGGAGTCGTAAACTTTGACAAGCTTGATGGATAGCCACTAAAGAAGAGGAACAAGCTGTATCAATCGCCAAAGAAGGACCAGTAAATCCAAAAGTATAGGACAAACGACCAGCAGCAGCATTTAAAGGTAATCCTGTAACTCCGTATGCTGCCAATTTATGATCAGATTTCGCTTGTTTAGTAATCAAGCCATACTCACTAGCTGTTATACCTACAAATACTCCTGTAGAACTCCCTGGCAATCTTTGGGGGACTTGTCCACCATTTTCCAGTGCTTCCCAACTTACCTCTAGGAGTAAGCGATGTTGTGGATCGATGCTGATAGCTTCCCGTGGTGAAATTCCAAAAAACTGAGGGTCAAATTGGTCAATATCCTGTAAAAAACCACCATGACGAGTGTACATTTTCCCAGGAGTTTCTGGATTTGGATCATAATAAGCATCAACATCCCAACGATTCGCAGGAATTTCTGTAATAGCATCTACACCATTGGACAGAAGTTGCCAAAATTTTTGAGGATTATCTGCTCCTCCCGGAAAGCGACAAGCCATACCAATAATGGCAATTGGTTCCGTTTTGGCATATTCTAATGCCTTTAATCTAGCTTTGACTTCCTTAAGTGCTATAAGTACCTGTTTAGAATCTGATAGTTTTTCTGGTTTATCATAAGAATTTTTCATACTTCATTTTCCTCCATCAAACTATTTAATTCTGCTAATTCCTGAGCAATTGAAGCTTCGATATCCTCCTCGGATAATTCTTCAACTTCTGATAAAATTTGTGCTTTTTCTTGTTCAACTGTAGATAACTCTGACTGCTCTGTTCTCGGTAATTCCCAGCCCAGGATTTGGGAACCAATATACTCAGTTAAACTCGCTATATTGGGAAATTCAAACGCTAAGGTTGTAGGTAAAGAACAATTCAAACCCACTTGTAATCTATTCCTTAGCTCTACTGTCATCAGAGAATCAAGTCCCATTTCAAACAAACCTCGTTCGGGAGTGAGTAGGGCTAAATCTTTAATCCCCAATACTTTAGCTACTTCACTTTGAATATAAGCAACTAGCTTTTGATATCGTACCGTTTCTGTCCCCGAGTTTAATTCTTGTAAAATGTCAGGCTTTTGTTTTGGTAATTGCTCTTGTACTTCCCCTACTTTGCTTTCTATTTCTGCTAAAAATGGCCGTCGTTTTTTGGATTGATAAATTGCCTTAAATTTACTCCATTCCACCTGAGCGACTAATGTTTGCACTGCATCAGTTTTCAGAAGCCAACCCAAAGCATTAAATCCTTGTTCTGGCTGTAATGCTTCTAATCCAAGCTGCTTCATCCATTGAACATAGCTTTCTTCCGAAACCAAACCTCCTACACCGAGACTACCCCAATTAATACTTAACGCAGGTAGTCCGATAGAGCGACGATAATAAGCGAATGTATCCAAGAAATGATTAGCTGCATCATAATCAGCTTGACCTTTAGCTCCCCATACAGATCCAGCCGAAGAAAAACAGATAAAACAGTCTAAATTTAGATGCTTAGTTAGTTGATGTAAAATCCATGTTCCTACTGTCTTTGGACGTAGTATAGATTCCAGAGCTTGACTTTCTATTTGCTCTATAACTAATCCATTAGTAATACCCGCAGCATGAACAATTCCTTTTAAGGGGTTGTCCGCAGTATTGATTTGCTCAATGACTGATGACATCTGAGCTAGGTCCGTAACATCAGCCGAAAAAATGCTGACTTTGGCTCCCTGTTTTTCTAAAAATTGAATGATTTCTGTCTTTTTCTTATCCTCTCTATTATTAGCAAGATTAGCCCAGTCTTGACGTTGAGGAAGTCCTTTACGCCCTATCAAGACAAGATTTCTTGCTCCTTGTCCTACCATCCATTGGGCTAATTTTAAACCTAAAAAGCCCAAGCCTCCAGTAATTAAATAAGTACTATCAGATTGAAATTTAAAACTTTGAGATGGTTCTAAATTGCTACTATCTATTAAACGAGCAACATAACGCTGTCCATCTCGAAAAGCAACATGATCTTCACTATCACTCTCATAAATTTCTGCTATTAAGTTAGTCACTAATTCATCAGTAGGACTGTTAGACTCTAAATCTATCATTCCTCCCCATAACTCAGGATGTTCCAGAGAAATAACTCGACCCATTCCCCATACAGGAGATTGAGCTAATCCTGCCATAGAACTGTTAATTCCTTGAACTGGTTGCGCTCCTTGAGTAACTAACCAGAGACGAGGTTGTTGATTAAATTCTGTCTTGAGCAATGCTTGAACTAAGTGCAAAACTGTACCACATCCAAGCTTTGAACCTGACTCTAAAGTTTCTACTGTTAGCTGTTCAACCTCAGAACTATCTAAACTCCACAAATGTAAGATTTCAATTGAGTTAGATAGATTTGTGCTTACTGTTACTAACAATTGTGCATAATCAGTTGGGTTATCTGGGTTGATATTAAATTCTTGTGGTGCGATTTTTTGATATTCTTCGCTAGCAAAGACCAAATTACAGACATCTCCCCTAGAACGTAATTGAGTTGCTAACTTTTGAGCAATTCCCTGTCGATCTGCCATGAGCAACCAAGTTTTTGGTTTAGATGATGTATTTTCTCCCGTAGTTTCTTGTGCTTGGGCAATAATAACTGACTGCTGTGACAAAACTTCTGGTAATCCATCTAGATCGGGCAGAGTTACCAATGGAGCAAAACCAATTTCACTAAGCACATGCTCCCACTTAGTTCGACTCAGGAGAGGATAGTCTGGTCGTAATTCTGTGTCTTGAAATTTCCACCATCCTTCTAATAACCCGAAGATTAAATCTGCCCATCTTTGACGAGTAGTTACTTCTAACAACACTAACATTCCTCCTGGTGCTAACAATTTTCGCACATGGTATAAAGTTTGCTTTATACTGGTGGTGGCATGAAGCACATTGGCTGCAATAATCACATCATAATTATGTTCCTCAAATCCTTGGCTGATGGGATCTATCTCTATATCCAAATTTTGATAGGATACAAATGGGTAATCCTGGAATTTTTCTTGAGCTTTTGCCGTAAATAATGCCCCAATATCAGTGAATACATATTCTGTTTGGCTCGGATTGAGATAAGGTAGAATATAGCTGGTAGTGCCTCCGGTTCCGGCTCCAATTTCTAAAAACCTTACTCCTCGGCTTGGTGGTAATTTATCAATAGCTGAAGCGATCGCTTTTTGCACCAGAGTGTTCATCACTTTGGCTACGGTCGATTCTTGATAGAGTTGGGTAGCAGTGGTTAAATCTCCTTCAGGAAATACTAATTGTACTGGATCGACAGCACCTCGTAATACTTCACTCAATTGAGAAGCACAACGATGGAGAAGAGTCAATTCTGCTACTGCATCTGGATGTTGACTTAATAAACTTTGACTTGAGGACTCTGTATTGACTTCCTTTAGAGTTTCCAAAACCAACCAGTCTTGTTTGTTTTGCTGCACAATTCCCACTTCTGCCAACATTTGCAACATTCGCTTAAATAATCGTTGCTGACTAGGAACAATACCTAACCTTTGAGTAGCAGATTGAAAAGAAAAATGCTCTTTGGGTTTGTAGTGCCAACCCATGTCTTGTAAAGCTTTGATTACATAATCTATACTTAATTGCTCTAACTGAGTTGGAATTTCTTTAGAGCGCTCAAACTCCTTATCCGTAAATAATTTGGTCAAAGTGGAACTCAATTGTTCCTTTATTTCTACTGGTGTAAGTAGATAATCGAGAGGAAGGACTTTCCCAAAACGAGCTTTAGCTTTCCATTGCACTTCATACAGCCAATCTTTTAGGTTAGCTGTTGTTAATTGTTGCTTATGCTCTTTGACTAGCAATTCTAGTAGTTTAGGAAGCAATTCCGCTTCACTTTTAGTGAGATTTCCTACTTTTGCCAGTTGTTTAGCTAACACTTCAGTTTTTTCTTGATGGAGTAAGTTGATGATCTGAGTGGTTTCATGTTCTAATAACGGAGTAAAATCCTTTTGATATCCATTTTTGGCGGTTTTCTTAAGAGGTTCAATCCAATAGCGTTGTCTTTGAAAAGGATAAGTGGGTAACACTATTTTAATACGGGGATAATCTCGGTCAAAACCCGACCAATCTACTCTGATTCCCCGCACATATAATTCTGCCAAACTATGTAGTATTTGTGCCCAGTCATCGGATTTGGGATTATTTGAACCGATAAATTCTGGTGCCTGTTTAGTGGTGGGACGCAAACTCGGTAACCACACACCTACATCGGCTGGTAAACACTGCCTTCCCATCCCTAACAAGATTGGTTTGGGTCCTATTTCTAGGAAGATTTCATAACCTTCTTGGTGCAAGCTCTCCATACTCTGGGCAAACTTCACTGGTTGCCTTACATGATTTACCCAGTAGCTAGCTGTGGCAATACTCTCGTCTGCCCTGGTTCCTGTTACATTTGAGACCAGTGGAATCTGAGGTTGATGGTAGGCTATTTGATTGGCTACTGCTTCAAATTCTGCCAACATCGGCTCCATCAATGGTGAATGGAAGGCGTGGGATACCTGTAGCTGTTTGGTCTTGATTCCTTCTGCTTCTAGGTTCTTCCGAACCATCCTAATGGCTTCTGCTGCACCTGAAATGACAATACTTTCGGGTCCGTTGATGGCAGCAATTGCCACTTTTTCCCTGTAGGGAGCAATCAGTTGCTTGACTTTCTCGAATGATGCCATCACTGCCACCATCTCACCTCCGTGAGGTAACTGCTGCATTAACCTTCCCCGATGGGCTATCAGTTTTAATCCATCTTCTAAACTAAATACTCCCGCTACGGTTGCTGCCACATATTCTCCGATACTATGACCCATAACTACATCTGGTTTTATGTCCCAAGATTGCCATAACTGAAAGAGCGCATATTCAATGGCAAAGAGGACTGGTTGAGTATAAGCAGTTTTATCAATTTTAGATTTTAGATTTTGGATTTTGGGTTGGTCATTTTCATTGGTTTTGTCAATATTTGGGTAAATAACTTCCAGCAGAGAAGTATCTAAATAAGGTTGCAGAATTTCATTACAGCGATCTATTGTTTCCCGAAAAGTAGACTGAGTTTCATATAATTCCCTAGCCATACCAACATACTGAGAACCTTGTCCAGTAAATAGGAAGGCAATTTTAGGTGCTTTATTATTACTGGAGAGTTGTCCAGAAAATACACCCTTAGTTTCTTCTCCCGCACTGATTTTGGCTAATTTGTCGGTTAATTCTTGTCTGTCAGAGGTAATAATAGCTAGACGATGGTTAAAGTGCGATCGCCCCGTATTAGCAGTAAAACACATATCCGCGATCGCTGCTGTGGAATTATCACCTAAAAATTCTTCATAAGATTGTGCTAGCTCTTGCAAAGCTTTTTCACCTTTAGCAGATAAAGTTAATATATGGTGCGATCGCTCACTAAACTCTTCGCTTTTGAATTTTAAATTTTGAATTTTGAATTGTTTTGGTGCTTCTTCCAGAATGACATGGGCATTAGTGCCACCAAAACCAAAGGAACTCACCCCAGCTAATCTCTTTTCTTCCACTGCTTGCCAAGGCTTAAGTTCAGTGGGAATTTGAATCGGAGTATTTTTGATTTTTATATAGGGATTTAACTGTTTTAGGTGTAGATGGGGTGTAATTTCTTGATGTTGAAGAGACAAAACGACTTTAATTAGACTCGCTATTCCCGCTGCCGCTTCTAAATGACCAATATTGGTTTTGACTGAGCCAATCCAACAGGGTCGATCGGGCTCACGGTCTTGCATTAGCACTGCTTTTAGGGATTTAACTTCAATTGGGTCGCCCAGAGAGGTTCCAGTGCCATGAGCCTCCACATAGCTAATCTGTGCTGGTCGCACCGAAGCATTTTCTAGCGCCTGACGGATAACCGCTTGTTGAGAAGGACCATTAGGTGCTGTCAATCCGTTAGTTAGACCATCTTGGTTAACTGCAGAACCTTTAATCACCGCCTGAATATTGTCTCTATTTCTAAGAGCGTCCGAAAGCCTTTTCAGAACAATTACACCACATCCCTCTCCGCGAACATAACCATCAGCACTGGCATCAAAGGTCTTACAGCGACCGTCAGCCGCCATCATACGTGCTTGAGAAAAAGTGATAGTTGGTTCTGGAGACAGAATCAAGTTTACTCCCCCAACTAAGCACAGATTAGACTCTCCACTCTGCAAACTCTGGGTAGCTAAGTGAACTGCCACCATGGATGACGAGCAAGCCGTATCTATTGCCATACTTGGTCCCCGCAGGTTTAGCAGATAGGATAGGCGATTGGAAGCAATTGAAGAGGCAGTACCAGAACCACTATATGCTTCTATACGCGATAAATCTTTGGAGAGAAGCCTATGATAATCGGCGTTGCTGATGCCGATAAAAACACCAGTTTGACTACCTGCTAAGGATTCTGGAACTATTCCAGCATTTTCTAATGCTTCCCAGCTTACTTCTAACAAAAGTCTTTGCTGGGGATCTATATGCTGTGCCTCACGGGGAGCAATCCCGAAGAAACTGGGCTCAAACTGCTCGACTTGTTCGAGAAAGCCACTCCAACGAGTATTCATTTTTCCAGGTGTAGCTGCTTCTGGATGATAAAAGATGTCAATATCCCATCGTTCTGATGGTACTTCAGTAATAGCATCTACGCCATTACGCAAAATCTGCCAGAAGGCTTCTGGAGTCTTTGCACCAGGAAAACGACAGCCAATGCCAATAATTGCTACAGGTTCCATTCTAAATTGTATTGCCTTAAATATGTTTGTAGATTTACTAGCCAATCACTATACGGGGATTATCAATCCGCTGCATAGTAATATCATCACCTTCAAAAAAAACTAATTTACTTCATTAATCTGCTTTTCAGGAAGCAGAAATTGCTTGCTTAAGCTTTTACCTTGCCTTCCTCCGACAAATGTCCAGCCAGAGCTTCTATGGTGGGGTAATCGTATATCAAAGTAGGATCGAGTTCATATCCCAACCACTCTTCCAAATCACCAGTCATACCCACAGCTGCAGAAGAGTCTAGACCATAGCGGTCAAAGGGAATCGCCACATCTACCTCATCCGGTTCAATTTCCAGCAGTTCGGCCATATAGAAAACCAACCAGCCTTGAATTTCTGCTGCCGTTGCAGGCTTCTTGGGTGCATTTTCTTTGCCATTGCCATTGTTATGTTCAGAAACTGTAAACATCTCGTTAAGTTGAGAAATTTGGAATTCCATTGTTTAAATCTCCTTAGTAGTTTTGATTAGTACGCTTTGCTTTAACAGAATTACTGAAATATCGGTTAAGTAGCCTTTTCATACCTATTTGCAAGTTTGTAATTTTTGTAACAAGGATTCGACATCAGCCTGTAAATGCCGAAACTTTGCTTTTCCCAGAGGATTCTGACTCCAATCCCCCACCACATTCAAACTGCAAGTGAGAAACTCAGCCCGACAGGCATGACGCCGAGTCTTACCGCTAGAAGTCTTGGGTATGCTCCCAGTCTTAACTAGTACGGTGGCATAAACCTGTAGAGAATGCTCCGCCGTCACCGCTTGACGGATATTCCCTACCACCTCATTTACATCCAGCTTCCGCAGGTAACTTCGCTCCACCTCTTGAACAATAACCAGTCGTTCTGAGCCCTTGAACTCCACCGTAAACGCCGCCCCACAATTAGGTCGCAGTGCTGGGTGGCTCTTCTGAACTGTCAGTTCAATGTCCTGGGGATAATAGTTTTGTCCCCGGATGATAATCACATCTTTGAGTCGCCCCGTAACGAACAACTCTCCATCGAGCAAAAATCCTAAATCCCCCGTGCGCAGAAACGGTCCCTCTCCTGTATCTGACAGGTAAGCATGAAAAGTCTCCTCCGTCTGCTGTTGTTTCCTCCAGTAGCCCTGAGCCACACTCGGACCTGACACCAAAATCTCTCCCACTTGACCTTCCCGACGCTGGGTTAAGGATTCCGGATCGACAATAACCACCTTTTGGCCATCCGGACTCCGACCACAGCCCACAATTGCCCGGACACCCTTTCCCTCACTAGCAGCAGCTACCACCCGGTTTTGCTCCAGGGCTGGTCCCTGAACCCTGCGAATAACCGGAGGAGAGCTCTTCAACCCTCCAGAGACAATTAAAGTCGTCTCAGCCATGCCGTAGCAGGGGTAAAATGCCTCTCGGCGAAAACCACAGGGGGCAAAAGTAGTAGCAAACTGTTCCAAAGTCTGGGCACGAATGGGTTCAGCGCCAGTAAAAGCTACTTCCCAACTACTCAGATCTAGATTGGCTAGTTGTTCGGGCTTAATCTTCTGGATACATAAATCATAGGCAAAATTGGGTCCGCCGCTGGTAGTTGCCCGGTAACGGGAAATTGCCTGCAGCCAGCGCCAGGGCTTCTGGAGAAAGAAGGCTGGCGGCATCAAGGTAACTGGAAATCCCCCGTAGAGAGGCTGTAGCACTCCACCAATCAAACCCATATCGTGGTAAAGCGGCAACCAGATTACACCCTGAGTGTTAGACGTATGCTCGAAACACTTATGAATCAGGTTGGAATTGTACACTAGGTTGCCATGAGTGACCATCACTCCCTTCGGCATAGCTGTAGAACCGGAAGTGTACTGGAGAAAAGCGAGGGAATCTCCGGATAGATTAGGTTTTTCCCAGTGGGAAGCCAGCTCAGGAGATATACTATCTGTCGCTAACCAGTGAAGGCCGAAATTTTCAGAATTTTCGACTAACCGATGCTTGGTGTTTTCTAACGCGGATGTAGTAGTAAGTACTACTGTAGCCTCGGCATCTGCTATGATGGCTTTCAATCTGGACATCTTATTATTATTCTTGGGTGGATAAGCGGGAACAGCAACGATGCCTGCATATAGACATCCGAAAAAAGCAGCAATAAATTCTAATCCAGATGGGTAGAGAAGTAACGCCCTTTCACCCTGGCGATGGCAAGACTGGAGCGCAGAGGCAATCGCCCTTGCCTGTCTGTCCAACTCTTGGTAAGTTAGCCAGTCTGCTTCCGTTTCTCCGTCTTTGAGAAAAGTAAATGCTCGCTGTTCAGGTTGGTTTATAGCTCTATAGAGGAGTAAATCTACTATATTTTCTAACTTTAACTGTAACATTGTTAATTTGGTCAAAAGTATTGATTTTTAAGCATGAGCGAGCATGATTAACTGCTCAGTTATTTCCGCCTTACTGCACTAGATTAATCTGGCAAGTGTGAACAGGGAATAGATTTGATTAGGGGTAATTAATACCGTGAAGATCCGTGTTTAATAGAAAATTTTCCGTAAATTTAACTGATTCATAATACCTAACTCAAAGTTGCTACCTTAGTAAGGTATTATTATTTAATATATAATTTCCACTGAAAAATTACTGATCTTTAACAAATTTTAACTGACTTGTTTCCGTATAAACACAGGGTAATCGCAGTTATTTTGTATAAAATACTCAAGTTGCTAGTTATAAAAATATTATTATTTTCAGAATAATCCCCACCGAAAAATTACTTATCTTTTTGATAGATCTTACTGATTTTTTCCTTATAAACACTAATCTTTTTCCGTATAAACACCTAGGTAAATTCTCAAAAAGTCCTGGTAAAAAAGCCATAGCCCCGCTCTAGGTTGCCAAGTAAACAACCTAAGTAACAGCTAAAGCTTTGGCTCGAATCACCTCAGGTAAAGGTGGGATTTGACCATCTCCTCGCAACCGCGAGACAAGAAAATGCCAGAAGGATATCCCCAACTTGCGTTACTGTCTTTTTTAAGCCCACAAACGGATCTCTTGCGCTTCGTCCGGCCTCCGAACGAGTCCCCCCACTAATTTTACGGCGGGTGAGATATTCCCTCAGCTCCGACTCAGCTTCGTTGTTGTGCAAGGGTAATTGCGGACAATCTAGTACCGCCAGTAACTCGGCCTTTCTCTCCCTGAATCCTGTGAGTACCTGATTAAGAGAGCCATGATGGAGGTAGCAACGGCCAAAGACCTGCTCAAAGCCAAGTTCGAGTTGAGCCTTGTTTTCTGCCGTTGGCCTTTCGGGATACTGTTGCAACTGACGATAGTAGTCCCAGAGTAGCTGCTGCATTTCCTCTAGATTTTGCCGCTCGGAGGAGGTTTTCCCCGACAAGCGTCGTAGCCCCCGTTCGGCATGAACCCAACAGAGGGCATGAACGAATACATTGAATTGTCCCGCACCGTCACTCAGAATTCTCAATTGTTCAGAAACTCCTTTTGCCATCAGCCCACCGATTAAGGCCGCTTCGCTGACCAGGCGTTTGGCTTTCGGGGTGAGGATGCCATTTAATTCCAGGTAACTTGACCGTTGAACTTGGCATTGGCTGGGATTTCTTCGGGTTGGATGATTTTTTCCTCATCCACTTCAAATCCCGCTTTCTTGCTCTTCTTGGCTGAGCCTGGACGCTTTCCCTCCCTTTCTGGCTTAGCTTGTTTGTCGTTCAGTTGACTGGCTCGAATTTTGGGTCGGCCTTTGAGCTTCTTTTGTTCTCTAAGTTCTTCACGTCCGTTGGGCGATTCGTTCTTGCTGCTTTTTGAGCTGTTGTTCGAGTTCGTCAATAGTTTGTTGTTGTTGCTGAAGCTGCACAGATTGGCTTTTCACCAAGTTCTGTAAGCTCTCTACTTCGTGGCGGAGGGCTTTTTCGATTTTTCCTTGGGTTTGTGTTGCCGCAGTCATATCTCTGTTCAACCAGATTTTTTGAATAATGGCAACCCTTTCTCCGCTAATTTTTCTTGGGGACATCTTCCAGCGGTTATTGAGAGGTTACAATAACCTTACCCCTACACTCACCAAAACCAACTCTAGCGTAACCTTTTTGCTCACAATATCCACGCAGGATTACTTCATCGCCATCGACGAGGAAAGAGCGCACCTCCCCAGTCGGCAGTTGGAAAGGTTGGGAACCGCGTCGAGTAATTTCCAGTAGAGAACCTTGAGAGCCTTCCTCAGCATTAGATACTGTTCCACTGGCTAGCAGATCTCCAGAGCGGAGGTTGCAGCCATTACTAGTATGGTGGGTCAGCATTTGGGCAATTGTCCAATACATCTGCTGAAAGGAAGCTCGACTTAAGCGCCATGGCTTCATGTTTTGTGCGCGCATCTGAGCGGAACTTAATAGTACTTCAACCGTGAGGTTAATACCACCTAATTGAATATCGGTTGGTGAGGAGAGATAGGGGAGTGGGGCAGGATCTCCCTCTTGACGAGAAAAAGCAGCACAACGGAAAGGCGCTAACGCTTCTAAGGTAACTACCCAAGGAGAAATTGTCGTGGCAAAACTTTTGCCTAAGAAAGGACCAAGAGGCTGATATTCCCAAGCTTGGATGTCTCGTGCTGACCAATCGTTAACTAAGCAGAGTCCGAAAATATGTTCCTCTGCTTTGTCAATAGCAATAGGCTGCCCTAACTCATTGCCAGAACCGACGAAAAAACCAACTTCCACTTCATAGTCAAGCAGTTGAGAAGGACCAAAAGTTGGAGCTGACTGCTGCGGAGGTTTTCGCTGCCCTTGGGGTAGTTTAATCGGAGTACCACTAGGGATAATCGAGGAGGCACGTCCGTGATAAGCAACAGGAACATACTTGTAGTTAGGAAGTAGAGGATTATCAGGACGGAATAGCTTACCCACATTGGTGGCATGGAAAATAGAGGCGTAGAAGTCGGTGTAGTCACCGATATGGGCTGGTAGTAGCAATTCTGCTTCAGCCATAGGGATGAGTATTTTCTGCTCTTGAGGGGATTGTAACCCATCTAATCGTAGCAATCGGCTCAGGCGATCGCGCAGTGCTGAGGTAGCCCAACTTCCCAGAGCCATTAAGGGATTCAATTGAGGCGACCTACAAGCTGTTTGCAAAGGTTCAGGCAATTCCTGCAAAAGTCCTACCTGTTGAGAGGCAAACAAATCAAGGATCTGATCTCCAATGGCTACACCAATATGGGGAGTTTGATTTGATGGATGTCGAAATATACCAAAGGGCAGATTTTGAATGGGAAAATCAGTATCTTGATGATTAGCTGATTCTACCCAACTGCGCAAATTAGGGTCATGAGTGTGATTAATAGATCGATTCATAAGCTATTTTTGATGGCAACTTTATCACTCAAGTAGCAGAGGTGCGGGGAAAAGCTTCGATGGACTACTTCATCTACCATATATACCATAGGGGAGAGCATGTTAGCCATTTCGATTCTAATAAGGAAGACAAGAATCAAATATCAAGGCTCTACCGAATCTGCTATGTAAAACTATGATAGTTAACTTCACTAAGTCCGGTAGAACCAAAAATTGTTATTATATTAGCCTCAAGTTTAGACAACTGAGAAATTATCAACTAATAAGGCTGAATCAACAATACCATCTACTGCATCTGAAACTCCAACACCAATTGTAAAAGTACCAGAATTAGTAAAATGATAGCTAAAAGTTCCGTAACCAGTTTCATGAGCGAAGCCCGAGTTAGAAAAGTTGAATTGGCTATTGGTATCAGCCAGTTTATCTACGTAGCCATCTGAGATAGAGACGAAGGCAAAATCATTATAGTAACTAGGTGTTCCCTCATTAGTAAGGAAGTTCCAATCGAAATTCAAGGTATCGCCAGCTTCTACCGTAATCTCTCGCTTAATAGCTGAGCCTTCGGTTGCATTTTTATTAATCAGACTATCTAATGCTCCGGAGTTTAATCCCAGGAATCCTTCCAATTGGGAATCGCTTACAGAGCCATTACCACTTGTAAGTAAAGCCTGATAATTTCCTTCAGTAGGATCGACATTAAAGTTAGCAGTCTCAATATTAGTATTGCCAAGAACACTCCAATCAGTAAAGTCTCCTGTTTCAAAACCTGCTTCCCAATCATTACCACCAGAAGGCTCAAAATCACTGATTTCCAAAGTTGCTGTATTTTGAGAACCAATAAGGAGATCAATTTTATTTGGGTCGCGAATCAACTCTAAGTTAACTGTCTCAATACCTTCGATTTCTGAGTCGGAGTAAATGTCCACATAGAGGGTTTGAGTAGTTTGTCCGGGTTGGAAATTAATCCGCTCTAAAACACCATAAGATCCTCCAAAATCAATAGCTTCAGTCGCTGTTCCATCAGTAAAGAGAACTTCTATATCCGCCCCGTTATCCACATCACCACTACGGGTGAGAGTAATGGCTACTTGGTTGGGAGCGGTTGATTCGCTCTCCATGCCACTATAGATAGCTTGGGAGAATTCAATGTAGGAGACTTC
>JAAUYA010245995.1_pt1 | contig 14834 bp, 12 predicted proteins | sample 7278161 | NCBI WGS metagenome assembly JAAUYA01 (sample SAMN14350120, study PRJNA611818) | marine sediment metagenome | isolation source: surface marine sediment (3m) | place: French Polynesia: Moorea | collected 2018-08
GATCGCTGCCACGAAAAATCAGGTGTTTGAGTCTATTTCGCTACCTGGGCAGCGATCGCCGAAAGCCAGATATAGTAGGTTGTTCATAATTAACCTTCCAAGTCGTGTATTAGACTGGATCAATGGATGATTCTATTAATGTCCGTCGTTTTTTAGCTTTAACTTTGGAAAAAGCAAATTATGGGGTTTGAGTAGTTGCTGCTACTCAAACCCCTAGTTCAAAAATGGTTGAGATTAAAAACAAGCCTTCTCTATTTTTACTCGATTTTGAGAAGCTCTTACAGAATTGGCTTAATTCTTGAAGAAGGGGGTTAATATCAAATCCGGTTGAATAACCACACTTTTGGGTGAGGTAATGCAGAATGCAGAAAGTTTGCGAGGAATATTGCCATGAAAAATTAAGTGTGTGCGATTATCCGGATTTGATATAAGTGCCTATATTTTAAGAATTATCAACTTTACTATTAATAAATTCCAGATAAGACTTACTCAATTCCTTGAGTGCCACCTGATAAAATTGTTGACCGTGTTCGGGAGTGGCTAAAGCAGGATTTGAACCCATGCGCCCATCAGGGTAATGTTGACGAAAATTTTCGGCACTGTAGATCGGATGTCCTTCTCCCACTTTATCTGAGAGAGGAGCTTGTTTAATCGCTTCTGGATAGATAAATTGAGTTACTGCTACCTCCGAAGGAGTGGCATGAGAGCCTTCCTGCTGACCATATAGTTTTTTGGCTAACTGATAAACTTCCCGACACATAAACCAGTTGGCGATGTGACAGCGCACCTGAGAGGCATCTTGGAGATTTAGGGAAGCTAAGTAGTCGTAAGTCTGGGAAAAAGCGGCTTTAAGAGTAGCAATGTTACCACCATGCCCATTGATAAAGAAGAAGCTTCTGAATCCTGCTTTAGCTAGGGAAGTAAGATAATCTTGAATAAATTGAATCAGAGTCGTAGGGCGCAAACTAATGGTACCTGGGAAAGCAGTATGATGTAGTGCCATGCCAACGTTAATGGTGGGGGCAATGATGGCTTTGGTTTCTTCGCCCACTCCTTTGGCGATCGCCTCTGCACAAATAGCATCGGTCCCGATTAAACCAGTTGGTCCATGTTGTTCAGTTGAACCAATGGGTATAATAATTCCTGTAGATTGGCTCAAGTAGGTTTCAACTTCCGGCCAAGTAATTAAATGTAGTAGCATAAAAGTCTATGCTTGAATTTTATTGTACAATACTCAAGTATTATAGCGGTTTTCACCAGTAGTGAGCAGTGAAGGCAAAGCACAATAGCTATAGATTAAAAATATTTTAATTTCTTGAAATTTTGTTTACAGGAGAAAGACATGACCAGAATTCTGCGGCTGGCAGATATGACCTCAAAAGACCTCGCCTTGCTAAAAAGACGAGCAGAATTAGATATTGAAAATGCCCTTTCTATTGCTCAAGAGGTAATCGACAAGATTAGACAAGATGGGGATGCAGGGCTGTTGGAATATGTGAGAAAATTTGACTTTGCTGGGGCAGAAATTGCTAAGTTAAAAGTCACTGAAGCAGAATTTGCCCAAGCACAAAATACTATAGATTCGGAAATCAAGGCAGCGATCGCTCATGCCTACTCCAACATCAAGGAAGTGCATCAGCGTCAAGTGCCTGAAGAAATCCAAATGGCTGAAATTGAGCGCGGAGTATTCGCTGGGGAAAAAGTAACGCCCATTGCCAGCGCAGGATTATACGTTCCCAGAGGCAAAGGGGCATTTCCTTCTGTGATGCTCATGCTAAGCGTACCTGCTGTGGTGGCTGGAGTTCCTCAAATCATTGTCTGTACTCCCCCCGATCAAAATGGTCGTGTGGAGCCAGCCTCGCTGGTAGCAGCAGAGATGGCAGGGGTGAAAGAAGTATATAAGCTGGGGGGAATTCAGGCGATCGCCGCCATGGCTTTGGGTACAGAGACAATTCCCAAAGTCGATAAAATCACCGGACCCTGCAATGTCTATGGTTCAGCAGCCAAACGTTTACTATATGGTACAGTTGATGTGGGATTGCCGGCAGGGCCGAGTGAGTCAATCATTCTTACCGATGAAACGACCGATCCTCAATTAGCTGCTCTCGATTTATTGATTGAAGCAGAACATGGTCCGGATTCGGCGGCTCTTTTAGTTACCCACAGTGAACGATTAGCCATCAAAGCTATAGAATTTTTGTCTGAGTATCTCAAAAAACTGCCAGACTGGCGTAGGAAATTCTGTGAGCAAGGGCTCTCCTCCTATGGAGGTATCTTATTAACCTCAAGTTGGTCAGAATCAATCGCTTTTGTCAACGACTACGCACCAGAACACTTAGAAGTTTTAGTGGAAGATCCTTTTAGTGTCTTGGGAGAAATTAAAAATGCCGGGGAAATTTTACTGGGAAATTACACCCCTATTCCCACGGCTAACTATTGCTTAGGTGTTAATGCTATTCTGCCCACCGGAGGCTTTGCTCGCTCTTATTCAGCGGTATCCGTGTTTGACTTTCTCAAGCGTTCCGGGATTGGTTATCTTACTCAAGAAGGATTTGAAAAATTGAAGCAAACAACTTATACTCTGGCAGATTATGAAGGTTTTCCTGCCCATGCCATGGCTATTGGAGAGAGGGATGTTCTGCTCAAAAACCAGAAGTCCTAAGTCAACTCGAAAAGGGAGCGATCGCCTTTTGGCTTCAGTTTACTAGAATAGCGATTCAGTAATCCTCGTTGATTGTTGATGGTTCATGGTTGATGGTTGACGGGAAAGCATTCAGGCAAAACCATTGCTCCACCTTAAATGATTAAAATTCAGAGCAACAGAGTCAAACCTCTTCTACAATTCCTCAATCAACAATCAGCAATCAACAATCAGCAATCAACAGCTACCTTGAAAGTTCTCATTCCCCTCTAACCTTGATTAATTAGAGAAGGTAAAAAATTGACAATTGGAGGGAAAATAATAATCGATATTAATACCAATAACTGAAGAATAATAAAAGGGATCGCACCTCGATAAATATCTTCTGTTTGTACTTCCGGCGGTGCTACACCCCGCAAATAAAATAAAGCAAATCCGAAGGGAGGAGTTAAGAAAGAAGTCTGTAAGTTTGCTCCTAAAATTACTCCGTACCAGACAAAATCTAGACCTAAACTTCGAGCTGCAGGTGCAAAAATGGGAATGACAATAAAGGCAATTTCAAAAAAGTCAATGAAGAAGCCTAACACAAAAATTACCAACATATTAATTAAGAGAAAACCCCATTTTCCTCCCGGAATATTGATCAATAAATGTTCCATAAACATATCACCGCCTACCCCCCTAAACACCAAACTAAAAGCAGTAGAGCCTAACAAAATAAAAATTACCATGGTGGTAATTTTGAGAGTAGAATCGCTTGCTTGTTTCAAAGTTGACCAATTTAAACGCTGAGTTACACCTGCTAAAATAATCGCACCCATACAACCAACTGCCCCTGCTTCAGTGGGAGTAGCAATACCAAAAAAGATACTTCCTAAAACCAAAATAATTAATAGTAAAGGTGGAATCATTACCTTTAACACTCTCATCAATAAAGCTTTTCCTCTAATTTTTCTCACTTCTAAAGGTAAAGCTGGCGCTGCATCAGGTCTCAGCCAAGCTACAATCAAGACATGAATCGCAAATACTGCCGACATTAGCAACCCTGGTATCAGTGAGCCAATAAATAAATCTCCCACGGAAATCCCCAATTGATCCGCTAATACTACCAATACTACGCTAGGAGGTATAATTTGCCCTAAAGTACCACTAGCAGCAATTACTCCCGTAGCTAACTCTTTGTTATAGCCGTAGCGTAACATAATCGGCAGAGAAATTAACCCCATAGCTACTACTGTTGCGGCGACTACTCCCGTAGTTGCTGCTAATAAGGAGCCTACTACTACCACAGCTAAAGCTAAACCCCCTCGGATTCGCCCGAATAAAATGCCCATGGTTTCTAATAATTTCTCGGCTATACCAGTTTTTTCTAACATCGCACCGAGAAAGATAAAGTAGGGAATTGCTAGCAAAGTATAATTGGACATAATCCCAAAAATACGAGAAGGCATTGCCCCTAGTAGACTTGGATCAAAGACACCTAATCCTGAACCAATCAGAGCAAAGATCAGGGCTACTCCTCCTAAGGAAAAAGCAACAGGATAACCGAGAGCAAGTAATAATAATGCTCCCAAAAACATTAATAATCCCAGCCATTCATAACCCATTATTTTGCTCCTCCTGTGGAGTTAATTGATTGGTAAAAACCGCCCAATTCTTGATCGCTTCTGAGATTCCTTGAAAGATGAGTAATAATGCAGTGACTATAATCATGCTTTTCAGGGGATAACGAGGTAAGCCCCCCGGATCTGGCGATATTTCTCCAGTTTCCCATGAGTACATAATTATTCCCCAAGAATAGTAAATTAACATCACACAGAAAGGAATAAGAAATAAAAAAGTGCCTATGAGATTAATTAAAGCTTTATGTTTCTTATTTAAACTTTTATAAAACACGTCTACTCGCACATGGCTATCATGCTTAAGAGTATAAGCAGCGCCGAGAAAGAACAAAATATCAAATAAATACCATTGCAATTCGATTAAGCTATTAGAGGTTAAATTTGTCCCCAGCCATTTTCCTAAATAGCGCCCGATCACATTCCACACTCCAACTCCTACCATGACTAATACTAACCAGTAAGTTAATCGCCCGATCCATTCGTTAACGATATCTATAACTCTTGATATTTGTAATAGTTTTTGCACCTTTAAATTTCCTTATTTGATAACTCAAAGCTGTTTTACAATAGCTTTTATCTTGATATTAATAGGGCTTAGGAGACACTCAATTCCAGACTTTGGATTATTCTCACCCAAAACTTGATTTCTGTCTAGCAATTAATTAATTTGTCTAACTTATCATGTAGTAATTAAAATTATTTAGACAATAAAAATTAAGTTATATTGGTCTAAATAAATCATATTTATCTCTACCAATATTAGTTGTTAGAAGAATTGTAATTGTCTATATCTAGGGTTAAATTAATATCTTCTGTTGGTGCTGGCGCAGCCAAATCACTGGGTAAAAAAGACCGAATACTAACAGCCACCAGAGCGAATAAACAGATTAAAATAACAAGCAAGGGGGAAATATATTGACGAAAAAATTGCATGTTTGATTGTATTTTTTCTTAAATATCAGTTAAGTGTTCAATAGCTACAGATACTTGGGTTTCTCTAGCTTCGATGATTATAGTATATTTTCAATAAAATCGATGAGTATTAAATTATTTGTCCGAACTTTGTCCAAGTGGCAAAAGGATGATTGTCTTCTGATGGGAGCAGCTCTAGCCTTTTACGCACTGTTTTCTCTTTTTCCTCTATTAATGGTACTTGTTAGTGTTTCTGGGTTACTTCTTGGACCAAATACTAATGCTTTCTATCAAATTTTAGCTTTTTTTCAGACTTCTTTTCCTCCTGAGGCAACTGAAGTTGTAGAGGAAATTTTAGTTAACCTCAATCAGAATAGCTTAACAGGGGGGCTGATTGGTTCCCTGCTACTGCTATTAACTGCTAGTACCGTTTTTGCAGCTATTAGCCGCTCTGTCGACAAAATTTGGGCAGTGGATATGTTAGACAACGAAAGGCTTAATTGGCTGACGGCAGTAATGTCTTTTATCAATAGGAAAATCCTATCGTTCATTTTAGTTATTGGAGTAGTAGTAGTTTTAATGACCTCCCAATTATTAGATATTGGCAGCAGAATTCTGTTGAAAATTTTAGAAGATTTTAGCGATTTTAGCCTCATCAATAATCTCCATTTAATCGACATTGATACAATTCTTCTCTGGCAAGGATTACAACTAGGTTTTTCCTACTTCCTCGTTTATCTACTTTTCTTAGTATTATTTAAAATTATTCCCTGTCAGCGAATTGCCTGGAGTGATGTTTGGTTAGGAGCTTTTCTCACCGCAAGCTTGTTTGTTTCTCTGGAGCAGTTAGTGAGTCAAGGTATTATCCAAATAGGCAGTCGGTTTCAATCTTATGGGTTAATTGGAGGCGTTATGATTTTACTTTTTTGGCTTTACCTTGTTTGTCAACTTTTTCTGCTCGGCAGCGTTTTTACCTACGTTTATGCTCATAATTTCGGCAGTTGCAGAAGATAAACTTCCCTTAATTAAGCCTAACTCGAAAAATTTAGTAGGATTGAGATAGAAGGATACAAGTGGATCAAGAGCCTAATTAATTCACTAATTTCTCCATTTTATAGCGCTCAAAAAGAACCTCATCATACTTAACAGTTTCCATTTCTACTACGGTAAAACCAGAGCGCAAGAAAACTGGTTGCGATAAAAAACTGGCTTCGGTATAAAATCTATTCATTTGTACTTGAATACCTTTTTCGAGCACAAAATTGAGTATTTTTGTACCATATCCTTTCCTACTAAAAAGAGGGTGCACATACAGTGAAACGATATGACCATCGCTATCAAGTCCACAAAAAGCAATAATTGACTTTTCCTGTTCAAGTACCCAAGTTTCTGGCTTAAATATAAACTCATGGAACTTTGCCCTATAATTAGGGAAATAAGACCAAGCATTAACTTGGGTTCTGGTATACAGCTTAGTAGCTAATTGTCTAACTGATTGATGATATATATCAGCAAGAGTTTGTAGATCCTCATCACTAACAACACGAAACATTTTTGTATCCTCAATATACTATAGCTTTTATGAGCCTTATGAAGGACAGTTATATACCCTGGCTTTTGTTGATTGTTAATAGTGGATTGTTGAATTGATAATCAGCTTTCTGGCTAATTTTAGCTAAATTTTGATAGAATTTGATTTCATCGGACTCATAACTAACTTACCATGACAAATTCTATTTCACGCCGAAGTCTCTTAAAATTCTTTGCTTTTAGTAGTATTCTAGGGTTACTCAGTTATTCCCGACTGATTAAACCTAAACCAACTGTTTATAGACAAGATACATTAGATTTACCTACTCATTTAAAACAGCCAAAAACAGCAGTTGTAATTGGTGGTGGTTTAGCAGGTTTAGCCTCTGCCTATGAGTTGAGTCAAAGAGGATTTAGAGTGACTTTATTAGAAAAATCACCACAATTGGGAGGAAAAATAGCTAGTTGGGATATTCAGGTAGGAGCAGATAAATTGAAAATGGAGCATGGGTTTCATGGTTTTTTCCCCCAATATTACAATCTTAAAAGCATAGTAAATGAACTCAATATTACTGATAATTTTCAATCTTTAGAATTTTATTCTCTTCTGTTTCGCCAGGGAAACTATCAGCCCGAAGTATTTCGCCCCAGTCATTCGGCTTTTCCTTGGAATATCGTCGATCTAGCAATTTCTTCTCCTAATACTCTACGGTGGGGAATTAATCTTACCAAAGTTTCCCACTGGCAAGTTTTTCATGCTATCACTGGGTTTAAGATTCCTGATAGTTTTGATAAATTAGACGATCTTTCGGTAGCGCAGTGGGCAGAAAGTGATTTTCCTCAAGGTTTATTTGATTTATATTTCCTTCCCTTCGCCAAGTCAACTCTCAACGCCCCGGATGTATTAAGTGCAGGAGAGTTATTACAATTTTTCCATTTTTACTTTTTTGGCAATCCTGAAGGTTTAGCCTTTAATGGTACTAGAGATGATATGGGTACTAGCTTAGTACAACCTATGGCTGAGGCGATCGCCGCTAGAGGAGGTCAAATTATTACTGAAGCTAGCGTCAGTCAAATTAACTGTAGTAAAGAGAAAATTGAGTCTTTAGAATATTATCACCAGGAGCAAGTCAATGATGTTCCTTTTTGGGTAGAGTCTAATGCTTTGCTTCAAGATGAGCATCTGGACTATTATGGTGCAGGCGATCGCGTTTTTGCCGTGACAAAAGGATCTGATCGAGCTCTTTCTCTTACTTGTACTCATCAAGGTTGTACTGTTAGCAAGCAAGCAGATGGAAAATTTCTTTGCCCTTGTCATGGGGCATTATATGATAGTAATGGTAAACTTTTGCGCGGTCCAGCGCAACGAGATTTAAGCAAATATAAAGTTATCCAACGGCAACCGCAGCAAGTAGAGTTAGTAGCCAATACCCCTAATTCAAACTCAACTAGCCACACCATAGAAGCTGATTATTATGTTATTGCTACTGATGTGCCAGGGGTTAAGCATTTATTTAATTTGATGACAGGAGATAGAGCAAAATTGGCCCCAACTTCCTTACAAATAGACAAATTGGCTCTAGCCGATCCTTTCGCCGTAGGGCGTTTTTGGTTTGATCGCGATTTTGAGTGGGAACATAGTAACTTTGCTTCTCTTTCTGGCTATGCCTTAACTGACAGTATTACTCTCTATCATCGTATTCAAACAGAGTATATTGAATGGGCAAAACGTAGCGGAGGTAGTGTCGTTGAGCTACACGCTTATTGTTATAAAGAGAAACAATTTCCCACTCAAGAAAGTTTATTAACTACTTTTATCGAAGAACTGTATCAAGTTGTGCCAGCATTACAACAAGCAAACATCTTACATCGAGAATTAGTCAATCAAAAGAATTTTTCTGGCTATCCCCCCAAGAGTTTTGGCGATCGCCCCTCAACTACAACAGATATTACTAATTTGATGTTTGCTGGAGACTGGGTAAAAATGCCTTTTCCTTGTGGTTTGATGGAAAGAGCAGTTAGTAGTGGTTTACTAGCTGCTAACGCTATTTTGTATCGAGAAGGTTTGCAAAGAAGAGATTTATTATCTGTCAATCCTTCCGGTTTATTGAGCATTTAAATAAGAGGTTAGTGGCTTGGTGGTTATGCCAGCTATCAGTAAAAAACAATTAGAGATTTAAAGCACTCTCTAGACAAAGAAATAGAAAGATATATAGCAAACTTTAATGACGAATATCCCCAAAAAAATCACATCAAAGCCTTACTTATTAAAACCTTTGCCATGATTAAAGACTTAAATCTTCCCATTGATTCTATTTGGTACAGAAAATCTAACTTTTATACGATGGTGGTAGAAATTGCTAAACATAAAGGCGATATTCTCGAAAACTTAGCTTCAAAATTAGCGAAATTAGAGAAAAATATCATGGATAATAAACATCAGAATAATGAATTTGGGAAATATTACAAGTATATGTATGCTGGAACAAATAATAGAACAGCGAGAGTAACAAGAGCCGAAATCTTTAATAAATATATCTATGAACAATAAGTTTTGAGCTTCTGTAGAACTCATATTTATTTAATCTTCTTCTTCTGTGAATTAATTTCATAAGTAACGGGTTTTTTATGTTTTATGACTTTTCCTTCTGCTAATGCTATTTTTAACCAAGCACTCATTTGTCCAATTTTTACATCTAAATCTTTAGCCAAAGATTTATGGGTTTTAGGTGTTGTTAAATTAGCTAAAATTATAGGTAAAACAGCATCATATATACTTTTAGGCAAAGAACTACTATTGTCTGATTGAGCTATAGTATTAACATTAGTTGTATTTTCTGTTTCTTGAGTATTTTCTAGATTAATATTGTCTTGTTTAGATTTAGGAATATTCGGTTTAGCTTCTTGAATTTGAGATTTATCTGCCAAAGTATCTAGATTGAATAATGGTAATAAAGAGCTTTGTTTTTCTGTATCATCATTAATAGCTGTAGTTGTCTTGGTTTTTAATTCATGATTATTAATATATTCAGGTAATAATTGATTAAAAGATTTATGCCAAGGAAATTCAGGAAAAGCGATCGCTCCCTTTTGTAGTATTGCAGAATTTCCTTTGGGTATATTTCCTTGAGCGCGAACAAAAACAGGTATAGTTTTTATATTTTCTAAAGCCTCAACTGCACCAGCCCAAGTACCACCTTTCCCTACTGATGAGCTAATCACTAAGACATAATCGGCTAAAGCATAAATATACTTATTACGCCCCATAGCATTACCAACAGAAAAACCGGCATCAGGATGATAGGTAGAAATTAGAGTTAATTTGCCTTCTTTAATCGCATCTCGATATTTACTAGCTACCGAAGCTTTAGTTAAACTATCGGCTAAAATACCAATTACTGTACCACCTAGATTTAAACAACTTAACATAGAAACTTGATCTACTCCCCTAGCACCCCCTGAAACTACTTGCATTTCTTGATTGGCACATACTTCTACTACTCGTTTGGTATATTCTATTCCCTCATCATCTACATCCCTTGAGCCAACTACCGCTAAACCACCTTTATTTAATAAATCAGCATTACCAACACCATAAATCACTGGAGGTGCTTTCAATTGGAGATTCTTTTTCAGATGTTGAGGATATCTAGCTTCACCTCTTCCAATCACCCATAAACCTTTGCTTGTCCATTTTTCTACTGCTAAACTGAGCATCATTCCCCTTTCTAACAAAGCCACTAACCGATGAGAGTCTAAATTATCAATCTTGATATCGGATAGTCTTTTTTGTAAAGTAGGCTCAAGTAAATCTGCTGGAGTTAACTTATCTTGATGCAACCAACGGGCTATAGTATTATATTCTAAAATATTTAAAGGTTGTGGATATGAATTACTCTTTTGTTCTAAACGAGAACACAATAGTAAAATAGCTTGAGTATCTGGTGGGAGTATATGAGAATCAATCATCTGAATTAAGAATTGTTTTTTAACGAATTCATGGCTAAAGCAACAGGAAAAACCTCACCACTACCAGCACCTCTTAACAAAGCATTAATAACGGTAAATGTCCAACCTGAATCCACAAAATCATCTACTGAGAAAACAGCACTACTTTTTACCTTATCACTATCAATAATAAATACTCCATCTAAATTGTGAGCTTGTTGATAACTATTACCCCTGGTTTTTTGTGGTTGATTTTGCTTGACTTTAGACACCACAGGCAGAAAAGGAATGTTCAGTTTATCTCCTAATCTTTGAGCAAAACTAGGCACTAATTCGGGGCGATTTAGAGACGGCACACAAGTTACCCATTGAGGCATAGGTTGAGGTTGCCAACGCTCAATCATTTCAAGTGTAGCATCTACTAAAGTATCATCAAAACGATAGGTTTTATATTTACCTTCCTTTACCAAACTTCCCCAACCATCATCACCCCATAAACACAAAGCTTTCCCTTCCGAAGCTTGTAAATGACTTTTAATATTGCCAGAAAAACCATACTCAGGAAAAGCACCTTTTAAAGGCCATCTTTTACGAGGCTTAATTACATAATCAGTGCGGCGTAGATATTTAACAGCTTCATTAACTGAAGAGTCAGGATAATTAATAGATAACAAATCTTTCCCTAGACAAACACTACACTTACCGCAAGGAGTGGGATTCTCATCGTCTAAAGCATCCGCAAGAAAAGCCATTAAACACTGTTGACTATTCATATAATCTCGCATTTGTGCTTGCTCTTCATAGCGAATACGAGTTAAATGCTCAATTTTTGCCGTATCTGGTTGGTAAATAACAGGAGTAGCATACCATTTAGTCTCTTGTTTAGTAACTGGGGCGGGAGATTCCAAAGAAAGTAACTTTAATACCTTCTCAATTTTTCCTTGAGAGAGATTAATTTGTTGTTGTAATTGAGCTACAGATAAACCATCATCAGCTTGATTTAAAGTATCTAAGACCAATTGGCTATGTGCTAAAGGAGGGAAAGCACTATTAATAAAAAAATTAGCAATATCTTCATCCTCATCGCCACTTAGCAGAATACCATAAGCTTGTTCCACAGCTCTACCCGCTCTACCTACTTGTTGATAATAATGTACTACAGAGCTTGGACGTTGATAATGAATCACAAAGGCTAAATCTGGCTTATCAAAACCCATACCTAAAGCCGTAGTTGCCACTAAAGCTTTAATCTCATTATTTAACAATTGATTTTCTAATGCTTCCCTTTCTTCATTATCTAGTTGACTGTGATAGCATTTGGCCTTAATATCTTGAGTTGACAACCAATTTGCTACATTTTCAGTATCCCTTACCGTTAAAGTGTAAATAATCCCACTTCCAGAGATTTGCGGTAACTGTTGGGCTAACCATGCCATTCTTTGAGCCGGGTTAGGAAGCTCTATATTTTGCAATTGTAGGCTTTTTCGGGTTAAATTTCCTCTAAATATCTGTAAGGATGAACCTAATTGAGCTTTAATATCATTAACTACCCGATTATTCGCCGTGGCGGTAGTAGCCAACACAGGAATATTAGCAGGAAGTGCTTGCAAAATTCTGACAATGCGACGATAATCAGGACGAAAATCATGCCCCCAATCAGAGATACAATGAGCCTCATCTACTACAAATAAACCAATCCGTTTTGATATGGGTGAAAGTATCTCCTCTTGAAATTGCTCATTAGCTAATCTTTCGGGGGAAATCAATAAAATATCAATCTTTCCGGCTAATAATTGTTTTTGTACTTCAAGCCACTTTTCAGGATTGCTAGAGTTAATGGTAGCAGCTTTGACTCCAATTCTTTCAGCCGCTGCAATTTGGTTACGCATCAAAGCCAAAAGAGGAGAAATTAATAAAGTTGGACCACTGCCTTGATTTCGTAGTAACTTGGTAGAAAGGAAATAGACTAAACTTTTTCCCCAGCCAGTGCGCTGTACCACTAATAAACGGCATTTATCGTCAATCAGTGTCGAAATTGCTTCCCATTGCCCATCCCGAAAGTCAGCTAAAGGGTTATTGAGGGCTGTACGAAGTAAGGATAAAGCAGTTTGTTTAATTTGCCTCATATTTGAGATTGTTTGAAGTGAGCATTTCTGAATCAGAAACAAATCAAGTTGCTAGTTGTAAAAATATTATTATTCCAGAATAATTTCAACCAAAAAATTGCTTATCTTTAGATAAATATTACTGATTTTTTTGTGTATAAACACTGTTGTTAACACCTTCGAGCAACTTTAGATTTGTAGCAACTTGGGTAAACAATGTAACGATGCCCTGTTGCCTTGATTCAGACGATCGCCTCATCCTAGGAAGATATAAGGCGATCGCTTATCTAGGAAGATTCCTAAGAAGATTCGGAGGGAACCGTTTCTGCCTCTGAGGGCTGGAACACGACTCTTAACAGAGGAGGAGCTAAGAAAGTTGTCGCTATCACCATCAAGACGATGGCCACATCAATAGAGGGAGGTAGGGCACCGGTAGCAGCTCCTAAACCGGCAAACACTAACCCCACTTCTCCCCGAGGAACCATACCCGTACCAATCCCGAGGCGGTTGACTTTTTCGGAGGAGAAGGTAAAGAATCCCGCAGCTACTTTCCCTAAAATAGCCACGGTAATCAGAAACACCGCCACAATTAGTCCTTGTCGGTTAGCGGGAACTGAGGGATCGAGGATACTCAGGTCAGTTTTAGAGCCAATGGAGACAAAGAATATAGTGGCAAATATTGCCACCAGAGTACCTGCTCCTTCTTCAATTTGCTCTCGATATTTCGTGCCGCCGATAACTAAACCTGCCGCAAATGCGCCCAGGATACTTTCTAGACCAATCACACCAGCTAGAAAACTCATAAAAATAAAAAAGATAAAAGCCCCAATACCAACACTGCCAGGAGCTTTCAATTTTTCTAACTGAGCAAAAAACCAACTGCCAAAGAAACGATTCATCAGCACGGCTGCCAGAACAAATAATGCCGCAATAATAATTAAAGTCACCGCATTACCGACATCAATTTGACCAGTTTCGACAATGCTAATTACTACGGCTAAGATAACGATACCAAGGATGTCATCTAGGATGGCTGCCCCAAGGATAATTTGACCTTCTTTGGATTTGAGTACGCCGATATCTTGCAACACTTTCGCCGTAATCCCGATACTGGTCGCAGTTAAGGCAGCACCAGCAAACAAGGCAGGGAGGGTAGGAACGTGAAAGAAGAAAGTTAGTCCTAAAAATCCGAGGACGAAAGGGAGGGTAACGCCCACAACAGCAACAATGGCTGATTGAGCTCCCACTCTCAAAAGTTCATCTAAATCCGATTCGAGTCCAATGGAAAATAATAAAATCCCGACCCCAAATTCGGCGTATTCATCAACAATAATTTTCACAGGGCCTTGGAAAACTTCCTGAACTACCTCGGAGCTAGTGTTGGTCAATAAATGGATGAAGTTTACTATAGAAGTATTCACTCCACCCCCTTCTAACATTAAAATATGCAGTCCTGAGATACCAATGACTAAACCCGCCACTAAGTCACCTAAAACTGGTGGTAAACCAACTCTGACGGCCATTTCCTGAAACAGGCGACTGCTAATGTACACAGAAAGACCAATCAAGGCCAAAGCTACTGCTAAGGCTTTGCCAGACTCGCCTCCTGCACTGACGGCTAAAACTGGGTTGAAATGATGTAACCAGGTATGAGAAAAGGATGGATTTTCCCAAATTGTTACTTTAGTGAGATTGAAGATATCGATCATTGATATTTGTTTCTACAATAAAGTTCTTTTCTATTAAACCAAATTCAACTCAAAACAGAACAAAAAACTCAGAAAAAATTTAGCTTGATAAAGTCAACCTGGGGGGGTATGTGTTCCCAATAAGTGCGGCGGAAGCGATCTTCAATCTTCAATCTCCAATCTCCAATCGGTATGTGTTCCCAATAAGTGCGGCGGAAGCGATCGCCTAGAGCCAAAATATGCTGACAACTTTCAACTGCTAATTACTAAGTTTTCTCTAGTGGTAAAGGGCGTAAATGAAACGGGAGTTTAGAATTCGTGTAAGTACTGAAAAATAAGGCTTTTCCACTGGTGCATTCTGCATTCTTAATTCTGCATTCCACCACTA
>JAAUYA010221178.1_pt1 | contig 14809 bp, 19 predicted proteins | sample 7278161 | NCBI WGS metagenome assembly JAAUYA01 (sample SAMN14350120, study PRJNA611818) | marine sediment metagenome | isolation source: surface marine sediment (3m) | place: French Polynesia: Moorea | collected 2018-08
ACATAGGAGATGAATACTTCCAAGCCAGTGTCCTCAGCTCCCTAGCACCACATTTGCCGGAGAATTTAGTGCCAGAAGCCTTAGCCGCAGCACGGAACATAGGAGATGAATCCGACCGAGCCAGTGTCCTCAGCTCCCTAGCACCCAATGTACAGAAAATGTTTGATTCTTTTCCTTATGATTTTTGGTGTGAATTAATTCATTCTCTAGCAAGTTTGAAACGAAGAGAATTATTAGAAAAAATTGGGGAAAATAGCTACATCATCAAAGAGTTAGGTAGTTCGGAAACTTTCAGAGAAATTGCTAATGCTGTTGATGATGTGGGAAGGTGGTTTCCTTAAGTGGCTCTGTAAGTTGATAAACTATGAATATCCCGTTTTATCAACGGAATATTATCAAACAAGCAGCAGCAAGAAAGATGGAAATAATCATCGCATAGACTTATTCAGGGGCTTTGGCAATTTAAGTTAAGTGACTTGTCATGCCATTAACTAGGTACAAAATAGGAGTGATATCAAATCCGACTAAACAACCACACAAACTTTAGGGACGCAAGGCCTTTCAGCCCTTTATCCTGTGGGTACAGAAGAAAAACGGTGGATAGATGGGATAAGTACCTGTACAGTCCACCTTGGGCTGCATGGGAGCAGGGAGCAGGTAGAAAGGCGTATAACTTTTGGGGTAAATGTATAATTTATTTTGTCTACTTACTTATTAGCAAGGAAGAAAGGCTTAGAGGATGTTTGAAAAGTCCCAATTGTACTTGAGATCCCCCCTAGCCCCCCTTGATAAGGCTACCGTGTATACACAAATAACCAAGACAATCAATTTTCTGGCTTTCGCCCCCCTTACCCCCCAATTCTGGGGGGAATTAGAGGATGCTTCGCTGTTTTTCAGCGGGGATTTAGGGGGCGGAAACGCCGTGAATATCAGTCAACCAGACTTATGTGTACACGGTAGCTTGATAAGGGGGGAAATTACCTCAAAGTCCCCCTTAGTAAGGGGGATTTAGGGGGATCAAAATCGGTTAGTACCACCCTCACAGACTTCTCAAACAACCTCTTAGGCTTTTAATATTTATTATCTGCGAATTTTAGGAGAAAAAAAATGAGAGCTTATGAATTTAAAACCACTATCAATCAAGGGATTGTCGAAATTCCCTCAACTTATCTTAAAGAATTAGAAAAAACTCAGAATGTTAGAGTGATTATTTTGACAGAAGATGAGAATAATATTCACCTAAATGAATCATCTGAACATAAATTATCAGAATTTCTCTTGTTACCTGAATTAGAAGAAAATGACCTCTTATTTGAACGAAATAAAGATACAGGGAGAGATATTATTCTATGAATTATCTATTAGATACTTGTATTATTTCTGAGTATATCAAAAAGAAACCAAACCAGCAGGTTATTAAATGGTTAGATGAACAAGATGAAGCCAGTTTATTTATTAGTATTTTAACTATTGCAGAACTTAAAAAAGGAATTATTAAAATCAAAAATTCTCAACCACAACGTTATCAAAAACTAACAAAATGGTTGCCAAAAGTTGAACAAAGATTTGCAGGAAGAATTTTACCATTAAATAATAATCTTCTGGATACTTGGGCAATAATTTGTGGTGAATCTGAGGGGAAAGGCAAAAAACTACCAATTATGGATAGTTTAATTGCTTCTACAGCTTATGAATATAATTTGATAATTGTTACTCGTAATGTTAGTGATTTTAACTTTTCGCCCTTCAAAGTTTTTAGCCCTTGGGATGTTTAAATAAGCAGTGATAATTAGATTAAATATTTAACAATAAGTTTGCATAAATACCAAGAATTTAGTAAAAACCAAGCCAAAGATTATGAAGTGCGATCGCTTATTCCCAATCAAGCTAGCAGAACCAGCTATTGTGGCGAAGGTTGACGAGTTAGAATATGGCGATCACCTGTGGGTGAATTTAGTACAGTGGTGCGTTGCGAACGCACCCTACGCAAGATTCTAAGGTTGGCTTTGTTACCAACAACATATACCGACAAATTTCGTCAAGATAGAGTATATAGTTTTGGACAAAAGAATTAATATGAATAACACCTATGATAGCCGTTAAATCGGAACAAATTCCTAGCAAACGTACAGTTCTACTTTATCCAGATGAAGATGGTTATGTTATCGCCAAAGTACGCAGTCTTCCAGGATGTATTACTTAAGGGAAAATTCGTGAAGAAGCATTGAAAAATATACAAGAAGCTATTGAACTTCATCTTGAAGTATTACAAGAAAGAGGAGAATCAATACCTACAGATGATATTGAAGTCGCTGCTGTTCTGGTATGAGCAAATAACCACTTATTTCTGGGAAAAAATGTGTTAAAACTCTTCAAAAAATTGGTTTTATTGTGTATAGACAAAAGGGAAGTCATATTACTTTAGTGCAGGAAGAAACAGGTATTCAAGTTACTGTTCCTAATCATCACACCACCTACCACCCATTGATATCCCATTTGGTGGGCATTGCCAAAAAAATATCCTATCGGTTCGGTGATTGTTCCCAACAATGCCCACCCTACGAAGGCGATCGCTGATTCCCAGTCAAGTTAGTAGAACTAGCAATTGTGGCGAAGGTTAACGAGTTAGAATATGGCGATCGCCTGTTGGTGAATTTAGGTATAGTGGTGCGTTGCGAACGCACCCTACTTGTAGAGTTGCTGCGTAAGTATAGATGAATTGTAAAATTTAAGACTGCCAGGTGGATTTACTTGGGAGTATAATAATACGTTGTAGTAATTTGTATTAATAATGGTCTAGCAATGGGTACAACAAGCTTTAGACTCGATGAAGATTTGCACGAGCGACTTGACAACATTGCATCGAAGCTTCGCCGCTCAAAGGGTTGGATTATTAACGATGCGCTTAGATTCTACCTTGAACGCGAAGAGAGAAGACAGCGCATGTTAGAAGAAACAGAAGAAGCGATCGCAGATATTGAAGCTGGTCGAATTGTCTCTGGTAATGAAGTGATGAAATGGCTTGAGAGATGGGCCGTCCAGTTGAAGAACTATAAGAAGTAAGAGAGTTAATCGCTGATAATTATTTTATCTGTTATTATTGTTCATCAGATGTGTTATTTATACTAAGAATCTGGTACGGCAAGGAATATAGAGAATAGTAGCAATCCTCTTTGGAGGTTTCTAATGGAAGCAAACACCGATCGCATAGACTCATTCAGGGCTTTGGCACTCCAACTAACCTGCCACGCCGTTAACCAAGCACAAAACAGAACTGAAGCGCGATCGCTGATGGAAAAAGCCATCAAACTCTTAGACCCGCAAATCGCTGCCAGTCGTGCTTTTATTGGTTCTGACTGTCGCTTAGTGGTGCTACCTGAATATTGGCTGACAGGCTTTCCGATGGGAGAATCAGTGGCAGTTTGGGCAGAAAAAGCCTGTTTAGAAATGGAAGATCCTCTCTATGATGCTCTGGGTAACATTGCTCAGAAACATGGTATCTTTCTGGCAGGGAATGCCTATGAACTAGACCCCAATTTTCCCAATCTTTACTTCCAGAACTGCTTTGTTCTCGATCCTGTGGGGTCAATGGTTTTGCGCTATCGCAGGCTCAATTCTGTATATACTCCCACACCCCACGATGTTTGGGATAAGTATCTCGACTGCTATGGTTTGGAGGGAGTTTTTCCCGTTGCCAAAACAGCGATCGGTAATCTGGCAGCCATAGCCTCAGATGAAATCTTGTTTCCTGAGGTAGCGCGGTGTTTAGCCATGCGGGGAGCAGAAATTTTTCTCCACCCTACTTCAGAAGTTTATGGCAATGCGCGATCGCCTAAAGAAGCTGCCAAAATTTCTCGGGCGGTAGAAAATATGGCCTATGTTATTTCAGCTAATACCGCAGGTATTATCAATAGTCCTATTCCCTCGGCTTCGGTGGATGGAGGTTCTAAAATTGTTGACTATCGGGGCATAGTTTTGGCGGAAACAGGTTCAGGGGAGAGTATGGCAGCATTTGCCGAGATTGACTTAGCTGCTTTAAGACGCGATCGCCGCCGAGGTGGGCTCAAAAATCTGCTGTCTCGACAGCGATCGAAACTGTATGCAGATAGTTATAATGTACCCCACTTTTATCCTGCTAATACTATGCTAGAGGGAGAGGTGAAACGCCAACACTTTATTAAGACTCAGCAAGAAACTATCGATCGCTTAGCTAAGCTGGGGATAATTTGAACCGCAGATAATTAAAGAAAAAGGATTTGAGGTATGGGTGACAAAATTAATGTTCGTAATCCTCGGACGGGAAAAATTGATTACTGGATTACTCCGCCAACGTCCGCTCGACTAGCTGAAATCTGTACCCGTTTGCGGGAGGCTCAAATTGATTGGCAACTCTCTGGTATAGAGAAGCGAATTGAGGCAATACAAGCCTGGAAGCAAGCCCTATTGTCTCAAAAAGATGAGTTTACCAATGCTTTAGTAGCTGATACAGGAAGACTATCGGAGTCTGTAATTGAGTTTGACTCATTCATCTCCGGCATAGATCGCTGGTGCCGTTTAGCACCGGAATTATTCCAGAATGAGTCAAGAACGACGGCAATTCCTTTTGTCCGACTGCAACATCAATTGGTTCCTTATCCATTAGTGGGGGTCATTAGCCCCTGGAATTTTCCCCTGTTGCTTTCTGCGATCGATACTTTACCTGCATTGCTGGCAGGCTGTGCTGTCGTAGTCAAACCCAGTGAAATTGCTCCTCGCTTTATTCAACCTTTGGCAAAAACTATTGCTTTAGTACCACAATTACGAGATATCTTAACCTATGTTGAAGGTGCAGGAGATACTGGTGCTACCTTAGTCGAATATGTGGATCTGGTTTGTTTTACAGGGAGTGTAGCTACGGGTCGAAAAGTGGCAGAAGCTGCTGCTAGGCAATTCATTCCTGCTTTTCTAGAATTGGGAGGCAAAGATCCAGCAATTGTTTTAGCCTCAGCGGATCTAGAATTAGCAACTTCTGCTATTTTGTGGGGATCGGTAGTCAATACGGGGCAATCCTGCCTCTCGATCGAGCGTATTTATGTGGCAGAATCTATTTTCGATAATTTTGTCGAGAAACTGGTAGAAAAGGCAAAAAGCCTGAATTTAGCCTATCCATCTATTGAGGAGGGACAAATTGGGCCTATTATTGCGGAAAAACAGGCAGATATCATTGCAGAACACCTACAAGATGCAGTCGATCGAGGGTCAGTTGTTCACTGTGGCGGTGTTGTTGAAAAATTAGCTGGGGGTTTCTGGTGTCGTCCTACAGTTTTGACTCAAGTCAACCATTCCATGAAAGTGATGACCGCAGAAACCTTTGGCCCGATTATGCCTGTGATGTCTTTTGCTACCATTGAAGAAGCGGTGCATCTGGGAAATGATACCATTTATGGACTGAGTGCTGCTGTTTTTGCTGGCTCGGAAGCGGAAGCATTAGAAGTAGCTAATCATCTGGAGGCTGGTACTATTAGCATCAACGATGCTGGATTAACTGCATTCATTCACGAAGCAGAGAAAAATGCCTTCAAATGCTCAGGGATGGGAGGTTCGCGTATGGGTGCTGCTGCTCTCAAGCGGTTCATGCGCAAAAAAGCCTTTTTAATCAAAACCGAGTTTCTTGCAGATCCTTGGTGGTTTAAAATCTAATCAATTCATTATCCCATTGACAACAACAGGAGAAATTTCGATGTCTAATTTCCGAGATGAGATGCCCGTAAGCATTCGACATGAAGGTGAATGGGCCGGTACTTATACTATAATCGATAACGATGGCAATATAATTGACAAGTATAACTCTCATATAACCTGTCAGTTCCCTGAAAATACGCCTGATACTTCCTTTCAAATCAATCGGTATGAGTGGCCCGATGGTAGATCCCAAGAGTATAGTTTTCCCGGAACTTGTCGAGACAAAAAGAGCTGGTTTGAAACAGAGCGGGTAAGTGGCTATTCATGGGAAGTCGACGATTCAATCATTATGGTCAAGTTCACTTACAAAGATAACCCAGATGTTTATGTATATGAAATGATTCACATTAGTCCCTGCAATAATCATCGAACTAGAACCTGGCATTGGTTCAAAAACAATCAAATTTATCGGCGGACTCTGATTAAAGAAGAGCGGGTACGCTAGTAGGGGCGCAAGGCTTGCGCCCAAAGATGTGTTACTGATGATTTGAGACGAAATTTAGTTAATAAAAACCACATTCTGCTAACAAAGCTTTTTTAATATCAAGCCAGTATATATCCTCTAAAACACCTAGCTTATTCTTAATTCTTTTAATTGAAACTGACCTTATTTTACTAAAGTTCAAACCTCTTTCTCGATCTAAACCATTAGCTGGTGTTGGTTTCACCTTAACAATAAAGGGGTAATCTCCAGGAGCAAGAAAAGGAACAACAACAGTAGTATCGCCGAACTTATTGCCAATATCATTTTGGAGAATCAAGCAAGGTCTAGTTTTGGCTGTTTCCGAACCTATTACTGGATTAAGGTCAACAAAATAGATTTCTCCTCTCCTAATCTGCATGCTCGTTCTCTGCTAGACCATCTCCTAATGTAACTTCCCACAAAAGATCTTCTTCTTTCATTTCAGGACTTTGAGATTGAGCGATATATCCTGCTCGCATACTTGCTTCAAGCCTACTTATACGATCTTTCTCAATTAATTCATTAATGTACTTGCTGCGATTATCAAGAGAATTTAAGAATTCAAGATTTGTGTCGTTGACGGTAATACTTATATTTTTACTCATAATACTAAAATATATTAGACTATAGCATTATAATACTATAATATTTTTTTAAATTACTGGTAGTTTGTAAATATGTTCTCTTGAATTAAATAGGATTACTATAGATAAAAACCTTTAATGAAAGCTGCACGAATTCACGAATACGGCGGCCCTGCTTCTGTTCGGGTCGATGATATAGAGGTGATGAAACCAGGTTCAGGTGAAGTAAGGATTCGCGTTAGAGCTGCGGGGATCAATAACTCTGACCTGCAGACAACCTATGGAACTTATAAAGGATATGGTCATCAAGGATTGCCTCATATCCTTGGCCAGGAAGCAGCGGGCGAGATAGATGCTGTTGGTCCTGGAGTGACAGGATTTCTGCCTGGGATGCGCGTAGTCGGGCACGTAAGCGGTGCTTTTGCTGAACAGGCGATCGCTCCTGTAGATGAGTTGCTACCGCTTAGCGATCGCATTTCCTTTGAAGTAGCAGCCAGTCTGCCCATCGCCTATCTAACTGCTAGTATGGCACTTGTCCACAAAGCAAAGGTGAAGCCTGGAGAGTGGGTACTGGTACATCCAGGTAGTGGTGGTGTAGGGACAGCTGCACTCCAACTTGCCAAGCTACTAGGGGCAAGAGCGATCGCTACGGCGGGTAATGCCGCAAAGGTGAATCGCTTGAAGGAATTGGGAGCCGAACACGTATTCGACTACAGCAGCTCGGATGTAGTTGCTGAGGTTCGCAGAATCGCTGGAGAAGCTGGGGTTCAGGTAGCGTTAGATGGCGGGGGGAAAGTAACTTTACCTCATTGTCTTGAGTCCATCGCCAATAATGGTCGCATCGTTTCTTATGGTTATACTACGGGCATAGAGGCTACTATCCCACTGGTTAAACTAATCGGTCGTAATGTTAAGCTCTATGGCATTGCCCTCTGGTATAACAGTGACTATCAGGCAAGTCTAACAACACTGAGAGAGCTTGTGATTCCAGCGGTTGCAGAGGGCAAGTTACAGCCAGCGATCGATGAGGCGATCGCTCTCGAAGGCGTAGCAGAGGCACTGATGAGGATGGAAAAACGGGGTATTATGGGTAAGATTGTTGTCGTCCCGACATCGAGAATAGCAAAATGACATGCTTGTTAAAGCTAAAACCTTTAGGAATGGCTATTTGTGCTGCAGGTGCACCGCCCCTACCTCAGGCAAAGGTGCGTGAAGCGCGAGAGCGCTTCACACCCTACAGTGCTTTAATGACAAGCTTTTCAGTTTAAGTAAGTGCCATTCATTTATATAGTAATCCTAAACGATTTGTGCCGATAGAGATACTTGAAAGCTTTACCCACTATGGATCGCTATTGGACGAATAATATAGGATTGCTATAATTACAATTCATTTACTCATTAACTATTACATCAGTACCATCAATTAATTTTTGTTCAAGCAAATGAACCATAAAACACATTTGCATTAACTGTGACGTCCTCAGCAAAGTTAAAACTACCATCATGATGAACCGTAATTTTACCAAGTACATCAAAATCGTGAGCACCATTACCTCTTGCACCATCTGCACCTTGATCGCTATATAGTCCAATAACCGCTTTATTATTTCTGCTTTCAAGTTCTAAAGCAGCAACTGTATGCCCTTCAATGGTGATCTTGTCTCCTTCACTAAAACCTCTGATTTTATCAAAACCAATACCATCAACCCAATGGTCATGATAGTTATTATTTTCTCCGGCTACACCTCGCCAATCAACAGCTCCAGTTGCTTCGTCTCTGTGCTTGGCAATAATGTTATCTTTAGCATTAATCAGTAGTTTAAAATAGTATTCATCATTACCGGCACCACCCCTCAGTATATCATTAGCTTGGAGGTCATCAGGATTATAAAATTCTTGTGTAAAATCAAGGTTGTTTACACCAACAGTGTCAACGGGAATATCTGGATTTTCTAGGGGAACATTAGAATCACTTAAACTTATTAAAACATCATTTCCTCGTCCACCTCCTAACTTATCACGACCTAAAGCACTTATTAGAGTATCATCTCCTTGTCCACCTCTTAAGATATCATTACCGTGCAGCTTAATAATTTTAGACGTCAAATAGCCATTTGCATCAAAGTCCTCACCAATAAGAACATTGTCTCCTCTAATTTCATCATCACCTTTTTTCCCTGCGATTTTATCATTACCACCAAGACCATTAATTCGCTCATCCAACATGGTCCCTTTTAGGAAATTATCATCATCAGTTCCGTTGACGACATTATCAGTTTCGTTGATAATATTCAATGAACCATCGAATGAACCATAAAACACTTTTGCATTAACTTTCACGTCCTCATCAAAGTTAAAGCTACCATCATGATGAACTATAATTTTACCAAGTACATCAAAATCGTGAGCACCATTACCTCTTTGACCATCTGCACCTTGATCGCTATATAGTCCAATAACTGACTTATTCCTTTTGCTTTCAAGTTCTTTTGCAACAACTGTATGCCCTTCAATGGTGATCTTGTCTCCTTCCCTAAAACGTCTGATTGTATCAGTACCAATACCATCAACCCAATGGTCATGATAGTTATTATTTTCTCCGGCTACACCTCGCCAATCAACAGTTCCAGTTTCTGCGTCTCTGTGCTTGGCAATAATGTTATCTTTAGCATTAATCAGTAGCTTAAAATAGTATTCATCATTACCGGGACCACCCCTGAGTATATCATTAGCTTCGAGACCATCAGGATTGTAAAATTCTTCTGTAAAATCAAGGTTGTCTACACCAACAGTCCCAACGGGAACAGCTGGATTTTCTAGGGGAACATTAGAATCACTTAAACTTATTAAAACATCATTTCCTGTTCCACCGCTTAATTTATCACTACCTAAAGCACTTATTAAAACATCATTTCCTCTTCCACCTTTTAAGTGATCATTACCGTGCCGCTCAATAATTTCAGGTTTCAAATAGCCATCTTCATCAAAGTCTTCACCAATAAGAACATTGTCTCCTCTAATTTCATCATCACCTTTTCTTCCTTTGATTGTATCATTACCACCCAGACCATTAATTAGATCGCCGAAAATGGTTCCTTTTAGGAAATTATCATCATCATTTCCGTTGATAAAATATAATCTCTTATCGTTTGACATAGTTAAATTACCTCAATTTGATTACTTAGATAAAAATTTTTCAGGGTTTATTCTTAGGTAATTTCCAAAAAAAAATATACCACCAATAGAATGCGAAGCGCGAAGCGTAACGCACCTGGTTAAGGGTATTTTTATTTCCAGAAACCGCCTTGTTTTATAAAACTACCCTTGTCTAAATATTGACTATTCAGTATTTTCACTTAATTTTTATTAAGATATTAAAAAGCTAGATATAAGTAATTCCAAGGGTGCGATCAAAAGTAATCCTTAATGTAACCAAAATTTATTCAGGATTATTCTTCCTATGTTTCTGAAGTTTGATGATAGAGTGAAAAAATTGTAGTATTACTTCTACTTTTTCTGTAGGTAGTTCATCAGCTTTAATTAAGTGTTTTCCCAAACCTATTTCCCACTCTGTTATATTTTCTAGGCTACGATAAGGTTCTTTAACCCATTTCTCGACACAATAAAGACGATGGGAGCGAAGCGCGCGTCAGCGTTCCGCTTCAGTCACAATATATGTTATTAGTAATATAGCTAATAAACCATAACTTAATCCCTTGCGATTACCATGAGCTAGAGATAAATTTTCATAAGGAAGGAAAGAAAAATTTAATTTAGGGACAATTAAGAAAGCCTGATATAAACTTAATTGGAGATGTACAAGAAAAGGAGAAATTACCATGTCTAGTATCAGAGATGAAATGCCCGTACTTGTCCGCCATGAAGGTGACTGGGTGGGTACTTATACCATAATTGATAATGAGGGAAATATCATCGACAAGAATGAGTCCCATATAACTTGCCAGTTTCCAGAAGATGGCGATTATCCCTACTTCCAAATCAATCGTTATAAGTGGGCTGATGGCAAACACCAGGAGTATCAGTTCCCCGGAATGTACCGGGATAAAAAGCTCTGGTTTGATACGGAACGTATTGAAGGGCACGCCTGGGAAGCGGACGATTCCATCATTATCCTCTACTTCAGTTACAAAGACATACCGAATGCCTACATCTACGAAATGATCCATATTAGTCCCTGTAATAACCATCGAGCTCGCACCTGGCATTGGTTCAAGAACCATGAAATTTATCAAAGGACTCTAATTAAAGAAGAGCGGAAGCGATAGCAGTTTTCAGCTCAGGGGAGAGTTTGGAGATAAACAATGAACCAACTGATCAAAAGAGCATTTTTGGACACGGAAGATGGTCAGATTCTTTATCGTATAGGCGGGGAGGGAGAACCTCTGCTGTTACTGCATATGACTCCTCGCAGCAGTGATGAATTTCGTGAGCTAATGCCAATTCTGGCTCAAAATAGACGTGTAATAGCAATGGATTTAATGGGGTTAGGTGATTCTGACAAGCCACCCAGAGTATATTCAGTTGCAGACTATGCTAAAGGCGCGATCGCACTTTGGGATCGATTGGGCATCAAAAAAAGCAGTATTCTCGGCAGTCTCACCGGTGGTTATATTGCAGGAGAATTGGCAGCAGCTTACCCAGAGCGAGTTGATAAACTTATCCTCTGCAATGTAATTGGATTTGATCAAGAGGAGAGAAATAAGATGTTAAAGAGATATTCTCAAGGGTTCAAAACCAAAGAAGGGTTCACAATTAAAGAGGATGGCTCTCATCTGAGGGAAAGATGGTTGGCTCGTGTCAATTATGTCGGCAAGGGGGAGTTAAATCACCGTTGTGTTTTGGATGATTTGAAGTGTTTTGGCTCTCCTGTATACCCCGGTTTGGCTGTAGCAAACTACTGTCTTGATGCCAAAGAACGATTTCGTTTGATTAAGTGTCCTGCTCTGATTTTGTCAGCGGAAAAAGCGTTAGAACCATTAGAAAAAGCTGGTTTAGCCAAGGCTGAGAATCAACTTTGGCTCTCAGAATCAATTCCTCATAGCCAGAGGATTGAACTCAAAGGCGGAACCCTCTGGATGATGAATCAGATGCCTGAAGAAATATCAAAACTAGTAGTCGATTTTCTTGAAAATGATTAGGAGGAAGAGAATGAAAAGTGAATTACCACTCATTATCGAATGTCGCTGTAACGAGATAACCTATCGAGGGGACAATCCCGCACTTCCATACAGCCCCAAGGAGATCGTCCGAGAAGCCGTGCGTGCCTGGGAAGCGGGGGCATCGATCTTTCATTGGCATGGGCGAGATCCCGAGACGGGAAAGCCACGCAATGATGTGGAACTCTATCTCGAAGTCATACAGGGAATTCGCGCACAAACTGATCTGCTGATCCATCCTACTCTTGGCTATATCACACAAAACCAGGTAGAAGATCGCGTGCGGCACATCTTGGCAGTGAATGAGGATCCAGTGTTGCGGGTGGATATAGCACCAGTAGATTTTGGCTCTCTTAACGTGGACTTCTGGAATCCACAAGCCAAACAGTTCGTCACTTACGACCAAGTGTATGTTAATACCCGGGCTAACCTCATGGCAGTACTTGAAGTGTTCAAGCAGCACAATGTCTACGTCAGTTCAGTCTGTTGGGATGTAGGACAGATGCGAACAGCCCGTTGCTTCCAAGAAATGGGACTCCTGCCCCAGGATACGCTGTGGGAGTTTGTTTTTACTGGGGAAGTGATGCCTGCGGGCGCTGCGCCAACTATCTCTGGATTGCAGGCTTTTATAGCTGAGGTTCCTAGAGACAACCAGTGGCTAGCACTCTGCTGGAATGGGGACGTGATGCGGGTGGCATCCTGGGCGATCGCCCTCGGCGGACATGTGGGAATTGGACTGGGAGATTATCATTATGCTCGCTTCGGGAAGCCTCACAACGGCGAATTGGTGGAAATGGTTGCCAAGATGGCACACACTCTCGATCGCGAGGTAGCAACGCCAGCGCAGGCACGAGAGATCTTAAAGTTGCCGCCGCGATCGCAACTACCTACTAAAGCAGTGGCATTGGTTTAGGGTTATTCATCAAACAAAATTCAGCATTTCCACAAAATAAAGGCGATCGTATTATGAAAAAACAGATTAAGAGAGCATTTTTAGATACAGAGGATGGACAAATTCTTTACCGAATCGGCGGAGAAGGTGACCCTCTGCTTTTACTGCACATGAACCCCCGCAGTAGTGATGAATATCGAGAGTTAATGCCCATCTTTGCTCAACACAGACGAGTAATAGCAATGGATCTCATGGGCTTTGGTGATTCAGACAAGCCACCTAGGATGTACACTATTGCCGACTACGCCAAAACTGTTATTGCCCTTTTAGATGAATTAGGTATAGAAAAGACGAGCATTTTCGGCAATCATACAGGGGCTTTTGTTGCAGCAGAAGTGGCAGCAGCCTATGGCGATCGCGTCGAAAAACTGATCCTAGGCAACGTAGCTGGCTTCGGTGAGGAGGGAAAAGCAAAGCTATCAGAGTTATTTGATATAGGTTTCAAAATTAAGGAAGATGGTTCCCACCTAATGCAAAGATGGTTAGCCCGTTCGAGGTACGTTGGTTCTGCGGAATTAAATCATCGCTGGGTTTTAGACGATCTTAAATGTTTTGGCCATCCTTTGTATGCAGTTTGGGCAGTGGGAAACTACTGTCTGGAAGCTGAGCAAAGATTGCGCCTGATTAAGTGTCCCACGCTTATCTTATGGGGATTAGATGACGTGCAAGAATTTGAACGATTGGGCTTAGCCCAAGCGGAAAATCGTCATTTTGTTGCTCAAGCTATTGCTAATAGCAAGGAGGTTGAATTTGAAGCAGGAACAATCTGTATGATGAACCAGATGCCTGAAGAAGTATCTGAGGTAGTAATCGAATTCTTGAACGAGCAATCATCATAATTCAATTGTCAAGAACTGCCGTACATTTGATCTCGACAATTAGTCCTGGCGTAGATAAACCGGTCACGCCAACACCAGTCCAGGTAGGGAATTTATTGGTGAAATAGCGGTCTTTTACTTTGATAAACAGTGGTAAGTGGGGAATAATCAATTGTTGTGGTTCTGAAACAGAAGACTGTGACGAAGTAACAATATTTGCTCCCGTGACATGGTAGGTAATCATCTCTACCACATCATCAAAACTAGCTCCTGCTGCTAAAAGCACCTTTTTCACATTCTCAAAAGCCTGAACAAATTGGGCTTCTGTTTCCTCTACCACCTGTAAATTCTCATCCCTTCCCACCTGTCCTGAGATATATAAAGTATTCCCTACCTTAATACCAGGGCAGTAATTATACTTTTCGTATAGAATTTCCATTCCTTTGGGAATAATGACTTGGCGAGTATTGCTCATCGCTAATATCCTGATATATCGTCCAATTGATATATTATATAATTCTATAGATTATAGGGTGAAAATAAAGAGACAAGATAGTGACGAAAACCCCTGAGTCAAAATTATGAAAGTTGCACTGGTAAATGGAGGAACTCGTGGTATAGGCTTAGCTATTTCCCGCCAACTGGCAAGTGACGGCTTTAATCTCGCCCTCGGATACAACTCTAACCACGAAACTGCACTCGAAGCAAAGAAGGAGTTAGAAAAGTCTAACATCAAGGTTGTAACATTAGCAGGAGACATCAAGAAACCGGAAACAGTTGATGTCCTCTTCGCAGCCGTAGAAGAAGAATTCGACAGCCAACTGACTGCCTTTGTTCATGTTGCTGGCTATGCAATCACCGCTACCCTTCCTGGAGGATTTACTTTTGAACAGTATGAGGAAGCTCAGGAACTCTACCCGAAAGCTTTTCTCAGATGCATGGAGAAAGCTTTGAATTATATGTCTGACGGTCAGGGTAGGGTGGCAATACTGCTCGGCTTTTGAAAATAAAATTGTACCTGAGTTCGATTTTGGATTTTAGATTTTGGATTTTGGATTAAGTGTTAATTATGTCAATCCAACTCTAGATAAAGA
>JAAUYA010311762.1_pt1 | contig 14796 bp, 13 predicted proteins | sample 7278161 | NCBI WGS metagenome assembly JAAUYA01 (sample SAMN14350120, study PRJNA611818) | marine sediment metagenome | isolation source: surface marine sediment (3m) | place: French Polynesia: Moorea | collected 2018-08
CAGAACCATTGTGTGTGGAAGCCTTGGCCATGAGAAGAAAACTCTTAGGATCAGAGCATCCATCTGTAGCAAAAAGTCTCAACAATTTGGCAACACTCTATTGTTCACAAGGAAGATACTCAGAAGCAAAACCATTGTATGTGGAAGCCTTGGCCATGAAAAGAAAACTGTTAAGACCAGAGCATCCATCTGTAGCAAAAAGTCTCAACAATTTGGCAGCACTCTACAAATCACTTGGGAGATACGAACAAGCAGAACCATTGTATGTGGAAGCCTTGGCCATGAGAAGAAAACTCTTAGGAGAGGAGCATCCCCATACTAAAGTTGTTCTTAAAAATTTAGAAATCTTACGAGAACAACTTTAAATTGTAAAGTTTATTTCCAATAGGGTGGGCATTGCCAAAAAATGTCCCATCGGTTCGAGGGTTTTTCACAAGCTAGCCCACCCTTGTATCTTAGAAAGAGAAAGATAAATCGCCGAAAACCTTGAAAATACTAAACTTACGCTGTCTGATTACCTCTTATTTCAGTGACATTCAAATTAAGTGAGTTACTCATGTTTATCTGAAAATGTAATATTAAACACTAATTTTAGTTTCTTGTTATCTATAGATAATCTTTATGACTTTAATAATAAAAATCCTCTTGTTATTCAAGTAAATCCTAGTTAAATTATGGCTCAGTAAATTGAGATGGTTATTAGTGCTGAATAATTAAGGCTAAAATAACAGATTTTCAAAGACTAATAATACAGCCATATTTTATAGGAATTGAACTATGAAATTTTCTGTTCATCTAATTCTGGCAAGCTTAACTATTTTTTTACCTGTCTCTGTTCGTGCCGAGATTAGAGGATTACAAACTATCATCCTCGACAATCCCCCAATTACCGATGTAGAATTCCCCGAGCAAGACAATTTAGTTCGTTTTCCTTCTGGTGACATTACACGACCAGATATTGTTCTTAGTGAACAGTTGATGACAGGTTTTACTACTGATGTAAGTAGCGTTTTATCTATCGGTGGCCCAGTAGAAATAACCAATGTGGTCACCTTTCCTACAGGTTTTCCCGCAGGAGATGACATTCGTAATACATGGGGATTTTTAGGACAAGAACCCTTGGGAATAAACGCATTATTGGGAACAAATGTTGGCGCAGCTATTGATAATGCAGGAGGTACTCCATCGGGCGATCCTCAACCGTTTAAAGTGTTCTTTGGAGCTGAATTAACCAGTGTAGCGGGGGGAGCAAATGACTTTTTCTTAATTGATCTTATTGGAGATGATGGAGTAGATCTAAGACCAATTGACAGTGATGGAAACCTAATTGGTGATTTTGCTTTACGACTTATCAGTGGTCCTGGAGGTAATCTTTTTGACAATACTAATTTGGGAGATTTTGGTATTGTTGAAAACTTCGAGATTACTGTAAATTCAGAAAATTTAAGTAATCTGGGACTTTCAGAAGAAACCATCATTGATGATGTACCATTAGCTGGTATTGCCTTTGATCTTGAGGATTTTACCGGAACAGGGGAGTTAAATAGTCTTGCTGGTTTTGAAATAACTCCACTCAATCTCGATCCGAGTATTAGCAGCGCCCAAGGAAGTATTGATATCCTGACGATTGGCTACAATACTCAAGCTGCATCTGTTCCTGAATCTAATAATATTTTTGGGATTCTAGCTTTAGGAAGTTTAGGAATTGGTTCAATAATTTGGCGTAAGGTTCAATCTAAAATAGTCTTCAATATACTTTTTTAGACGATAGAACAATATTGAATTTAACCTAACTTTAACTATAGATAAATTCTATGACTTTGATAACAAAAATCGTATTGCTATGGGATTAATATCTATGTAAAGTTTTAATAAGAACACATTGAGAGTGAAAAAAGGGAGTTTAATTATTGTCCTCAGCGATGATGACTCAATGATAAATTCTCCTTAAACGATCCTTTTTAACTTTGCCTCTCAACAAGCTTACAAAAATTCTCAGATAAATCTCAGAAAATTTCAGATAAATCTCAGAAAATTGTGAGTTAATAAATATCAAGAAAACAGTTTATCTCACACTAAAAGGATATTATTTTACCGTGATTAAACGCACTAATTACTACAAAGAACTATCGGCAAACTATTCAAGACCTGGATTAGTTGCTCAAGAAATGAAAACTAAACTCATCCAATTGGGTGAAGAGCTTATAACCAAAATAGAACCAAATTTACCAGAAATCAATGGCAATTATACCCTCGAAACCGTTGAAAAAGAAAATAAGGAATGGTGGCCGAGTCATTGTGAAGCACTAAGACAAGGAAGAGGCGATATTCTAACTGGAGAGTATCGAGAAGATCTCGTTTATCTCTGTCAAGATGGCCCCTATCAAGGATTAGAACAACAACAAGAAAGGGAACAACATTGGTGGGCTTTAATTGCTCAACCAGGGGTAACAATGTGTTGGCCAATTGTGATGTTTTCTGGTGAACATACTTTCTTTGAATGGAAATGTGTTGATGATGAAACCAACGAAACGATCGCCAAAGGAAGCGTTACATGGGTGCGTCGAGGACATCGAGGTGGCTGTTATCTCAAAACTGAACAATTAACCTTCTACCGTGATGTTTTTGCGCCTGAGTCCTTATTGAAATTAATCAAAACTGCCTAGAATCATGACAGAAAGAACTATGTATAAAAATGCAGTTCTTGACGATCGAGAATTGCAAGCTGGATTAAACAGCATTAACCCTAAATTTGGCGACTTTTGTACCCGTGTTGCTGGGGAAGCTTGGGGTTTACCTCTTATCGATCAGAAGACAAAAGCTTTAATTACCATTGCTATCGATGTGGTAAATCAAGACCAAACTGGACCCGGAAATCCCTTTGGCGCCCATGTAAATATGGCTCTCAAACAAGGAGCAACTAGGGAAGAAATTGAAGAATTACTGTTGTTTATGTGTGTCTATGCTGGCTTTAATAAAGCGGCCGGTTGTTTCGGAATGCTTAACGAGATTTTTGCAGATAGTTAGATTAGGAGCAAATTAAAAATGACCACTGAAATTAAAGGAAAAATTGGAGTTCTCATCGAAGAGCATTTTGATGAAACTGAGTACCGCAGATTTAATCAATTCTTCCCTGAAAATGGTTACGAAGTAGAATATATTTCTAATCTTTGGGGACAACCAAGCTTAACTTTTAAAGGCAACGATCGCGAAGAAGAAGTTACTGTCAAAGTAGACTTTAAAGCTGTAAAACCTGCTGATTATCAAGGGATAATTCTCATTGGTGGTTACGCAATGGACCGCCTGCGGTATCAAGTCGAGCCTCAACCTAATCAAGCAAATAATTCTCCAGCAGTTGAATTTCTCCGTGAAGCCGTAAAACTGATGGATCGTGATGATTTGAAAATTGGTACTATTTGTCATAGTTTATGGCTCTTTTGTGCCGACCAGAACTTAATTCAGGGGCGGAAAGTAACCTGCGCTCACAATATTATCTGTGATGTAGAAAACGCTGGAGGAATAGTTATTTACGAAGGACGAGAAACTGCCGCAACTTACACTGATGGTAGTTTGATTACGGGCAGACATCCGGGAGTTGTGGAAGAATTCATGGAACTGTTTTTAGACGAAATTAACAAAAAAAATCGAGAACTTGTTTCTTCTTAACCCATTCATAGTTAATTGTTTTTTCCACCAAATCTTAACTATTCACTCTTGACGATTGACACTACAAACCCATGCAAACCAATCTCTTTTCTCCTTACAAATTAGGCAATTTAGAACTACCATCACGCATTGTTATGGCTCCTTTAACTCGAATGCGTGCAGGGGAAGGCAATGTCCCTCAACCGATGAATGCAGAGTATTACCGACAACGAGCCAGTGCTGCTTTAATTATTACTGAAGCAACCCAAATTTCTTCCCAAGGAGTAGGATATCCCCACACTCCAGGTATTCATTCCCCTGAGCAAATAGAAGGGTGGAAGTTGGTGACTGAGGCTGTGCATCAACAAGGGGGACGGATCTTTTTGCAACTATGGCACGTAGGCAGAGTTTCCCATCCTTCTTTGCAACCTAATGGAGAACTTCCCGTGGCGCCAAGTGCGATCGCACCTGTTGGTATGGCTGCCACCTATGAGGGAGAAAAACCTTTTGTTACTCCTCGCGCTTTAGAAACAGAAGAAATTCCCCAAATTGTCCAACAGTATGCTCAAGCAGCTAAAAATGCTCAAATAGCGGGGTTTGATGGGGTAGAAATTCATAGTGCCAATGGATATTTACTCGATGAATTTCTTCAGGATGGCTCCAACAAACGCACTGATAAATATGGAGGGTCTATTGAAAACCGCGCCCGTTTTTTGATGGAAGTAGTAGAAGCAGTTACTAAGGTTTGGGAAAGCACGAGAGTTGGAGTCAGATTATCTCCTTCTAGCACTTTTATGAGTATGTCTGATTCTAATCCAGAAACATTATTTGGCTATGTAGCTCAAGAATTAAACAAATTTAATTTAGCCTATCTTCACATTGTAGAACCCAGAATTAAAGGGGATAAACATGATGAAGATGAAAGTAATGGGTTAGGAGTAAAGTTCTTTCGTCCCATTTTTGAGGGAACTCTGATTACCGCCGGAGGTTATACCCGCGATACTGGAAACGAAGTTTTAGCAACAGGAAATGCAGATTTAGTTGCCTATGGAAGACTATTTATTGCTAACCCTGACTTACCCCAGAGATTTAAGTTAGAAGCGTCTTTAAATGCTTATCATCGCCCAACTTTTTACACGCAAGGAAAAGAAGGATATATCGATTATCCCACCTTGAAAACTGCCAGCTTATCATCCAACTAAATAATAAGTTCGTTGTTGTGCTTTAGCACAAAAAAAGCATTCAGTAAGGGCTAAAGCACAACAACAAGCCAAATTTTTTCATAAATAATCAAAGGAGTTTGATATTACTCATTACTTTTCCTATATCCTATACCTTGCCTTCTCTCTACTTCAAACCCCTAGATTTTTATTACTAAAATATGGTTTTTCTGAATCCTAACCAGTTTTTTAAAAGAACTCTAATCCGGTTTAAAACTAGGTTTAAATCTCCCCTATCCCGAAGAATTGTTTTTTGGGTTTTTGCCGGAATTGTTGTGATTGAAAGTATTATTCTTGTTCCTTCGGTTCAACGCCGCGAACGGGAACTTCTATCCCAAATTAAACAAGTTTCTTCAGGAAAAGTTGCTTGGATTTTAATTACCTATCCTGATGCGTCTGAGGAAGAAATTATCCAACTACTAAAAGAACTACAAAATAACAATAATTTTCTCAAAGGAGGAGCAGTGTATCACTCTTCCGGAGAACTAGTCGGAACATTTGGTAATTCCCCCAAGCTTTCTCTTTCTGAAGTAGATAATTATTCTCCTAAGCGTGAGGGAAAATTTTACGAGGATCTGGTTTGGTCAGGATCGCAAATGAAGACAAAATACAGTATCATTTTTCGCCATGATGCTTCTTTCGTTCCCCAAGAATTAAAGGCTTATATAGCCAGAATTGTAGGATTAGTAGTGATTATTTCTGGCTTCCTTACTCTGACAGTTTGGATAGCTTTAGAACCTATTTTACTCATTCCTATTTTTCGCCTTCGAAGTGATTTATTAGCAGCAGGTGAAGCCATTTTTTATGATCAGAATCCACCAAAATTTTACTCATCCTCTCTTCGACGAAAAGATGAATTAGGAGATGTTATTTCTGCTTTTAATCAAATGTTTAATCAAATTACTGAAGCTATTTATGAGCGTAAACAAGCAGAATTAGCACTTCAAGAAAGTTTAAAAAGAGAAGAAACCTATTCTCAAGCACTTGATGAAGAGTTAGAGAAAGGTCGTTTGATGCAAAAGGCTTTTTTACCTCATCAATTATTGCAAAGACCAGGGTGGGAAATAGCTGCTTTTACCTCCCCTGCTCGTCGGGTTGCTGGAGATTTTTACGATGTTTTTGAACTTCCTAATAATAATATCGCTTTGGTTATTGCTGATGTTTGTGGTAAAGGGGTAAGTGCAGCCTTATTTATGGGATTATTTCGGAGCTTAATTCGCATTTTTGCAACTCAGAATTACTCAGGAAGAAAAATTGAATTTGAGCATAAAAAGTTTCTCAATGCTGTAGATTTAACTAATAACTATATTGCCAAAAATCATGGAGACGAAGGAATGTTTGCTACATTATTTATGGGTGTATTAGCTCTGGAATCTCATACCTTAAGTTATATTAATGGAGGTCACGAACCGCTTTTAATTATTAATCCAAGTGGCAAAATTAAAGAGTCATTAGAACCTACAGGATTGGCGGTAGGAATGTTACCAGATGTAGATTTTAAAGTTGAACAAACTATCTTAGAATCAGGAGATATTTTATTAGGTTATACTGATGGAGTTACGGAAGCTCGCAGTAAAAGTAATAGTTTTTTAACCAGGGAAAATGTTTTAAAAATTATTCAAAATTCGTTTAACTCTTCTCAAGAAATTGTAGACACTATTAAAGAGGTAGTTTTTGCTCACACGGGAGATAAAGAACAGTCAGATGATATTACTATCTTAGCTGTAAGAAAGGTATAATTAAGATTTATTTAAGGAGAGAAAAAATGAAAATTATCAGCAAATTTTACCCCTTATTAATTGTTTTCTCTATAATTGGAGGAGTTAGTTTATACACCTATCCAGCGAATAATTTAACAACCAAAATAGCTCATGCTCGACGACAAGAACAAGTTGAAAATACCTTAATTGTCATCGCTTATTTACAGGTAAAACCTGAACACCGTCAAACTTTTATTGACTTAGCTAAAAACGTTCAAAAAATGACCAACGAAACTGAAGAAGGAGCAAATAGTTATACCTTTTATGAAGATAAAAATACTCCCAATTTATTTTTCTTCTTTGAAGACTGGAAAAACCAAAAAGCTTTTGAAGAACATCTCCAAAAAAACTATACAAAAGACTTGATAAAAAAATACCCTGAAATTCTTGCCGACCCCGCAGATGTAAGAATTTATCGGATTAAAGATGTAGAACAAAAACAAATTCCTTGACCCTTATTTTCTGCTTCTAAAATCTTGCTTATTTCTCTTAAAAAGAAACAAAAATTACAAATAATCAAGCAATCAAGAAAATTTACTCATGAATCATATTACCTTTCCTTTTTCTGATTTAATCGCTGGATACGTCACCCACTTTGACGAAAATAATGATATCTTTGGCCTTAAAACTTCAGATAATCGAGAATTTCAAGCAATTTTAACCCCAATGACCTATGCTAAACTTATCCAAAACTTAGACGAACCTTACCCCGATGCAACGGAAACAATTCGTACTATGTTAACCCCTGGTCGCTATTTATTTACCTATGGTATTTTCTATCCAGATAGTCCAAAATTTGAAGTCAAACAAATCATCTTCTTAGGTCGTACCCCTGATGAATATCGCTTTGAAAAATCCAAATGGTGGGTTAATCAAATTGCTTCTTTAGGTAATTTTTATTTAAAATCTCAATTTCCCGATGGCGATTTTAATTATCGTAATTATCGAACTAATTTAGCTCTATCAGGAGAGCGATCGCCTGATAACTTTAGTCAAGAAACTGATACAATTTCTCGCTTAGTTTATGGGTTCGCTACTGCTTATTTAATGACCGGAGAAGACGCATTTTTAGAAGCAGCAGAAAAAGGAACGGAATACCTACGAGAACACATGCGTTTTCTAGATTTAGATGAAGATATTGTTTACTGGTATCATGGCATTGATGTTCAAGGTATTAGGGAACAAAAAATCTTTGCCTCAGAATTTGGGGATGACTACCATGCTATTCCTGCCTACGAACAAATTTATGCTCTCGCCGGTCCAGTTCAAACCTATAGAATTAACGGAAATCCTACTATTTTAAAAGATACAGAATTAACCATTAAACTCTTTAAGAAATTTTTCCGAGACAAGAGTGAATATGGAGGGTATTTTTCTCATATCGATCCGGTTACTTTAGATCCTAAAAGTGAGGCACTAGGTCAAAATAAAGCAAAAAAAAATTGGAATTCTATCGGCGATCATGCTCCGGCTTATCTGATTAATTTATGGTTGGCAACTGGTGAAAAAGAATACGAGCAAATGCTAGAAGATACCTTTGATACCATTGAAAAATACTTTCCCGATCCAGAAAATAGCCCCTTTGTACAAGAGAGATTTCATGAAGATTGGTCAGAGGATACTACTTGGGGATGGCAACAAAATCGTGCAGTAGTTGGACACAATTTAAAGATTGCTTGGAACTTAATGCGAATGTATAGTTTAAGGCCCAAAGAAAAGTATCTCAAACTAGCCACAAATATTGCAGATATTATGCCAAAAGTTGGTAGCGATCGCCAGCGTGGGGGATGGTATGATGTAGTAGAAAGATGTTTAGGACCAGGAGAAAAATTTCATCGTTTTGTCTGGCACGATCGCAAAGCTTGGTGGCAACAAGAACAGGCAATTTTAGCCTATTTAATCTTAACAGGTTGTCTGAATAATGAGGAATATCATCGCTCTGCTCGTGAAGCTGCAGCCTTTTATAATGCGTGGTTTTTGGATACAGAAGATGGGGGAGTTTACTTTAATGTTTTAGCCAATGGCATTCCTTATTTAAGCGGTGGTAATGAACGAGGAAAAGGAAGTCATTCTATGAGTGGTTATCACTCCTTTGAACTGTCTTATTTGGCAGCAGTTTACACTAATTTACTGATTACTAAACAGCCAATGGACTTTTATTTTAAGCCCTTACCTGGCGGATTTCCCGATCGTATCTTGCGGGTTTCTCCCGATATTTTACCACCAGGTAGTATCAAGATTGATTCTGTAGAAATTGATGGGGAAGTTTACAGTAACTTTGATGCAAACAAGTTAACAGTAACTTTACCTGATACCGAAAAAAGAGTCAAAGTCAAAGTGAGAATTGTACCCAATCTTGAATGGCACGCTCGGTGAGAAATCTTTGTTTCGTGGAATAGGCAACATGAGCTGTAAAGCAAAGGCTTATTTCAGTGACATTCTACCCAATCTTAGTTAAGCTTAAATGTTGGAAAAATCATGGAAATTAATCTCAAAAATTATCAAGATGCTATCATTGCTGAAATTTCCGGAGATATTGATGGCAAAACCTCATCCCTAGTTCAAGAAAAATTGCTGCATTTATTGATACCCCACAGCAAAATTATTCTGAATATGACCGAGGTAGCTTATATGTCCAGCGCCGGGTTAAGAGCGTTATTAACCCTCTACAGACAAGCATCTACTAATGATAGTAAATTGGTCTTAGTTGGACTCTCAGAAGAAGTAACTGACATCATGGAAATAACTGGATTTCTTCAATTTTTCACCATCAGCAATACCGTCGAAATAGCATTAACACAATTCAATGGAACGTCAAAAAATTCATGACTACCACGATCTTCCTGTTACTGTTTCGGTCAAACGGAGAGTCAAACGATTTTAGATTTTAGATTGGAATAATCCAAAATCGGAAATCCAAAATCCAAAATGGGGCACTCAACAGAAAATAAAATATTAATCATTGAAAAAATCATGATGTTAGAACGAATTGATATTCATCCAACTCATACCCACGGAAACTTTAAATTACGTCGTGGCAAACCTTTTCCTTTCGGAACAACTTTAGTTCCAGGAGGAGTTAACTTCTCTATTTATTCCAGTCATGCTATTGCTTGTACCTTGGTTTTATTTGAAAAACACGCATCAAAACCGATGGTAGAAATTCCTTTCAGTAATGAATTTCGCATTGGCAATGTTTATAGTATGATAGTTTTTGATTTAGACTACGAAAATATTGAATACGGATATCGTTTTGATGGCCCGTTTAATCCCCAAGAAGGTCATTGGTTCGATCGTAATAAAATACTTTTAGATCCCTACGCCAAAATTATCGGAGGAAGGGATATTTGGGGAATACAACCTGACGGTCATAATAGGTATCAACATCGTGCCAGAATTGCTTTTGATGACTTTGACTGGGAAGATGATCGACCCTTAGAATTACCTCCAGAAGACTTAATTATTTATGAAATGCACCTTCGTGGTTTTACCCAACATCCTTCATCAGGGGTGAAACATCCGGGAACATTTGCCGGAGTTCGAGAAAAAATTCCCTATCTTCAAGAATTGGGAATTAACGCCATTGAACTGATGCCAATTTTTGAATTTGATGAATTTGAAAATTCTCGACCTTCCCCCATTACCGGAGAAAGATTATTAAATTATTGGGGATACAGTACCGTCGGATTTTTTGCCCCCAAAGCTGGCTATGCAGCAACGGGAAAATTAGGAATGCAAGTGGATGAATTCAAAACTTTAGTTAAAGATTTGCATAAAAATGGCATTGAAATTATCTTAGATGTGGTCTTTAACCACACCGCTGAAGGAAATGAAAAAGGTCCCTATATTTCCTTTCGTGGAATCGATAACAAAACCTACTATATGCTGACCCTAGAAGGTTATTATTTCAACTTTAGTGGTTGCGGTAATACTCTTAATTGTAATAATCCTATCGTGCGTAATGTGGTACTCGATTGTCTGCGTTATTGGGCGTCAGAATATCATATTGATGGGTTTCGCTTCGATCTTGCTTCTATTCTAGGACGAGATCCTTGGGGCGCACCTTTAGCTAACCCTCCCCTTCTAGAAACCTTAGCCTTTGACCCAATTTTAGCTAAATGTAAATTGATCGCTGAAGCCTGGGATGCAGGGGGACTCTATCAAGTGGGGTCATTTCCTGCTTTCGGACGTTGGGCAGAATGGAATGGGAAATATCGTGATAGTATGCGTAAATTCCTTAAAGGAGAGGGCAATGTAGGAGAAGTCGCTCAACGGTTACAGGGTTCCCCCGATCTCTACGCCCAGCAAGGGCGATCGCCTGCCACCTCTATTAATTTTATTACCGCCCATGACGGTTTTACTCTCGCGGATCTTGTTTCCTACAATAACAAACACAATGAAGCTAACGGAGAAAATAACAACGATGGGGCCAACGATAACGAAAGTTGGAACTGTGGTGCGGAAGGATGGACAGACGATCCGGAAATTAATCGCTTAAGACAGCGACAGATGCGAAATGCGATCGCCCTTCTCATGGTTTCTCAAGGAGTTCCCATGTTATTAATGGGGGATGAAGTAGGACGTTCCCAAAATGGCAACAATAACACCTACTGTCATGATTCTGTCTTAACTTGGTTAAATTGGGATCTGCTGGATAGAAACGCCGATTTACTACGCTTTGTCAAAAACTGTATTGCCTTTCGCCAAAACCATCCTATCTTAAGAAACCGCCGTCATTTCTCCCATACCGACTATGTGGGGAGTGGATACGCTGACATTACTTGGCATGGGACACAAGCATGGCAAGCAGACTGGTCCGAGAACAGTCGTACCCTGGCCTTCATGTTATGTGGTCAACACAGTAGAGAAGGTAATCAAGAAGACAATTATATCTATGTTGCCATGAATATGTATTGGGACGTGCTGATGTGTGAATTACCCCAACTCCCTGATGGTATCACTTGGCATATTTTCGCCAATACTGGCTGTATTTCTCCCCATGATTGTTACTTACCAGGAACAGAACCTCAACTAGAGAATCAATCCCAAATTCTTGTTGGCGATCGCTCTGTTGTTATTTTGCTGGGCAAACCTTGAGCAACTCAGTAGGAGCATAATAGACTTCTTGCAAAAGTCCTCAATCCCTCAATCCAAAATCCAAAATCCAAAATCCAAAATTAGAAAAAGATGAACTTGACTACTACTCTAGAAACCACAAACAACACAGCCAAAATTATTCTCTCAGGAGAACTTGACATCAGTAATGCAGATCAGTTTAAAGCCAGAATTGAAGAAGCTGCTAAATTAGCTCCAAAACGTCTTGTTCTATTGATGAAAGATCTTGAATATATGGCAAGTTCTGGATTGAGAATCCTGATTTTTGCCAAACAAAAGATGGGGACAAACGTTGATATTTATATTATTGGAGCGCAAGAAATGGTCTTAGATACCATCAAACAAACAGGCTTTCATCATAGTGTTATTTTACTAGATAATGAGAATGAAATATTAGATAAATCTTAACTATTAACCACGAATAACTAACCATGAAAGCTGAAAAATTAATTGTTCCTGCCATCAGGGACTCTTTAAGTATCATCTCTGACTATGTAATAGAAATGGCCAAACAAGCAGGATTAGATCGCCAAAAAAGCGGGAATCTTCGTCGCGCGGTAGATGAAATTGCCACAAATATTATTGAACATGGCTATGCCAAAAAAGAAGGTCAGGGGATTCTAGAATTAGAAGCTCAACTCGATCAATTTGCCCTAATTATTTCCCTAGAAGATACAGGAATTCCTTATAATCCTACCGAACATCCCACCCCAAATGATTTAGAAAAACCCCTTGAAGAACGAGAAATTGGAGGATTAGGAGTTTATTTAGCTCAGATAAGTGTGGATAAATTAATCTATGAAAGAATTGGCCAACGCAATTGTAATAGATTGATTGTTTACCGTAGCTAAAGGCGGGTGAGAAGCAATTTATTATTCAAATATTATCTTACTTAGGGATTGCGAAGCGCCTCTTGAAGTTTTGGTAAAATTTCCTGTTCAATACGAGCTTTAAGCTCATCTCTAGCTTGTTGAAAAGCTGCCAAACGCTCTGATTCATCTCCTTCTACAGCCGCAGGATCGTCAATTGACCAGTGGAGTCGATGTTTGGCGTTGGCAAATAGAGGGCAGGTTTCGTTGGCGCGATCGCAAACGGTAATGACGTAATCAAAGGACTGATGGAGAAACCCCTCCAACGTTTTGGAGGTTTGAGTGGAAATATCCATGCCTAACTGTTTCATCACGGCAATAGCTTCTGGACGAACGGAAGTAGCTATAGTCCCCGCACTTTCTACTTTCACTCCCTCGCCACCGAGATAGCGCAATAAACCTTCAGCCATCTGAGAGCGAGCACTGTTGTGGGTGCACAGAAACAAAACTTGAATTAAAGGAGTTGATGTAGGTTTCATATACTATCGTTCTCTGATTAATTTTTTTGCCTAAGTTTATGCTAGCTTTTAAGTGTACCGATTAATGTCAGTTAGATAACATAGCAATTTTCACTCCTGATGAGGTAAACCTAATCAACAATCAACAAAAGCATAAGTTCCTGATTGATTTTTACGATGGCATCAGATCTATTCCTGGTTTGTGGATTGGGTAGTTTAGGACAGCACTGCGTTATGGCTCTCCAAGAATTTGGAGCCAAAGTTATCGCCATAGAGCAACAACCGCCACCTGTTGAAAATTGGGAAATTGCTGGGCTGCCCGATCTTTTAGAAGAATTAATTAAAGGAGATTGCCGCAACAAAACTGTACTTCAACAAGCCAGAATTGACCAATGTCGTGCGGCTTTAATTGTCACTAATTCGGAGAAAGTTAACGCTGAAACAGCACTGGCTATTCGCCGACTCAATCCCCACACACGCTTAGTAGTAAGATCTGCCAAGGAAAATCTCAATCAACTTTTAACTCAACAGTTAGGTAACTTTATTGCCTACGAAGCCACCCATTTACCAGCTTATCCCTTTGCTCTTTCTGCTCTAGGGACGGAAACTCTGGGATTTTTTAATCTCGACGGCAGGAGATTGCGCCTTCTGCAACGAAAATTAACTTATACAGATCCCTGGTGTCACGCCCGTCGTTTACATGAGCTAAATACTCGCACCCGCAGAATTATGGCCCATGCTCACGAAGAAACCCAACTTGCCTCTTCTTTTTACCAATGGGAACCCGATACAGAGGTTTTACCTGGAGACGAGATCGCCTATATAGAAACTGGAGAACATTTCATTTTGGGTTCTTATTCATCTTCGACTCAAGACCAACCAAAGAGAAAAAGATTCCTCTCCTCCATCCCACATCTCCACAAAATTGTCCGCCAAAATTTATCTAAGTTTTGGCAATTAAGTTTTCAACAACAAGTCCGCAGGGTAGCTTTATTTTGTAGTGTCATTGTAATTATTCTCCTTTTGGTAGGCACAATTCTCTTTAAGTACTACTATGCAGGAACCACCTTCGTGGCTGCTTTTTATGTGACAGCTATTCTGCTACTGGGGGGCTATGCAGATCTATTTGGTAGTTTTGAACCACTGCCTGAACTGCCAGAATGGTTACAATTGTTTGCTTTGGGATTAACAATAACTGGCACTGCCTTTGTGGGAGTTTTATATGCTTTATTAACAGAAGCCCTGCTCTCCTCTAAATTTCAGTTTGTCAAAAAGCGCCCTCCCATCCCCTCAGAGAATCATGTAGTAATTATCGGTTTGGGTAGGGTAGGGCAGCGGGTAGCCCATTTACTGCAAAGCTTCAAACAATCGGTAGTGGGAGTAAGTTTTGATTCCAAACTTGATGCTTCTATTTTACCTTCAATGCCCTTAATTGTCGGTAAAGCTAGAGAGGCATTATCTAAGGCTAATCTGGCAACAGCTAAAAGTATAGTGGTGGTAACGGACGACGAAATTCTCAACTTAGAAGTGGCTTACGGTTATGGAGTGATGCCGATCTATTATGCTTCGGCTAGAGTAAATCCTACTCTCATGCCTTCCGATGATTTTCGTCTAGCACTAGGCGATCGCCTAATCGTTTTAGCTACTATTGAAGGTTTACAACGCATCGAAGCAGGAAGTTTGGCGCCTAAAAAGTGGCAACTAGAAGTAAAAGCAGTCATTTCCGAGA
>JAAUYA010003411.1_pt1 | contig 14706 bp, 19 predicted proteins | sample 7278161 | NCBI WGS metagenome assembly JAAUYA01 (sample SAMN14350120, study PRJNA611818) | marine sediment metagenome | isolation source: surface marine sediment (3m) | place: French Polynesia: Moorea | collected 2018-08
ACAACTAATAGCGGAGAAAGCGGGAAGTCTGTGCCCACTCGCCCAAGAAAATCTGGTGTCTATTGCCTAAATTATTACAGCGAGTGCACCCAGACTTATTGAGAAGTTACCTTTCTGACCAGTGTCTCCTTTTTCTCCCTCGTCTCCTTTTTCACCTTTCTGACCAGGGTCTCCTTTTTCTCCCTTGTCTCCTTTTTCACCTTTCTGACCAGGGTCTCCTTTTTCCCCCTTGTCTCCTTTTTCACCTTTCTGACCAGGGTCTCCTTTTTCTCCCTTATCTCCTTTTTCACCTTTCTGACCAGGTTCTCCTTCTTTACCCGGTATCCCCGCCAAATTCCTAATCTCTCTTAAATCTTCTTTTATATTTTCTAAATCTTGTTTTATATTTTGCCTAGTGTTTTGTGTATCTTTTTCAAGCGCTGTTATCCTCTGGGCCAATAAAAATATCGTTCCTGCAACTCCCAAAATGGCACCAATTAATAATGCTGCAATGATCGCATTCCAGTCAAAAGTTTTTTTACCATTGGTTTCATTGTTGGGTTGACCGTTAGACATTTTTCCTAATATCTCCCATAGAGAAAAATTAATTTGCCCGACATTTATAATAACTTATGCTTAGCTAATAGGACCGCTAAAGAAACCCCACAATCATTAAGAAATGTGAAAATATTAGCATTTCCTTGCTGCGATCGGCTATTTAAGAAGTAGTGCTTGGGGGGCAAACTCATGACAGCTATCGGTAAAATTCTCAACAATTGGATGAAATTTTTTCTAGTTATATTACTGGCGATCGCCATAACAGGATGTGGCGTTGCTAAGATTCAACCAGGCTCCGAACCACTTCCATTTGTCGCTTCCTTACCCATGCCGCAATTGCCCAACTGGATTGAGCAAATTAGCCCCACCGGCGAAGCAAAAACTTTAGCCCAGATTCGCATTCGCTTTAAAGAACCTTTGATTCCCGTCGAAAGGATTGACACTCCCCAGCAAAAAAGCCTGTTAAAGAAATTTGAAATCTTGCCCCCCATTCCTGGTAAATTCCGCTTTTTAACACCGCGCATGGTTGGCTTTCAAGCTGATAAAGCTATTCCTAAAGCGACCCGAATTAGAGTCACTCTCAAGGAGGGATTGGCAGACTTAAACAACCATCGCTTAGAAGAGGATTTGGCTTGGACTTTTAATACAGAAACGATTAAACTTACCAATTTGCCGATAGAGGACAATCCTATTGACATCAATCCTACCTTAGAGTTTACCTCCAACGTGGAATTAGATCTGACTTCAGTTAGAGAAAATCTAACCCTAATTCCCGAGGGTGAAGAAGAAGGATTGCCATTGCAAGTAGCCCTCAAACCTGAAGAAACATCATCAGACTATCAATCCCCTCAAGAGAAATTTGATCGTTCTTCTCGCAAGTGGACTTATACTATCAAACCCCGCCCCACTTTAACCAAAGCAACCCATTATAGTTTAGAGTTTTCGCCTGGATTGCGCCCTACCAGTGGTAATTTAACTACTGAAAAGAGTTTTACTGGTAAGTTCGTTACTTATGCACCTTTGGCTTTTAAGCAGATTGAATATTATGGCAAGCCAGATTCGGGAAGGGCTTATGGGCGATTTGTCAAGGGAAGTCCTGAATTAAGATTTAATAATGGTTTAGTGGCAGATTCAGCAGTAGAAAATATTAGCCTTAATCCTGCCCCGAAAAAGAATGTCAAGTTAGTCCGAGCCTACGATGGGTTTAACTCAGTCAGTATTAATCCTTGGGCTTTAAAACCAGCTACAGCTTATACTATTACTATTGGAGCGGACTTGAAAGATAAATTTGGTCAAACCTTAGGTAAACCCGTAACTCTGACTTACGATACAGGAGATGTAGCTCCCGATATTTGGGCACCGAGCGACTTAAATATTTTCCCCGCAGGCAAAAATTTACAACTGAATATCTCTACGGTTAACCTGCCAGAGTCGAAGTATCAAGCTGCCTATCAAGTCGTTCAACCAACGGATTTAGTTTATACCGATTCAGCTTATCCCAGTGGTAAGGGCACCGATTTATTGCCAGCTTCCAGTCAATGGTCGAGTTTTCCAGCCAAAGGGAAACAGAATCAAACTTATGAAAATGTAGTTCCCTTGAGGAAAAAACTGGGGGGAGCTACGGGAATGTTAGCTTATGGCATCAAAGCTAAAACCAATCGTTACCAACAAGAAGAAGGACAATCCTATTGGCGAGAACCCACTTTCTACGGGTTGGTGCAGTTGACCAATTTAGGCGTATTTGCCCAGTGGTTTCCTGAGTCTGGTTTCGTGCGAGTCAACCATCTCTCGGATGGTTCGGCGGTCAAAAATGCTACTGTGGAAATCTATCGATCGCAACTAGACGCAAAATGGAAATCCCGTCCGACTCCTTGCGCTACTGTCACCACAGATGTAACGGGGATGGCGATGATTGAGGGGCAGCAATGGCAAAAATGCCTCCTGAAGGGAACAACCCCAGAATTATTAGTTATTGCCCGAGAAGGCAAAGATTGGGCATTTACTCGCACATTTCAATATAGTGGGGCTTATGAATATGGAATTTATGCAGGATGGGATGAGGGGGAACCCCAATCGAGAGGGGTGATTTTTTCCGATCGCCAATTGTATCAACCAGGGGAAAAAGCTGGGTTTACTGGCACGGCTTACTATTTACAAAATGGAACTCTCAAGCAAGATAAGAACGCACCCTATCAGGTAACGCTCACTGATGCTGATGGGAAAAAGACGGATTTGGGAACTAAAACAACCAACGAATTTGGCACATTTTCCTTCGAGTTACCTTTAGAGAAAAATTGGCCCCTAGGATATTATTCTCTTCGGGCGAAGGGAAAAAGTGGTGCGGAAATTTATGGAGAATTTCGAGTTGCTGAGTTTAAGCCCCCTAATTTTCAAGTTGAACTGAGTTTAAATAAAGAATTTGCTTTGACTAACCAAAAAGTAGATATCACTACTGAAAGTAACTACTTTTTTGGCTCTCCAGTACAAGGAGGAAAAGTTAACTATTATGTCACCCGAAGGAGGACCAATTTTATTCCTCAAGGGTGGGATAAATTTGACTTTGGACGTCAGTGGTTTTGGCCTGAAGAACCGCCACAAGTGACCAATGAAGTATTACAATCTACGCAAGTATTGGATACTGCCGGTCAAAATCGCCAACAAGTTGCTGTAGCTCAAGATTTGCCCTACCCCATGGCTTATCGAGTGGAGGCGCAGGTAACTGATGTTTCTAATTTATCAGTATCTGACAAAAAAACCTTTACTGCTTTACCGAGCGATCGCCTGATCGGCTTACAGGGAGATTTTGTGGCTACGGCGGGGCAATCTTTCCCAGTTAAAGTCATTGTTACCAATCCTGGAGGCAAAGCCCTGACTGGGGAACGAGTTAGGGTAGAACTACAGGAGATGAAATACAGCAGAGTTACCCAGTTACAAGAAGGCAGCCGCACCTCTAACGATCAAATCGAGTACAAAACGGTAGCCCAAGAAGAAATTCGTTCCCAAAATCAACCCCAAGAGATTAACTTCAAACCTCCAGAATCTGGTTCCTATCGCATCCATGCAAACTTTATCAAGAGTAAAAGCGATGTCACGGCCACGGATTTCCAAATTTGGGCCACAGGAGGTAATGAGGTGTTTTGGGGCGATCGCTACCGCAACAACCGCCTGGAAATTCAACTGGATAAAGAGAATTATCAACCAGGAGAAACGGCTACAGCCTTAATTAAGTCCCCCTATAAGGAAGGAGAATTGTATTTTGCAGTGGTGCGTCACAATACCATCTACAGTAAGATTCAGAAAGTTAAAGGAGGTGCTCCGAAAATTGAATTTAAGGTGACGGAAGAGATGCTGCCCAATGCAGCCGTAGAAGCAGTGTTAGTCCGTCAAGGAAAACCCCTATCCCAAACCGAACCCGGCACTGTCTCCAATTTAGTCCGCATTGGTTTTGCTCCTTTTAAGATCAATTTGGATGAGAAGTATTTACAAGTGCAAGTTACTACCAAGCAAGCCAAACAAGAACCGGGCACTGAGCAAACTATAGACTTAGAATTAAAAGACCATCAAGGGAACCCCACCGAGGGACAATTCACTGTCATGGTTGTCAATGAAGCGGTGTTGCAACTGACTGGATACCGCCCCCCCGATTTAGTCAAGACTGTCTATGCCCAACAAAATATCTCCACTCGCCTGGCAGACAATCGCCCCGAGGTAGTTTTAACTGCTCCTGCTTCCCCCTTAGCAAAGGGCTGGGGATATGGTGGCGGACTTTCAGCCGGGGGTGCTAGTACCGAGGTGCGCCAAGATTTCCGCCCCCTAGCTTATTACAATGGTTCCGTCGTTACCGATGCCCAAGGTAAGGCTAGTATTACCTTTACTTTACCCGACGATCTGACTACCTGGCGAGTGATGGCAGTAGCCACCGACGGCGATTTACATTTTGGTCAGGGAGATGCGACTTTTATCACTACCAAACCTCTGGCTACTAACCCTGTCTTGCCTCAATTTGCTCGCTTAGGCGATCGCTTTTTGGCAGGGGTAGCAGTTACTAATACCACAGGAGGAACCGGCGATTTAACCATCAATGGTTTAGTGGGCAATGGCTTGAAATTTGCCGAAAAGTCCAGTTTAACGACCCAAGCAGCATCGGGAACTCGTGCTTACCGTTTTCCGATGGTTGCCGAGGGGGTTGGTGAGGCTAAGGTGCAATTTTTGACCCAACTAGGTGATGCAGAAACTGATGCCTTTCAAGTGCCCTTAGAAGTTAAAAAATTAGAAATTACTGAACAATCTATTGATTCAGGAACGACGGAGAAGGAAGTGAGAATTCCTTTAAATGTTGATGACAAGGTTGCTCCCAATGCTGGCGGCTTAGAAATTTCCCTTGCCAGTACCTTAATTCCCGAAATTACCGCCCCAGCAGAACAAGTTTTTGCCACATACGATTTCCCCTTTTTAGAACCCTTGGGCAGTCAATTAAGCGTTGCTGCTAACCTGCAAATCTTAAGCCAAAAGTATGGTCAGGTATTTACTAACCTCGATCTGAATAAAACAGCTGCCCAAACCCTAGAAAATCTCCAACAACTGCAACAAGCTGATGGCGGATTTGCCTTCTTCCCCAGAGCAGAAACTTCCAATCCCTTTATCACTCCCTATGCGGCCGAAGCCATTGCCCAAGCCCAAGCAGCGGGATTTCCGGTCGACTCAGAAATGGTCAGCCGCCTGCAAAATTACTTAAAGAAAACTCTAGCCAATCCCAATCAAAAGGGTTATTGCACGAATACATCTTGCAAGAATCAAATCAGACTAGAAGCTTTGACGGCTCTGGCTGAATTGGGAGAAAAACGCCAGGATTTCTTACCTTCTTTGTATGAAAGGCGTGCTCAATTCGATTTGATCAACCAGATTAAATTAGCTCGTTACCTGAGCCAATTTCCCGAATGGCAAGCTGAAGCGCAGAGCTTATCGCAAGAAATTCAGGAGATAATTTATGAAACGGGGCGTACTGCTACTATCAATTTGCCCCAAAGTTGGCGCTGGTTCAATTCTCAGACTGCTGCACAAGCACAGGCTTTACGTTTATTCATTGCCCAAAATGCCCCAGGGGAAACTTTAGACCGCCTCTTGCAAGGACTTTTAGCCAAGCGGCGCGATGGCATCTGGAGAAATAATTATGATAACGCTCAAGCTTTAGCTGCTTTAGTAGCATACAGTAAGTTAGAACCCACGCCACCTAACTTTAAAGCCACCGTCCAACTTGCCCGTAAACAGCTAGGAAAGGTTCAGTTTCAAGACTATCGCAATCCCAGCCACGAATTAAAGATTCCTATGTCAGAGTTACCTCGTGGGCAAAATAACCTAATTTTGCGTAAATCTGGTGACGGTACCCTACACTATCTAACTGCCTATCGCTATCGCCTGCCAGGTAACCAACCAGGGCGATTAAACGGGTTGCGGGTGACGCGCTATATCCGCCCTGCCAATCGAGACCAAGTTCTTTATAAACAAGGTCTCTATGCACCAGATGAGCCTTTAAAGGTACCTGCCGGACAGGTATTTGATATTGGCTTAGAAATTATTACCGACCATCCCGTCGATCACTTAGCGATTACAGATCAACTGCCAGCAGGGTTTGAAGCTGTCGATACCAGTTTTCAGACGGCGATCGCTTCTTTACAAGCCCAACCCGATAGTTGGCAAATTGGTTACCAGCAAATCTATCGAGATAAGGTGGTAGCTTATGGCGATCGTCTTAATGCAGGGGTGTATAGTTTGCATTACTTGGTGCGTTCTGTTACTCCCGGTACTTTTGAATGGCCTGGTGCTGAAGTTCATTTACAATATGCCCCAGAGGAATTTGGACGCAGTGCTTCTTCTTCTTTGGAGGTTGTATCAGGAAATTGACATATTATTTTGAGAATACATCGTAAACATTAGCAATTATGAGTGTTTGGCAGAGAAAATGTGGTTACGGAGCGATCTGCTTGCGTGCCGGCTTCGCTCTCATGCAAAACATAGTACTATGTGAGCAGGTTTACATAAGTTTTCAAGGAATAAAAAGCCTCATGGAACCTCTATAGTCATCAATGTCCAAGACAATCTCAATTAGCCGATCAACACATCGATTGCGATAATCAGGATCGTTCAAAACTCGATCAGCATCTCCAATTGTAATAACAGGCAATGAAGTAGAGGTATTTTCTTCACGTATTACCCTCTCTAGAGAATTATTACCTTTCATACTCCGATTGGCTGTTAGCAAGATCATTTGCTTAGCCTGTGCAAACTGCCAAACCACTCTATCATTGCTAGCAGTGGGTAACTCAACTTCTGTAAAGGTAACAAACCGTATAGGTAACAAATCCAGCCAACCAAGGCTAGCAATAAGACCTGACAAAAGTAGACCGTGTCCTTCGAGATTATGATCGATTAAGAAAATCATCAATGAGACTTAATTTGGGCTTGATGTTTTGCTTTCTGTGCTTGAAGCTTCTCCCACGCAACTTCCATGCCTGGCTTAGGTGACTTCATTGCCAGTCGAGCAATGAGCTCACGATTGCGCTTTTCATAATACTGCTGGAGTTGTTTAGCTTCCTCAAGTACAATTTGATATTCAGCTTCCACTTCAGCTTGATTTTCCTTAATGTAGGTCAGAGCTGCGTCAACTTGTTCATCAGTTAAGTTAAAGAGGCCACGAATGAACTTGGGAGGATATTGAGCAGTCACATAATCCATTACGTCATAAATAGTGATTCGTGTACCTGCAATCATAAGTCCGCGTTCTGTCCTAATAATTGATGGTTTTTGAGTTGGAGTTGTCGTCATCTTGAAATCTCTTTTATTTGTAATTCTTCTCGATCGCTTTTTTCCATTGTATCTGAAGGCGATCGCTTCTTTACAAGCTCAACAGGATAGCTGGCAAATTGGCTATCAGCAAATCTATCAGGATAAGGTGGTAGCTTATGGCGATCGTCTTGATGCAGGAGTCTATAGTTTACATTACTTGGTGCGATCGGTTACTCCAGGTACTTTTGAATGGCCTGGTGCTGAAGTTCATTTACAATATGCTCCTGAAGAATTTGGACGCAGTGCTTCTTCTTCTTTGAAGATTTTATCTGGAAGTTGAGCCATTCGAGCTAGTCAGATTAATCACTATCCCACTCTGAAATGAATTTCAGAGCTAACGTAAAACGTTCAATAAATTGAACTGAAAATAATCTTAAAATTAAAAGTAAGTTCATTTTAATGAACGAAACCTATTAGCCTTGTCAATTTATTGCAAGGCGGTTATGGAAATAAAATGAATAATATTGATTGTATTTCTAACGCCTTTCGTAGTTGTATTTGTGCTTGCTTGACTAGCTTCAAGTTCTAATCCAAATGAAACTTTTACGGCAGCTTCGGCGCTAACAAGACCTGGGATTGAGGCACCAATTTTTGTAGATTGTTCAATATTAAAGGAGATCTTTTCCCTAAATCTGAATGTGAATGTGTTTGTCAAGGACCTTGAGTAGTCGACACAGGTCTCTACTACCTGAGCTGTCTTGGATTCGTTTTTCATTGTTGTTTGAGCCACAACCGTTTCAGTTGGCAGCGACGCCAATTTAGCGGTGTCGAATTCAGTATTGACCAACTTTACTGTTTCATTGCTCGGCAGGATCTTGATGGCAATTCCAGGTCTGCAAGTTTGGAAGTAAACCAATTCAGTGTCATTGCTTGGAGATATATTTCCTTCTTTCGGATGTACGTAATATCCAGATTGGGTATGCTGCAGGTATGTGTTTTCGTTGTCTCTAACAAGTTTAATGCCCGTTCTCTCGCCATCGCAATCTTTGAAAAGACATAGAGGAACATTTGCGCCTACATGACCTCCGCGCGGGTGAACATACTTTCCACTGGAGTAATGTTTGAGTTGCCCATTCTCAAAAATAAACTGCAACTCAATCCGATGCTTATCTTCTTTCACAGGTTCATGAAAAACCAGATGCGTTTCGTTACCTGGATTGTCAGAGCCGCCCTTTGGATGAACGAATTTCCCTGAATTAGTGTGAACCAGGTAGTATCTTAGACCTTCAACTGGAAGTAGTGGAGCTGCCATCCTCTAAAGCCTCAATTGGATTAAACGCTATATTTTGTTCCATAATAAATGACATCCAAGAGAAATGGCTAGAAAAGAAATTGAAGAATTTTTAACTCAGCAAAGCTGTACAAGAGAATGTAGCTGCATCGACCCAGAATCAGGCTTTAAATGCAATTTTATTTTTGTATAAGGAGTTCTCAAGCAAGAGTTAGAATTACAAATTAACATTTGTAATTTAATTGAGCGATCGCATTTCACAACTTTAATGACAGATAAAGTGCGATTCTGCAAAGGCTATGGAATGAATAAACGACCAGCTCCTATGTAATACTCAATGTTTAGAATAATTTCGATGATTCGTTCTACACAACGCTCTCGATAGTCAAATTCATCAAGACGGTCGAGATTTCCAATCGTCACAACAGGAAATGATGTTGCTGTATTTTCCTTGCGTATCACTTCTTCTAGTGAGTCATCACCTTTCATATTCCGATTGGCTGTGAGAATTATCATTTGATTTTCCTGAGCGTAACGCCAAACGACTCGATCACTAATATCCATTGACAGTCCGGCTTCTCGAAAAGTTACAAATTGAATGGATATCAATTCGAGCCAACCCAGTTTGGTCAAAATGCCAAGAAAAATGAGCGCATAGCCATCCAAATTATAATCAACCAAAAAAATCATGGCTTTTCTGCGATACGTCTCGCTTTTTGCTGCTCAAGTTTTGCCCAAAGAGCAGATTTTTCTGGCTTGCGTGGCATTGCTGCAATTTTAGCGAAACGTTGGCGGTTGTAATCTTCCCAATATTGGCGAATCTCTTCCCTAGTTTGAAGAACTTCTTGATATTCAGCTTCTACCTGAGTTTTGTTGACCTCAATGTATGATAAAGCTGCTTCAATATGAGCATCCGTAAGAATAAATTTGTCTCGAATGAGTTTAGGTGGATACTGAGCTTTTAGTGCGATCGCCGATCTTGTAGGGTGCGTTAGACGGAGATAATGCTTGCTATGAGTTGGATGTAACAATCCGTCGTAACGCACCACCTTACTCTTCGCTATCCTTTAAAATGACTACATCAGTGATCGATTTCACAACTTTAATTACAGATAAAGTGCGATCGCCTTATATCAAGTCAGGTTAAATGCACCCCATATAAATCAAATGCAGCTAACATATAAGTGTTCTCATTTGTACACTACTATGCCCAAAAGAATTACCATCATCCCTCATCTCACTGTTCACGAGTTAGAACAACGCTACCGTAAGTCAACTCATCCCATTGAGCACTCACACTATCAAATCATTTGGTTATTAGCCCAAGGCAGACCAACGGAGGAAGTTGCCGCCGTTACCCGCTATAGTCGGGATTGGATTTAGGAGCGTTTTTCGCAGCTACAATCGCTACTAATGCACTCAAATCACCAACTATAAAGCGGCAAGAAGTCTTTTCAATCGAAACAGAAAACCAGCCTCAATCGAGAAAGCAAAATATTTTCAAACGAAGCAGACAAACACCTCCCACTCACACAGAAAATGTTGGTGAACGATGAGGTATGCTAACGGATTGCAGTTGAACGGATTTAAACACATAACAAACTTACAAAATTTAAAGAAACTGGACTTGTTTCAATTCCGACTCCAACCCCTGGTTAGATAGCAGTAGTTTTTAAGCTTAAATCTACGATTATTCTAGAACAACTTAATTATTCTAGGTACAGCACTACAATATTTTTCATATTCTTTACCATAGCTTAAGATAAGAAATTCTTCCTCAGATCGGATCATGAAATATGAAATAATAAGATATTGGACCAACCAACCCAATGAATACCACGATATAAATAATAGTGCCAAGCCAAGCAGGAGAATTCCATATCCAACTAGTTGGGGATTTCTTGAATACTGATATATCTCACTAGTTTTAAGTTTATTTTTATCTAATCCAAAACTTGTCGCACTTCCCAAACTAAACCAAGCAATTATTAAGATAACCAGACCAAGACAAAAGATACCTATAGAAGAAAATACCAAAGTTAGATTTTCAGGCAAAGAAGGTAAATAAGGCCATTTAGCTGGAATAAATAAATACATTAAATTTGCATGAATAGCAAAGACAAGTACTTCGAGTGAATACGAAAGTGGTGATAGTTTTAATTTATTAAGATAGTCATTCCTGACAACTACTCGAAACACAAAAAAACTAAACAGGAGAAAGATTGTTGAGCAAACAAAATATTTGATTAACATTTTTATACTCCTTCGAGTTTAATGACCTAAATCGTGGTGGTAGAGGTGTTAGAAGTCCTCTCGATCCCTGACTTTATTTATAATTTAATTGAGCGATCGCATTTCACAACTTTAATTACAGATAAAGTGCGATCGCCTTCGTAGCCAGTCAACAGTCTGTAGGATAGGTTGGGTGTGATCGCCCCTCTCCCAATGGCAAAAAATGGCATAAATTGTCATGATAGAAATGGTCCTTAATGTAGCTATATTATGAAAACCATGAACGTCTCCCTTCCTGATACCATGCGAGATTACATCGAACAGCAAGTCAAAGCAGGAGGCTATGGAAGTGTCAGCGAATATATCCGCGATCTGATTCGCCAAGACCAAAAACGGAAAGCAAAAGAACACCTTGAAACCCTTCTGCTCGAAGGATTAGACTCTGGAACGGCCACCTCGATGAGCGATGGCGACTGGACAGAAATTCGTCAAGCAGTTCGAGACAAACTGGATCGACAACAAAATGAGTGAAATTCGCAAACGTCCGCAGGTTATCCGCGATCTAATCGATATTGCTACCTATATTGCTGAAAATAACCTGGAAAATAGTGATCGCTTTCTTTTTGCGGCTGAGGAAACGTTGAAGCAATTGGAACAAATGCCGCAACTTGGAAAACAATGTCAATTTTCCAACTCTCGCTTGCAAAATATTCGTGTCTTTGCCGTGAAAGGATTTAGAAAATATCTTGTCTTCTATCAAATCAGAGCAACAGGAGTGGAAATTATTCGAGTCATACACGGAGCACGAGATATTGAGGCAATCCTAGAAGGAGATAGTCAGGAAGAAATGTAAAGCGATCGCTGATCTTGTATTGCGATCTCGAAGAGATCCGCTTCGCGATGCGCATCGCCCTTAGGTTGGGTTGAGCGAATCAATATGTTTGAGAAAACCTATCGAAGTGATAAATTGAATAGATATAAATTCGAGCCAACCCAGTTTTGTCAAAATGCCAAGACAAACAAGCGCATAGCCATCCAAATTATAATCAACCAAAAAAATCATTGCTTTGCTGCGATACGTCTGGCTTTTTCCTGCTCAAGTTTTGCCCAAAGAGCCGATTTTTCTGGCTTGCGTGGCATTGCTGCAATTTTAGCGAAACGTTGGCGGTTGTAATCATATTTCAGATACTATTATCAACACCCTACTGCTTTAGTCATAGGATGTAGTACAACTACCAAATAGTTTGAATTCCTGCTGCTTGAATCTCAGTATCGCAAGTAACTAGGGAGAGGTTCAGGTATAAAGCGGTAGCTGTTATGATGCGATCGGGCATTTCTGGGACTGCTGCTCGCGGAATTTTGGCGATCGCTTGAGCAACTGCTAAATTAAGAGAAACAACGCTCCAGTTAGTATCGGCTTCTGCTAAAGCTTGATAGAGACTTTGTAATGCTCCATCGGGAATTCTGCCTTTTTCTTGCAGATAAATAATTTCAACTACAGAAATAGACGAAATATATACTGAATCTGCAGTATCAATTGCGATGCCAGCATCCACGGATAAACGACTGGAATCGAGAAGATACCAGATAATGGCATGGGTATCGACTAAGACTGCACTCATAAAAAAATCTCTCTGGGGAAATTTCCCCACATCTCCTGTCTTATTTCCCTAATATCTGCTTCTGTTATATCAATGCCTAAATCAGACCACAATCCGCGCAAACTACGGTGAGGTTTTTGAGGTTGTGTTTTTTGTCTGAGGAATTGAATAAAATCTAAGACTTCTAGTTGTTTATCCGGCGGAAGTTGTCGAAAGTTTTCCAGTACGGCTTGCTCGATGATCATTAGTTAATCTCCAACTTTACTAAACATTATTCATCCCACATATTTAACTTTTTTAATACTACCATCATCATTTAAAACAGTTAGTGAGTCATCACCTTTCATATTCCGATTGGCTGTGAGAATTATCATCTGATTTTCCTGAGCGTCAACCAAACGAGGCGATCGCTAATATCCATTGACAGTCCGGCTTCTCGAAAAGTTACAAATTGAATGGATATAAATTCGAGCCAACCCAGTTTGGTCAAAATGCCGAGAAAAACAAGCGCATAGCCATCCAAATTATAATCAACCAAAAAAGTCATTGCTTTTCTGCGATACGTCTCGCTTTTTGCTTCTCAAGTTTTGCCCAAAGAGCCGAGTGTTCTGACTTGCGTGGCATTGCTGCAATTTTAGCGAAACGTTGGCGGTTGTAATCTTCCCAATATTGGCGAATCTCTTCCCTGGTTTGAAGAACTTCTTGATATTCAGCTTCTACCTGAGTTTGGTTGACCTCAATGTATGATAAAGCTGCTTCAATTTGTACATCCGTAAGATTAAATTTGTCTCGAATGAGTTTAGGTGGATACTGAGCTTTGAGGAAGTCGATCACATCATAAAGACTAATGCGAGTACCTGAAATAGTCAGTCCCCTTTCTGTCCTAATGATGACTGGTTCTTGAATTGGAGTTGTCGTCATCTTGAAACTTCTTTGATTTTTAATTCTTCTCGATCACTTTTTTCCATTGTATCTCAAGGCGATCGCTTCTTTACAAGCCCAACAAGATAGTTGGCAAATTGGTTACCAGCAAATCTATCGAGATAAGGTAGTAGCTTATGGCGATCTTCTTGATGCAGGGGTTTATAGCTTGCACTACTTGGTACGTTCTGTTACTCCAGGTACCTTTGAATGGCCTGGTGCTCAAGTTCATTTACAATATGCTCCTGAAGAATTTGGACGCAGTGCTTCTTCTTCCTTAGAGGTTTTACCTGGAAGTTGAGTCATTCGAGCTAGTCAGACTAATCACTATCCCACTCTGAAATGAATTTCAGAGCTAACGTGAAACGTTCAATAAATTGAGCAGATGCCGACGCCTTTGCCGTTTCCAGGACTTCCCTTTACTCGTCACACAGACAACTGCGCAGTTTACCGCACGCGCTGGGGAAGTTGGGCTTTCACCCCAACCTACGCGCTCGTGTCTTGTCATAAGTTAGCCTTTAGATTCAGAGTTGTACTCGTCCGGTTCGGTGTTGCTCCGCAATTCAAAGTTCACGTCTTGAGGAGATCCTTTGACTTCGTTGTGTTCGCGCTTTCCAACCACATCGATACTATCTCGCACCTCTGGCAAACGAAGGCCGTAAACATTTCCAAGAGAATTCGCTGTTTGTGTACAGTGTTCAAAGATTAAACCAAGTATATGTTTGATCCATTTCGTTTTTGGGCCGCCCGCATAGGACAAACGTAGGGCAGTCACGTAATCGTCTATTCTCTCATACGTATCGAGCACCTTAGAAACTAACTCGGGATCTAGGAGTGGCAGTTTTTCTCGTGCACTATCGAAAATATCTCGCTCCGGTATAGTCCAGTCCCATTTGGGTCGTGACGCTTTACCAATATGCCTATGTTCATCTCCCCGAGAATCGTTATGAAAAGCCCACCAACGCCAAGCAGCGCGATTTCGGACAGCCAACAATTCTCCCCTTAATGCGGCCGCCAAAGCGCGCTGCTCTTGCTTACGAAGACGGTCATCCCGCTGTCGGTTGAGTTGAGCATTTCTCATGGCACCCAGAAGGATCGCTACCAGACCTACCAGCGAGCCCAAGAACGCTCCGAATGCTTCTATCATAATCATTTCTCCTGTTGATTCCGCTTGATTGAGCCGCGATGCCTGTTTGGCTCACTATCTATTGTACAGAAACTTTCTGGGTAGAACCTTCTCAATAAGTCCGGGGAAATTTAAGTCTGGGAGAACTCGCAATGAATAGCGAAGAAGATAAATAAGTAATTTTCATGAGCGAGTTCGCACAGACTTCCACTACA
>JAAUYA010257340.1_pt1 | contig 14577 bp, 16 predicted proteins | sample 7278161 | NCBI WGS metagenome assembly JAAUYA01 (sample SAMN14350120, study PRJNA611818) | marine sediment metagenome | isolation source: surface marine sediment (3m) | place: French Polynesia: Moorea | collected 2018-08
ACCGAGAATCCCTGCTACTCCCATCATGTGGAAGGGGTTGAGAGTCCAGTTGTGGAAACCTTGTAAGAAGAGAATGAAACGGAAGATTCCTGCTACTCCAAAGCTAGGAGCAAAAAACCATCTCGATTGTCCCAAGGGATACATCAAGAAAACGCTGACGAAGACGGCGATCGGTCCGCTGAAAGCAATGGCGTTGTAAGGACGAATGCCTACCAGACGGGAAATTTCAAATTGGCGTAACATGAAGCCAATTAAACCGAAAGCACCGTGGAGAGCCACAAAGCTCCACAAGCCGCCGATTTGACACCAACGGGTGAAGTCTCCTTGAGCTTCCGGTCCCCAGAGGAAGAGTAAGGAGTGCCCGAAAGCGTTAGCAGGGCTAGAAACGGCTACGGTAAGGAAGTTACAACCTTCTAGGTAGGAACTTGCCAAGCCGTGGGTGTACCAGGAGGTAACGAAGGTAGTTCCAGTTAGCCATCCCCCTAAAGCTAGATAAGCACAGGGAAACAACAGAATACCAGACCAACCTACAAAAACAAAGCGATCGCGCTTGAGCCAGTCATCGAGAAGATCGAACCATCCTCTCTGTGCCGGAGCGCGTCCGACTGCAATGGTCATAAGCTGTACTTTTCTTATTTTTTATTTGGACGCTGTTTTTGAGTCTCTTCGATCTTATATTGCGAGACGTTAACCACAAACATTGTTAGCGTAAGTGGTTGCTTAACATTTTTTAATATGCCACGAATTAGTACCAAGGGATACCTCTAAGCAAGTAGCTTAGAAGATTGATTGCTAACTCGTCCTTAATATTATATAACAAAAAATTTACAAAATGACATATCTTTTCTCAGAATTCTGGATGAATCTTTTTACGAACCCCATTTTTGTTACAAAAGTTCATCAAAATAGGTAAATATACTTAGACTCACAATCGGCTCGCTATTTCCCCTCAACAAATGGCAAAATTAGTTAGAAGATATTTTCTCATCCTAAGATAAATTGTCAATCTAAATCATAAATCACATAAATATATGAATTGGTGGCGAAGACTTAAAAAAAATTCTTTAGCTCGTTTTGGGGCGATTTTACTACTTATTTTCTATATAACTGTAATTTTAGGCGATTTTGTTGCTCCTTATGACCCTTATGTCTCTCAAACCGATGGTTCTCTACTACCTCCTACCCAAATTTATTGGCGCGATCGCCAAGGTAAATGGCTCGGTCCCCATGTCTATCCTACCACCCAAGGACCAACCGATGTCGATACAGGAAAGCGAGAGCTAGAAGTAGATTTCACTCAACCCTCACCCCTGCGTTTATTCGTCAGAGGTACTCCTTACCAACTAGGACAAGTTCGCCTTCCTATACCACCTAGATTTGAAGAAGTTGAACTATTCCCTGGTATTAAGTTAGATCGTCGCCTCTTTGGTACGGTGGGAGAAGGAAAAATTAACATCTTGGGTACAGATGAGCAGGGTAGAGATCAGTTTAGTCGTATAGTGCTCGGGGGCAGAATCAGTCTATTTATCGGTTTAATCGGGATTACTATCTCTTTCCCCATAGGGATGTTAGTTGGTGGAATTGCCGGTTATTTTGGCGGCTGGATTGATACGGTGTTGATGCGCTTGGTAGAGGTTTTAATGACTATTCCAGGTATTTATTTATTAGTAGCTTTAGCAGCAGTTTTACCTCCAAGTTTAAGCAGCGCCCAACGTTTCTTACTGATAGTTCTAATTACTTCGTTTATTAGTTGGTCTGGATTAGCTAGAGTGATTAGAGGTCAAGTATTGTCCATTAAAGAGCGAGAATTTGTCCAAGCAGCTCAAGCTATTGGTGCCAATCCTCTCTATATTATTATTTTTCATATTTTGCCTCAAACCGCCACATATATCATCATCTCTGCTACTCTAGCAGTACCCAGTTTCATTGTTGCCGAATCAGTTTTAAGTTTAATTGGCTTAGGTATTCAACAACCAGATCCGAGTTGGGGTAACTTACTTTCTTTAGCTACCAATGCCTCTATTTTAGTGCTACAACCTTGGTTAATTTGGCCTCCCGCTTTATTAATTGTTCTGACAGTACTAGCTTTTAATTTACTTGGAGATGGTTTAAGAGATGCCCTCGATCCTCGTAAGTAGGGTTGATGGTTGATGATGAAAAACAATCAACAATCAACAATTATGATAATGCCTAATCCTAAGATAACTATTATCGGTGGGGGAGCTTGGGGCATAACTCTAGCTTTATTGCTCCATCGCTCTGGACACTCTTGTCATTTGTGGAGTAGACGTAGCCAAGCAAGTTTAGAGTCAGTAGCAACAGCTGTAGATATTCTCATTAGCGCAGTTTCCATCAATGGGGTGAGACCAACTATTGAGAAACTGCAAACTATTAAATTACCAAAAAATCTGATGATTGTTACTACCACTAAAGGACTTGAGCCACACACAAATCATACTCCTTCACAAATTTGGCATGAAGCTTTTCCTAATTACCCTTTGGTAGTTCTTTCTGGCCCTAATTTATCTAAAGAAATCAAAGCGGGATTGCCCGCTGCAACTACAGTTGCGAGTAAAGACCGGCACGCGGCAGAAACTGTTCAGGCAGTTTTTGCTTCTGAGACTTTTAGAGTTTATATCAATTCGGATCCTGTTGGCACGGAGTTGGGAGGAACTTTAAAAAATGTCATGGCGATCGCCTCTGGAGTTTGTGATGGTTTAGAGTTAGGAACTAACGCTAAAGCGGCCCTGTTAACTAGAGCTTTACCAGAGATGATCAGGGTGGGTACTCATTTAGGAGGATCCCTAGAAACCTTTTTTGGTTTATCAGGATTAGGCGATTTACTCGCTACTTGCGATAGTCCTCTTTCTCGTAACTATCAAGTAGGTTACAGATTAGCTCAGGGTCAGTCTTTAGCAGAAATCTTAACTCATCTTGGGGGAACTGCGGAGGGGATCAATACTGCTAACGTACTCATAGATTTAGCATCTCAACAAGAGATTTCCGTGCCCATTTCTTACCAAGTATATCTCTTACTCAAAGGTCAAATTACTCCTACAGAGGCAGCACAAGCATTAATGGAAAGGGAACTAAAGGAGGAATTTTGTGACTTTGCCCATTAGATGGCATACATTTCATTTTTAACCTTATGCCAAATCATCAATCTTCTAGATCCCCAACCATCATTGCTGGATCGATCAAAGTGATATCGAAAGGATCGTCTGGAGGCATTGAGGGAAAGATATCCCGTTGACAATGATGATACATAACAAATACTTGTGGACCTAATACTACCTTATCTCCATGTTTGAGCTTGTAACCATTTACTTTACGTCCATTAATTAGAATGCCATTGGCACTTAGTTTATTGGTGCCATTACCATCAAAAATCTGATAATAAACGTAGCCATCTTCATCGCACTCGCGCATTAGGGTAGCATGATAACGGGAGACGAAAAGAGAACGAATCCTAATATCACATTGTTGTGCTCTCCCAAGAGAATATTTACTCTTCTTCAGGAGAAATTCCCTTCTACCTTTATCATCTTCTACTATTATGATATGAGCCTTATGGGGCTGTGCTGGTTTTGCTGGCATTATTAATCCCAAGGTTTAATTCGTTAATTGAAGACAGGACGATCACTTTTAGTTTATCATCCATCACTTTAATAGGAATGTATTTCTATTCTATATCCATCAAAGATGATTTGGAAAACTGATTTACTCTGTCAAGATTAAAAATGATGGATAGAACAATGAGAATGCAGAATTGCTGAATGCAGAATTCAGAATGTTTGCCGAACCACAAAATCCAAAATTATCTTAGCCAGTTCCTCAAAACTATCTTGAAAGAACTACTAGCAAACTGCCTCCTGCCTTCCTACCAGAAATTTTAATAACCTTCCAAGTCGTAATTTTGGCTTTGCATCATTGCGGGATAATAGTGCACCAAACTTCAAGGATGTAGCTACCAAATCATCCCAGGATTGCGCAACGCCGGTATTTTTACCGGTTCAGATGATAAACTCGATTGATTCGGGATCGTAACGATCGAGATGTTGATAAATGGCAAATACTTGTGGAGCAAATACCACCTTATCTCCATCTTTGAGTTTGTAATCATTTACTTTGTGTCCGTTAATCAAAATGCCATATTTACTTAATTTATTTTGGCCATCACCATCGAAAATCTGATAATGAACAGAGCCATCTTCATCACATTGGCGTATTAGGGTAGCGTGATGACGGGATACGAAAGGACAATAAATTCTAATATCACATTGTTCTGCTCTTCCCAGAGAGTAAGTGCTCTTCTTGCTTAGGAGGAATTCCCTGCTAGGTTTATCGTCTTTGACTATTAACAGATGAGCCTTTTGATTCAGTTCGTCAACAGAAGACAAGATGGTAATTTTGGCTTTCTAAATTAATTTAATCAATATTTATTTCTATTCTATATCCATCGGAGATGATTTAGAAAAAATGCCATCAATCTCCCAGATCTCCCATCATCTTCCCAGGATCAATCAAAGTAATATCGAAGGGTTCATCGCCATTGAAATCCCAGGAGGATGCATCCGATTGTTCAGATGGACGATCTCGATAAATGGCAAATACTTGTAAACTAAATACTACCTTATCTCCATCTTTGAGTTGGTAACCATTTACTTTACACCCATTAATTAAAATGCCATTGGCACTTAATTTATTTTGGCCATCACCATCGAAAATCTGATAATAAAGGTAGCCATTGTCATCACACTCTCGTATTAGGGTAGCATGATGACGGGAGACGAAAGGAGAACGGATTATAATATCACATTCTTCTGCTCTCCCCAGAGAATACTTACTTTTGTTCAGGAGAAACTCTCTTCTACCTCGATCGTCTTCTAAGATTACGATATGAGTCTTAGGGGTTTGTGCTGGCTTTGCTGGCATATTCATCCTCTTGGTTTAATTGGTCAAGGAAAGACAGGATGATGATTCTTGGTTTCTTATCAATTTAATCGATATGTATTCCTATCCTATATCTATGGGAGATGATTTAGCAAACTGATTACGTAAAAGGAGTGAATTTGTTACTACCATTACTGAGCTAAAGGCCATAAAAGCAGCAGCTATTGCTGGAGAGAGTATAATTTGCCAAGATGGTAATAACAATCCAGCGGCTATGGGAATAGCGATCGCATTATAGCCTAGAGCCCAAAACAGATTTTGTCGGATTTTACTTAAAGTCGCATGACTCAGTTTAATGGCTCCTACTACATCCAATAGCTTTCCTCTCATCAGTACTATCTCTGCAGTTTCTATGGCTACTTGAGTACCTTGAGGAAGAGCAATCCCTAAATCTGCCGTAGCTAAGGCGGGAGCATCGTTAATGCCATCTCCTACCATTGCTACTGTTTTTCGCTCTTGATTTATTTGTAAGGCTTCGATCGCCTCTGCTTTTTGATGGGGCTTTACTCCTGCATGATAGTTATTGATCCCTAATTTGCTGGCGATCGCTTGGGCTACTCTAGGCTCATCTCCAGTTAAGAGCATAACTTGTAATCCTAATTGTTGCAAACTTGCTACAGTTTGGGCTGCATCGGGGCGAAGCAGATCCTCAAAAGTAATCAAACCAATTAAGGTCTGATTTTGGGCTACGTAAACTATTGTTTTACCCTCAATAGCTAATTGAGCCACCTTAGTTTTAATATCTTCATCGATCCTAATTTCTTGTTGCCTTAACCAATTTTCACTGCCCAACCAAACTCTAAATTGCTCCTCTCCCTCATAAGCAGCATCTGGCTTGTAATCCCTTTTGCCCTTTGTTGCTTTTGTCACCATGGCAGCGATACCCATACCGGGTACATTAATAAAATCTTCGGCAGCAAATAAGGGTAACTCTAACTTTTGAACTTCTGTCAGGATCGCTTGAGCAAGAGGATGATTACCACCTTTCTCGACACTGCCTGCTAGTTGCAGGAGATAATTTTCAGCGATCTGAGTTAGAGGAATAACCTCGGTAATTTGAGGATACCCTTGAGTCAGGGTACCGGTTTTATCAAACACTACCGTATCCAATCGATGTACTTTCTCTAAAACATCACCCCCTTTGATTAAAAGCCCTTTTTCCGCGCCAATACCGGTGCCTACCAAAATAGCAGTGGGAGTTGCTAAACCTAGAGCACAGGGGCAAGCAATCACTAAGACAGCGATCGCCAATTTTAAACTCAACAGTAAAGGCAAAGTATCCATTACTAACAGCACTTCTGCCCAAATTTTACTGCCGAGAAAATACCAAAATAAGAAAGTTAACCCAGCTATAGCCATTACTCCATAAGCAAAGTAACCAGCAACAGTATCTACTAATTTTTGGACTGGGGCTTTACGAGTTTGAGCTGCTTCTACTGTAGCTATAATTTGGTTAAGAGTAGTATTTTCACCGGTACGGTTAGTTTCCACCACAATTACTCCTAATTGGTTAATTGTGCCTGCTGTTACTGTATTGCCTGGTTGTTTTAAGACAGGCATAGACTCTCCGGTTAACATCGACTCATCTACCGCAGTTTGCCCATGTACTAGCTTGCCATCAACTGGAATTTTTTCTCCTGGCAAAACCCTGACCCACTCTCCTTGGCGAACTTGTTCAACGGGTATTTCTAAGCCTGTATCTTCTGGGGTGTTAATTTTGCTGACTAAACGAGCTACTTGAGGAGTTAGACTCAATAAGGCTTCTAAGGCAGCCGCAGCTTTACCTCTTGCTCTTGTTTCTAGCACCCTACCTAAAAAAATAAACCCTAATAACATCACCGGTTCATCAAAAAAACATTCCCAACCCAACTCAGGAAATAAGAAAGCGACACAACTAGCAAGATAAGCACTGAGACTACCTAAACCTACCAAAGTGTTCATATTGGGGTTAAGACGCCACAAACCTTGCCAACCATCGAGTAAAATACCTCTCCCTGGTATTAACAAAGCTAAGGTTGCTAATGACCAATGAAACCAGAGCTGATGTAGAATCGGTAGAGTTGGACCACCAAGATGATGAACATGTCCTAAGCTAGAGAAAAATAATAGTAGGGCTGCACTAATTAATTGCCAAATTTGTTCTTTTTTTGCTTGCTCTCTCTTTTGGAGGGCAATTTGATTAATTGTGGCTGTAGAGATGTTTTCTGCTACCCTAACTTGTGCCGGAAAACCTCTAGAGGTCAACTGTTGTGCCAGAGTTTCTGGACTAACTAGTTCTGGTTGATATTTGACCAGGGCTACTGCTGTAATCAGGTTAACATTGGCAGCAATAACTCCCCTGTTGCGACAAAGTTGTCTTTCTACTGATTTAACGCATCCAGCGCATTTCATCCCATTTACATCTAGAGTCGTAGTTTCTAGCGGTTGAGAAGGAAGGGATTTTTCTGAGGTTTCCTCATGAAGAGATATTTGCATAAGAATTTTTGACGTTTGACTTCTGGGGAGCAGAGTTAATCTCTACTGGAAACTTGTTCATAATTAGGAGCAGAAGATTGTAAGAGTTTACTTACTTGATCGAAAACATTAACTTGAGATGATTTGTTCAGTCCTGTTCTTTCGGGGTGAATAAGAGGGCGTTGTAAATAGACAGCAATAGCTTTTTCTACTTGTTTTTTAATCAATTCTTGTAATGTAGTCTCAGTATCGATCTTGCTATCTTCCTTGGCTTTTTCTCTCTGATAATTTGCTCCTTCTTCGGTAGTAGCATAGAGAGGAGGAAGGCGGTTTAGGGCATAAGCAGCAATATCTCCCACATCCAAGTGATAATCGCTAGTAGTTTCTATTTCGGCGACACGGGAAATGACCTGACTTACCACTAATTCCTCCATAACATTGATAAATTGTTTACGAGGCATGGCTACCACTTCTCCTGATAACAATGCTCCCATGAGCTTATCTAATGCCATGTACTCATCTAAAGAAAGTTCACTGGATGTTTCACAAAGCTTTCCTACATCTGCTTCCATGCTAGGAGTCAGATATCCAGTTTCAATAGCTTGTTGTACTATGTTTTGAATTTCCATTATTATCTAGATAGATTAGCAAGAATATAGCTATTATTGTACTCGATCTCAACCTACTACAACTAAAATCAGTAGAGATTATTTTTTGGTTGATTGTTATCCCAAAACTACCTCCTCTTTTATGAGTTATCATCGACTTTGGTCAGAGCTCTAGATTCCTGCTGAGAGGATGCTGAAGATTCTGACGATTCTGGTTTAATATAGGCTATGGATTGTATCCATACTAAAGTCTTTTCTCGTTTTTCATTGACTAAACAGAGACAGTTCTGATCTTGCCAGAGGATTTGTCCTCCAAGGGTATCATTCATAATTACTCCAATCTCAACTTTTTGTTTGTTCTTAATGAAGGATTGAATTTCACGTATACTAGGGAGACCAGTATCAAATTGAGACATAATTTATATCAAGTTCGTTTAAACAGTTGTAATATGGAGTTGACTCATCTAGATAATGATTTTGGCTTTAAGAGCTACGAATTCTGATTCTTAGCAGTTGTAAGGATGGTTGCTGAGTTGTTACCATAGGTTGGACGATGAGTTGGAAAAATAGCCGTTAAACTTTATGTTAACATCGATCGACCAAATATCACATCATAGAGCTAATAGTCATGACTTTAGAGTTTAGCAAATACCATGGACTTGGTAATGATTTTATTTTGATTGATAACCGTCAATCTGAGCAACCCCTGATCAGTTCCAAACAAGCTATTCAACTGTGCGATCGCCACTTCGGTATTGGTGCAGAGGGGGTAATTTTTGCTCTCTCTGGACAAAATGGCACTGACTACGCTATGAGAATTTTTAATGCCGATGGTTCGGAACCAGAAATGTGTGGCAACGGGATCCGTTGCCTAGCCCAGTTCATCACGGAGTTGGAGGGAAAAGAAGAAATCGGCCATACTTACTCTATCTATACCTTAGCCGGTGTAATAACTCCTAAAATTGAAGGAAATGGACAAGTTACGGTTGATATGGGACCACCGAACCTAACTGCTGAGACTATTCCAACTACGTTAGTTGCCAACAGTGAAACGGTAATTAATCAACCTTTGACGGTAGCAGAACAGACTTGGTTGGTTACCTGTGTCAGTATGGGTAATCCTCATTGCCTCACTTTTGTCGAAGATGTCGAGGCGATCGAGTTAGCAAAAATCGGTCCTCAGTTTGAACATCATCGGGTTTTTCCTCAACGTACTAACACAGAATTTATACAAGTAGTACGCCCAGATTACCTCAAAATGAGAGTTTGGGAAAGAGGTGCGGGGGCAACTCTCGCTTGTGGTACTGGTGCTTGTGCGACTGTAGTAGCAGCAGTATTGAATCAAAAGAGCGATCGCTTATGTACTGTTGAGCTACCAGGTGGCTGTTTGCAAATTGAATGGTCCGAAACTAATGGACATTTATACATGACAGGGGCAGCAGAAAAGGTTTTTACCGGAAAATTATTATCAGAGGAGATGAGATAAATCGGTGATGGGATGAATTTCCAAGAGGAAAGGCTACATGACGAGCAAGACAATTCCAATTTACCTACCGCTAACTTTAAAAGTTACCCAAGAGCAATTTCAGGAAATTGCAGCTGCTAATCGAGATTTACGTTTAGAAAGGACAGCAACAGGAAAATTAATTATTATGCCACCAACGGGAGGAAATACAGGCAGGAAAAATCTCTATCTAGGGCATCAAATTTACAGTTGGAATGAGCAAAAAAACTTAGGTGTTGCCTTTGATTCTTCTACAGCTTTTCATCTTCCTAATGGAGCAGATCTTTCCCCTGATATCGCTTGGGTGAATCGGGATAGATGGGAATCTTTAACCCTCCAGGAGCAAGATCGCTTCCCTCCTGTTTGTCCTGATTTTGTCATTGAATTACGCTCAAAAACTGACATTTTCAAGGAATTGCAGCAAAAAATGCCGGAATATTTAGACAATGGATTAAAATTAGGGTGGTTGATAGATGTCAAAAATCGGCGAGTTGAAATTTATCGTCCAGCTCGACCAGTTGAGGTTTTACAGTCTCCAGATTATTTGTCTGGAGAAGACGTCTTACCGGGGTTAAGATTAGATTTAACTAATATTTTTGAATAGCTAGTGGAATAGGATGCTATGCTCTCCCATAGTCAAAAGTCAAAATTTATGCTTACCGATCCTTTCTTACAATTACCTACTTATGACTCAGTGAGGGTAGTTTGGTTTACAGATTTTGCGGGGAGTGAGCATCAAGTGATTTATGGAAAAAATTTAACTGAGTCTGTAGCCGCAGTTACGACTAAATTAACTTGGATGCGTGAAGATGAAAAATCGAAAATAGAATCTCCTCTTGTTCAAGTTCAATACCGCGATATTTGGCGACATGAAGCTAAAGTAACTGAGCTGATTCCCAGTCAAAAAATACCTTATCAAGTCAGTAGTAAAATCTCTGAAACTGGAGAAACAATTACCAGCGAAATCTTTAGCTTGGCGGTCAAACCTAAGCCTGGAGAGTCACTAAAAATCCTGCTTACTTCCGATCATCAATTAATGCCGATGACAGCAGCAAATCTCCAGAAAGTAGAGGAAACAATTGGTCAAGTTGATGCTATTTTTTGTGCCGGAGATTTAGTGAATGTTCCCGATCGCGCTTCAGAATGGTTTGATGATTTAAGAGGTGGTTCTTTTTTTGCTTGTCTGCAAGGAAAAGCTAATTATCAATTGACAAAAAATGGTGTTACTACTGCTTACTATGGAGGGCAATTAATTCAATCTGCTCCTTTATTTACAGCCATAGGAAACCATGAATTTATGGGTAAATTTGCTGACAAACAAAGTTTAAACCAGCAATTTGATCGTACTTTACCTCGTCACGTTGCAGAAGAATTGTATCAACCACTAGCTAGGCAAATTAATCCTTTTAATGACAGCAAGACTAGAGATGTTTGGATTAAAGCTCATTCTTTCAATACCGATACTTATGAAGAAATATTCAGCTTGCCAGAAAGTACTACTGGAGGCAAAAAATACTATGCTGTAACTTTTGGCGATATCAGGTTAGTAGTTTTATTAGTTACTAATATGTGGCGATCGCCTAATACCAGTACTGAAGTTCGAGGCAGATATCAAGAAAGAAGACAAGATTTTGAACAAGGTGAAAATTGGGGTTACGGACAACATATTTATGAGCCGATCGACAAAGGTAGCGTTCAATATCAATGGTTAGAAAATGAGTTAAACTCCCAAGATTTTCAACAGGCTAAATATAAAATAGTGATGTTTCATCATCCCGTACATGGTCTGGGGGCAAATATTGTTCCTCCCTATACCAATCCCCAGGCAAAAATTGAACGCGATCGCCTAGGCAAAATTAGTTCTATTGTTTATGAATATCCGCCAGAAAATGATTATTTAATTAGAGATTTAATGCCTCTTTTGGAAACAGCAGGAGTGCATTTGGTTTTTTATGGACATTCTCATTTGTGGAATCGTTTTGTGAGTCCTACCGGTATTAATTTTCTCGAATCTTCTAATGTAGGTAATAGTTATGGTGCTTATTTAGGAGAAAATAAAAGGCCAATCCCACCAGATGATGATAACTTTAAATATGCTGCCGTAGGCGATCCTTACGGATTAGAACCAATCATACCCAATATTGCTCCTTTACAAGATGAAAATCAAAATTATTTACCTTATATAGCAAGTAACGATCTGACGGTATTTAGTATTCTAGACACAGAAGAAGGGAAGGTTAGTAGTTATTATTTTGATACTCGTAAACCAGAATCACCAGTGGTTAAGTTTGATGAATTTCTGGTTATTAATAAAAAAGAGGGAGTAAACTAAAAAATAAAGAGAAAAATCCCCCTGCCTAATAAGCTATGACACCTGAATTATTTACAGCTCAAAAGATTGCAAAATTCGCATTTGGCGCAGTTGTAGAAACTAGTGTAGGGAAATTGACAGCAGGTGCGATCGCTCATACTAATTTCAGAAAAGATTGCTATACTATACTTTCTGGGCGCAAACCTTCATTCGTGTCAACTTAAGGAGCAAAAAGTTGCCTTAACCCACCGTGAACTCAAGTTCACGGCTAATAAAGAAAGTCATCTGAAGATGACTAATCTGAAACCGATCAACTTAGTCCAAACGAAGATGGACTTATGTTATTAGCCTCGAAATTAATGATGCCGTGGACGAATTGTTTCTTAATAAAAAACTTGACAAAAGATGTAAATCATGGATTAACATTTAATTATATTTTACAAGTAATACTTGTAACCGAAGAGGGCGCAAGCCTTGTGCCCCTACAGCGCCCCTACAGGTGCTATGTTGCATGATTAAATGAAATTGTGATAAAACGAAACAGTTTTGGCAGAAAATTCTCTTTTCCTGCAGCCAAAGAAAAGCTTAAATGCTTACAGGGCTTACTCAGCAACACCCGATTCTTTGTTCCTTACTGAGAAAGTGACTATGAATGAAATCCCTTTTAAGTTAACTGTAACTAATTTAACTAAAGCTGAGAAAGATGATTTGCTATCAGCAATTGAGTTAACATCAGTGCGAATACAGTCTGAATCTAGGCTGTCGAAAAAAGCTATCCTATTGCCACAATAAATTACCCGATTTTTGGTACCTTTATTGTTGATTCTCACCGTTCGCTCAAATTTCTGAGTCATTCAGAATTATAATGGCGTAAAAGTTTACTGCGTAAGGGTTTAAGAAGATGTAGATGGGAATAAACCAGAGAAATTTGAGAAAAGGCGATCGCTAACTAAGATTTTTCAAACCCCATTACTCCGTGGCCAGAGTGGTCAGATTTATCTGACCATGAGAAAAAAGGAGGAAATCGAGCTGACTAAATTTTTTGAGATTGTGATTTTTTCTGGATATTTGCTAAGAGTGTGAGTGTGCCGGACTAAGAATTCATCAAAAAGTTAATGGAGAAGTAGTCAGTGCCGCACTCGAGAGCATTTTTAAGCAGACAGGAGACCCGGTGGCAATTCTTAAAGATAAGGGAACGGATCTATCCAGAGGGGTCTCTCTATGGCAAGAGAATAATCACAAGAAGAATATTCCCACCATCGATGATGTCAGTCATGTGGTAGCTAATGCACTGAAAAAACAATTTGAAGACACAGAGCCTTTTCGTAAATTTAAAGAGATTATTAATGCAGGAGCTTCTAGAATGAGACAGACGGCACTGGGATATCTGGTTCCACCGAAGCTCTTTGCAAGGGAAGGTTTCAGGGCATCAGTCGAGTAACCTCATGGGCTGCCAAAATTCTGGAGATGTTCAATCCAGAAAAGACTGTGGAAGATGATTCCTGTTTAGAGCAACTTCGTGCAACTATGCCTGAGTTTCTCTCTCTTGAGCCATTTATTGAAAAATTTGCCGAGACTATGCAGAGTGTCAATAGGGTTCTGAAGCTATTAAAACATCAGGGTTTAAGCGAAGAGACCTATCAGTCAACCAGAGGTTTATTGACTGCATTTCCTGCGGTTGAGGTCAAAGAAGCCATTGTCGAATGGTTGGCTCAGCAGATTGCTATTCAACGTATGCTGGGAGACGGAGAAGACATACCTCTGTTAGTCAGCAGCGATATCATCGAATCACTGTTCGGTAAATTTAAATATGCGATTGCTTTGATGTCCTTCGCTGGAAATTAACCGTAGTATTCTTCTTCTTCCTGCTCTGTGTGGCAATCTTGAGCGAGATTCAATCGACCAACTTCTCCGAGATTCTCAACACAAAGAACTGCTGGAATGGGAAGAGAAGAACGTTCCTGACACTCTGCGGAAGAAAAGACAGAAATTGAATAAAAAGCCGGTACCAAAAACTGGGGAATTTATTGCGGCAATAGGATAGCTTTTTTCGACAGCCTACGCCCAGACTCTCCAAGGTGGCCTTGATTTGAGGCACCGATAGCTGCAGAGTCGCGTAATTTGACAATTCTGTTGACCAAGTGACCATCCACATCCTTGGGTTTACGTCCTACTGACTTTGAAACGAAAAAGTAGGGAGCAAAGCTGGTGGGATCGTCTCCAGAGTGTTGACGAACTTGGTGTAGGAGCGAGTAAAAGGAACTGAGAGTATATCCAAAGCGGTCTGCGACCTCTGCCGCCGAGAGTCCTTCGACGTAGTACGCACGAAGCGCTTCGTACTGCTTATGAGTACTCATCTGAGGAGAAAGAAAGGTTTGGGCACACAACATTCTGGTCTATTAGATCATATGATCAGGGTGGGTAACCGAGTGCTAAATCCGCTCGGTGCAGTTAGCAGTAAATCTGACCATCTCTATCTGTACAATGGATAGAGATATTTGGTCAAAAAATCAGAGCTTATTTTAATATTATAATATTAGCAAGATTTGTATTTTTAGACCAAAAATTATAGCCCAACTAGGATGGATATGGTGTTCCTAGCACCCAAACCCGCCGACATTCTTGTCTCTCTTTACAGCCTGAATTTACTCTTGAGCTTGACGGTTAACCGTCTCAATCTCATGTTGAAAAGGTATTTCAGCCTTTAAGGGCTTTAGACAAATTGACAAAAGATTATTTGGTACATG
>JAAUYA010403003.1_pt1 | contig 14526 bp, 14 predicted proteins | sample 7278161 | NCBI WGS metagenome assembly JAAUYA01 (sample SAMN14350120, study PRJNA611818) | marine sediment metagenome | isolation source: surface marine sediment (3m) | place: French Polynesia: Moorea | collected 2018-08
TTGCTTGATGCTGCTTACGCCACAGAGAATATTCTAGACGATCCATCTCCCTATGTTTTGCAAACTAGCCTAGATGATTTCTATGTTAGTTATGAGTTGAAAGCTTACACTGAGATTATAGAAAAAAGGCTGTTGACTTCTTCTGAACTCCATCAAAATATTCAGGATCAATGCAATGAGGCAGGGATTGAAATTATGTCTCCCCATTATTCAGCTGTCCGTGATGGCAATCAAAATACTATTCCTGAAGATTACTTACCCAGTGACTATCAACCACCAAGTTTTCGTGTTAATGCTCTCGGTCAATTATTGAACACTATTCAAAATACCTCTCCAGTTCAAAGTTCATCCAAATCAAGTGCTACCAATAGTGACCAGATTGACAACTTCTAACAAATACAACCTAGGATTAATTTTAATTTCTCAAATATCGAAATATAGTATTAAAATCGAGTAAAAATTTATCAATAATTATGAATCGCTATTCTCGTAGTCATCAAATTGAGCAACTTGATCCTAAAACTGAACATTCTCAAATATGTCGTTTACTGGTAGGGTATGAATTTCCCTGGGGGATTAGTCGTTCTCTGGAGTTAGCGATGGTAAAAACTTTTTGTGTGCCCAGTATTTCTCGTTTACTTGACCAAACAGGGGAATTTCACCGCCATGGCCAAAAACGCTATGATGATACCGCTATTTTAATAGGAGAAATCCTCAAGCATGGTTATGATAGCGATAAAAGAAATCAGGCACTGCAACGCATGAATCATATTCATGGTCAATACTCTATCAGTAATGAGGATTTACTTTATGTGCTCTCAACTTTTGTTTTTGAACCAATACGCTGGAATAATCGTTTTGGTTGGCGAAAAATGCTCAAAAATGAGCGTTTAGCTATCTTTTACTTTTGGTACGAGATTGGCAAACGCATGAATATTCAGAATATTCCTGATGCTTATGAAGATTTTGAACGATATTACCATGATTATGAAGTTCAACAGTTCATTTACGCTGATACTAATGCTAACGTGGCAAAATCAACTATTAATTTGTTTTTAAGTTGGTTCCCTGCCATTTTACACCCTATTTTAGAACCAATGGCCATTACTATTTTTGATGAGAAGATGATTAGTGCCTTTGGTTTTAAGTCTCCATCGCCAATCTTGAAAGGGTTAGTTACCAATATTTTGAAATGTAGAGCCTACTTTCAGCATTTACTGCCGCCTCGACAAACTTCCGATTATTTCATAGATGGTAAAATTCGTAGTTATCCTCAAGGTTATCAAATCGAAAATATTGGTCCCGTTTCTCTACTTTCCAAGCTTAATAAAACTGTTAGCAAATAACTGATGAAATTTATTGGCACTCGACTCTCTACTTTTTTGTTTAAGCAGCCATTTTATCAGTATGTAGTATATCCCTCTTTTTTGTAGTGAATGTAGGCATAGTTCTTCCGGAAAGATGTTTGGTGGAAGTGTTTTGTATTTGAAACACGATCTCGTTTTTCAAAGCTGTCTGTTTCAGCGGGAGCGAAGCGCTGCTGGCAGCAGTTCGCTTGCTCGATAGCTTCTGGGGGAATCACTGTTTCGAGAGTTTCATGGTTTAATGAAACTGGTTTAACTCCTGTTTCTATGATGAATTTAGAAACAACCAGTTACTTCTTGGAACTGGTGATTAGGAATAAGTGATTAGGAAAGAATGAACCAACACAATCAGCAAAATGAACCGGAAAGAAGTTTTGAATCATTGAATTTTTATCAAGATAGTTTAAAACTGCTTAAAGCCTCTTATCGATTAGCAGGAGATTTACCTAATTATGAACGATACAATCGAGCGTGCTCAATTACGTCGAGCAACTTCAAGTATTTTACATTAGCGAAGTATATTCGCGAACCATTCTTTTTTTTGTCCAAAGTCCAACTAAAAGAAAGTTATTCTTTAACATTTATTTTGGTTCTCTATTTTAATAGTAGAACCGACTCTTTTTTAAGAACGAGTATCGGTTATGAAGCGAATTTTTCGATTCTGCATCCAGGAGAGGGGTTGATTTTGGAAGCGTTCTAATACACTGAGTAAAAGAGGAACATGTCGTTTTTTCTTCAAAACTACCATGATGGCCTCATCATCAATACGAACTTGTCCACCATTGTCGATAAACTTCTCAAACAGAGAAACAGCAGTGCTATGAGAAAAGCCAGGTAAATCATCTGCCAGCAATCGATAGAGATTATGAGCCAGAATTGACATGGTTAGATCGAAGTCCACCTTAATTAACATGGAAGAAGAAACACGATTAAGATGAAAGAATTGAATCTGTTCATCGATTTCCTGTTCCACTAACCAACGCCTGGCATACTTGCGAATAATCTGTTCAAGGGGTAGTTCAAAGTCATTGGTAATAATTAAGGCTGGTTTAATTTTGCCCTTACCGGTAATAGCAATAGTCACGAATATTCTGGTCATAGCCTTTGAGAAAGACAATTTGCTCATGAACCTTGAGTAATCTAGTTTTGCCATCAGCCGCAGGAACCCGTAGTGTTTTCCACTCAGACTTGGCCAGATTGTTGAGTTCTTCAACGATGTTTTTCCCTCGTCGTCGAATGGTGATAAACTTAATGGGAATAGAGCTATTGTCGAGCTTTTTGAGATGCTGGTAGGTTGTGAACTGAGAATCAAAGATAAGATAGTTCAGGTTATCAGCACCATCGGCACGATAGAAGTCCAGAAACTCCAAGACCACTTGTGATTTGTGCCGATGGCGAATTTGGCTATCCCCATAGGTGATAATTCCCGTATCTGGGTCTTGAGCCAAAATGGCGAGGATGCTACTCAAGGCTTTATTCCTAGTGCTAGACCAGTTATTTTCCAGGTGGTCGGCCTCGCCCCAATAGGGAATGGTCACGAAGTCTAAATTAGCCGATTCTCCTAATAGCCCATGCTCTCGCCAACAACCATGGAGACTTTTGAGGAAAGCCAGATTCATGCTTCGGGTCACCCCATGGGCATAAGAGGAAAATCAAGCCGCTTTGGGCAAGACATTTAGTCCGGCAAACAGACCCAGTCCTCGATCCATACACCAGAGGTCATCAGCACTGTAACGCCTCACCTTGGAGAGTTTCAGGGCGACAAAGCTCAGAATCGAACCAACCCGATTGATGGATTGAGTTTCAGGATACTGAGATTGTTCAATCAGGGAATAGATGTCATAGTTTTGGAGATAAGGCAGCAAGCATAATAAACCAATACCAGCCACGACTACTAAAGGTCTCTGGGCTATAAGTCAACCTGTGCGTAGAGGGAGCAGGTAACTTGAGAGCTCGCATCGCTTCCTCCCGCTCTGGTCGGCTGCGCCGAGGTAGCCGACCAAAACCAGCCTGTTCTAGAATGTTATAGATGTAGCGCTCTGAAACCTGGTAATTGAGAGCATCGAGGGTCGCTTTGATGTCCGGTACCGATAGGAATTTTTTCCGAGCGTGCGATAATGAGCTGCTGGGTAGTCTGAGTGGGGTCTTTGAGCTTACGACCTTGGTAGGAGACTTGAAAAAATTGCTGAGAAGGATTGGGTTCCTGAAGCTTCCGCTTGAAGTCACGGGTGAGGGAATAGAAAGACGAGAGAGTATAGCCAAACTGTTGAGCTACTTCTGCCGCCGGTTTACCCTCAACGTAGAATGCTCTTAGGGCTTCATACTGTTTATGAGCTGCTAGAAGGGGATGTTGAAAAAATTCACTTGCTTCGATTAATTAGGGGTCATTATTGCCGTGATAGGTATATTTTGATCTTACCTAAAATCTAAGCCCTTTGAGATACCCTTATGTTCTCTGCTAATCTCTTAGTAACTTTTCGCCTCTTATCGCCTATCATCTCTTGGAAATTACCCTTTCAATGAAACCCTCGATTTGCAACAAATGCCCTAACAGCCGTTTTGGCTCTTATGCCTCAATCTCCTATCAGGTCTGCATTTTAACAATAAGGACCCTCTTATACTTGGCTAAATTAGGGGTACTTTATGCCATGAAGATCCGTGATCTAGAGAAAAAATATCCTATATTGTTAAGAAACTTATCAAAATCTAAATCTTTTTTACAATTTCGCCTTGATAGCTAAAGATGATGTTATCTTGAAAATTGCTATTTTAAGATATTTTATTGGCCAAGAAGAATTATGTACAATAATCAAAATAAAGATTTAGTTGCTGCTGGTTTAACTGCTGCTTTAGGAGCTGGAGTAGTAACTTCTTTTGCTATTAGCCAAGGCCAAAATCCCTTAATTGCCTTAGGAATTACCGTTTTTGCTGCTTTAGTTGCCGTTATTTGTTATCAAGCAGATTTAATTTAATAGGTTAGTAGTTAGTGGTTAGCAGTTAATAATTAAATAAGAATTAACAACTAACAACTAACAACTAACCAGCACTAACTTAAGGATTCAAAATAATCGCGCATTTGTTTGCGTTGCTTCGGTTGACGTAATTTGTGCATAGCTTTAGCTTGAATTTGCCTGACTCTTTCCCTAGAAATTCCCATGATGCGAGCAATATCAGAGAAGGAATGAGGTTTTCCATCTTCAAAACCAAAGCGCAACTCAACAATCCTTCTTTCCCTTTCAGTAAGATCTGTCATGATACTGTTAATATCTTGCTGCATGGTATCGCGGATTAGAGTTTCCTCAGGAGTAGCACATTCAGTTTCAATTAAGTCTGCTAATTCTGTATCTCGATCTTGTCCAACTCTAATTTCTAAAGAAATAGAACGAGGTACTTTGCTCAAAACTTCTCTGACTTCCATAGAAGTCATTTTTAGTTGCTTAGCAATATCTTCAATGGTAGCAGTGCGCCCTAGAGATTGAGAAATTTGTCGTTGTGCTTTTTTGATTTTGTTGAGTTTTTCTGTAATATGTACAGGAATGCGAATAGTACGGCTTTGAGTGGCGATCGCCCTAGTTATCCCTTGACGAATCCACCAATAGGAATAGGTACTGAAACGATAACCTTTAGTGGGGTCAAATTTTTCTACTGCCCTTTCTAGACCTAAAGTACCTTCTTGAACCAGATCCAGTAATTCTAAACCTCTGTTTTGATACTTTTTAGCTATAGATACTACTAACCGCAAGTTAGATTTGATCATTTTATCTTTAGCTTTCAGCCCTGCTGTTTGGATCTCCTCTAACTCCGAGACTTCAAGTTGCGCTACTTCCGCCCAGCGTTGTTTTCCAGCGGTGAGAGTTTGTTTTAATTCCTCGAGGCTGAGATTAAGTTCTTTAGCCCATCTTTGGTTAGAAGGACGATGACTAAGTTGGACTACTAGGCGATCGTAAACCTGAATAGCATTAACAAAGGTATTGATAGTCGAGTCAGATCTAGCTTGTTCTCTAAGTTCAACTAGACTGAGATACTTTTGTATTTTGCGGGCAAGATTTATTTCTTCCTCTTTTTTTAGTAAAGGAACACGACCAATATCTTGTAAATATAATTTAACTAAATCTTTAGTATTATTCTTGCTCTTGTCTTCTCTAGTTACCTCAGCAAACTCTACTTCATAACTTATATTATGAGAACTCCGATCGGGTTTGATCGTGAAATTTTCTCCGGATTCGAGATAATCTTCTTGTGAGTCAAGATAAAAGGCTGACATATTCTGTTTTCCTTCAATAAAATGTGGCAAGATTTTTGCTCTATTTTTAGAGTTCCCAACTTAAGAGAGAAAGAAACAAACAGAATAATTTTTCCGGAAATTTAGCTTAAATATTTACTTGGATAGCCCATACCACAAGGGTTGTATCGAGTTGAGCGTTGATAGTGAAAAACAATTGACGTTTCCACTATCAACAATTAACCATTAACAATTAACACTTTGAGCGAAGACGAGGGTAACGCTCCATCAGTACCCTCACTTGTTCAGCATGGTAGGAACTACGAGTCAGAGGAGAGGAAACAACTTGCAACAAGCCTAGAGATTCTCCATATTCTCGCCAACTATCAAATAGACTGGGAGGGACAAATTCTTGTAAATCTAAATGGAGGGGTGAAGGTTGAAGATATTGTCCAATAGTGAGAATGTCACAATCAACTCCTCGTAAATCTTTCATTACTTGACGTACTTCCTCGTCAGTTTCCCCTAAACCTACCATAATCCCTGATTTGGTATAGATCCAGGGTGCTAACTCTCTGGTACGTCCGAGAAGCTCTAGCGATCGTTGATAGTCTCCTTGAGGGCGCACTCGACGATAGAGCCGGGGTATAGTTTCAGTGTTATGATTTAATACTTCTGGTTGTGCTTGAATAATTACCTCTAAAGCTTCCCAGTTACCACATAGATCGGGAATTAATACTTCAATGGTGGTGTGAGGAGAAATTTTACGAGTTTCCTCAATACAAGCAACAAATTGACTCGCTCCACCATCTGGTAAATCATCACGGTTAACCGATGTAATGACTACATGATTCAACTGAAGGCGTCTTACTGCTTCTGCTAAGCGCAGAGGTTCGGTTTTATCTAAGGGTTGAGGTTTTTTTTCAAAATCGATGTCACAATAAGGACAAGCACGAGTGCAAGCAGGTCCCATAATTAAAAATGTAGCTGTACCCGCATAGAAACATTCCCCGATATTAGGACAAGATGCTTCTTCACAGACAGTATTTAAGTATAAATCCCGTAAAATCTCCTTAACACTGCCTACTCGTTGTACTTGGGGTGCTTTTACCCTCAGCCATTCTGGTTTAACTGCCATTCCACTTCCTTAAATCAAATACTTTTTTATCGTACCAATTTCTCTAATGATAATGAAAATGGGATTAATTTCAACATTTTAAGTAAGCAACAAAGAAAACAAACCACACATAGCAATGCCATCAAATACTCCCGCACCGCCAATACTGAGAACTCCCGCACTCATACGTTCAATTTCTTTGAGATGGAGCAAATCCGCACCAATCAGAGTGCCTAATATTCCGCCAGCAAAAGCAACCGAAGAAGCTAGAGGTTCGGCAATCAGAACAGCACTAATGGCAGCCGTCAGAGGAGGAATTAAAGCATTCATCTGAATCCCGATTCCTGGTACTATTTGGGCAGAATAGTAACTGACAATGGTGACAATTACAGTCACCCAAAAAATAGCAATAGGATTGGAGCGAGTTAGTTCGTAAATAGCTAGCAAGACCGGAATTAAGCCGCCACCGACATTGAGAGCGACAATAGTTTTCTTTCGTACTTTATGTAAAGGAATTCCCCAAAACTGTTGCAACCACATATCCCTAAAGTTTGGGATTACAGGTGTAATAGATTCGACTTTGTAGAGGGGAATATTAATTAGGCTACCTACTAGCACAGCAGCAAAGAGTAAAAACGCCACATTGGGAGAAAAACCGAGTTTAGCAACTGCTACCTCTACTACATCAAGGGCAACTGCTATCCAGATAAAGGGGAAGAGGAGCAGCAATAATAAAAAAAGTAATACGGATACGGGGAGATAAATCATTTTTTTAACTCACTCTAAATCTAAGCATATCTAAGAGTGTCAACATTTGCGATGTAGTTCTTTGAGCTTCAGCATTAGCAATAACCTTTCTTGATAGTTGTGGTTAAGAATAATCGGGTTTCTACTCCCTCAAAGGAGAGAAATATAGCTTCAGAAACCCGTTTCAAAATTGATAGAGTCCTAGTTAACAGCTTCTTGTAACTCTTGGGGGCGTACAGATAGCTGCTGGGTTTGTTCTCCCCGTCGTACAGTGATGCTTAAAGGTTTGCCAACCTGACTTTGTTCGACTGCCTTCTGTAACTGTTCGGCGGTTTCAATCTTAGTTCCTGCCACTGATGTAATTACGTCACCCCGACGCACACCACCTTCTGCTGCCGGACTATCGGGAACTACTCTTACTACCAGTACCCCCTTGATTTCGGGAACAACTATCAGAGAGTTAGGATCATCATTAAACTGCTGGGCAACTTTGGGAGTCAAGGTCAACATCTGAACGCCGATATAAGGGTGGGGAATGTTTTCGCCACGAGCTAACTGGTCTTTGATTGCTTTAGCTTTATTGATGGGAATGGCAAAGCCAATACCTTCGGCACCAGCCCGAATAGCAGTATTGATGCCAATTACTTCTCCACGGTCGTTCAATAAAGGACCCCCCGAATTACCAGGATTAATCGCCGCATCTGTTTGCATAAAATCTAAACGCATATCGGGAATACCAGCTTGTACGCTAGAACGGTTAAGGGTGCTAATAATTCCCAAAGTGACAGTATTATCCAGACCCAAAGGATTACCTACAGCGATCGCCCAGTCTCCTACCTGTACCTGAGTTGAATCGCCCAAGGGTGCAACGGGCAAATTATCCCCTTCTATTTTGATTACTGCCAAGTCTGAAGGCTTGTCAACTCCCCGTACTTCTCCTTTAAAAGTTCGTCCGTCTCGTAGCTTGACGGTTACTTTATCCGCGCCACTAACTACATGAGCATTGGTGAGAATAATCCCCTTACTATCGATAATAAAACCCGAACCTTGACCTTGCTGGCGGTACTCTTTAGGCAGTTGGGGAAAAACATCTCTACCAAAAAAATCACGGAAAAAAGGGTCTTCAAAGAATGGATTCTGAAAATTAGTAGCGACAGTGCGTTCGGTATCAATTCGTACCACTGCATCCCCGACGCGATTGACAACAGTAGCAACGAAATTACGAGGTTGGTTCTGGGGTATAGCAGTTCCTTGAGGGGGAACTACCTCAACTGCTGTCGAGTTTTCAGTTACAGAAGCCGAGGATAATAATTGGGGAAATGCCTTAAGCGAACCCAAAGTCAAAGCGACACTAGCAGCTACAACGATGACATAGATTCCAGCTTGGCGCAGAGGTTTAGTATTAGATTGAAGAGTCACGATATTTTTCCTCCAAGAATGACAAATAATTGAAAACAGATTATTGTTGCTGAGATTAAATCAGAGAGTATTGATGATTATTAAGTGTTTTACTCTCAGTGTTAATTGTAAAATATTGTCACAGAAACAAAGTTCGGTTTTATGATCTCTACAAGTTGAGATTTCCCTATAGAATCAGTCCAGTTTTTAACCATCGCAGTATTTAAAGCTAAAACCACAACCAAGTATCGGTTGTGGTTGGAAAATCAAGATTATTTAACTTATCATGTACATTAAATTAACCACAATATCTGTAGGTTGGGTGGAACGAAGTGAAACCCAACACCAACTGTCGTATTTATTGGGTTTCACCCGCCTCAACCCAACCTACATAAATGCTATTTATTTTTATTATGGGTAATCAATCAGACATGAGATGCTGAATCTTTTAGGAATAGCGATCGCTGTACCAATATCTTTAACTATTTGAGCTTGATATTATTCATCACCATTAAGAACAAGAAAAGAAGTAAAGGGACAAGCACTATTGACCATCCAATACCTAAAGCCCAGGCTGGGTATCCTCCATAAGGAATCTTGATATCCTTCGAAAATTGAGTAACTAGCAAAGTAACCAAAACCACGAGAATAATATACTTGATGGCAAAATTCCACCATTTCCCAAGTTTCCAGTCACTGACTTGGTTGATGTATCTCCTCAGCTTTTCAGCACCATAGATCCACCCTACCAGAATTGATTGAAAAATCCCTGTCAAGAGCAAATTATAGTTAGTCACAAAATGATCCACCAAGTCTAAGAAGTAAATTCCTGCTCTAGTAGTGTAAATAATTCCCGCCATCAATGCAGCTAAACACACCCCTATGGAAACTACAGCAACGGGAAGATGCTTTTGCTTGTCTAGGATAGCTGCATTTACTGCTTCGACAAGGGAAAAGGCACTGTCAATTCCTAGAGAAAGAAGCATTAGGAAAAAAAGAAAACTGAAAAGCCCAGGCAGTGGCATCAAGCTTAAAGCTTCAGGAAAAACGACAAAAGCCAGACCAGGACCAGAAGCTGCTAGCTCTGTCAAGGGAGTGCCAGTTTTCCAACTCATATATCCCAGGACTCCGAAAACTACAAAGCCGGCCAATAAACTGATGGAGCTGTTTAACAAAGCTGTTACCCACGTATCCTTGGCAATATCATCGTCGCTTTTCTTATAGCTGGCGTAAGCAATCATAATGCCAAAGGCAAGTGATAAGGTAAAGAAAATTTGGGAGAAGGCAGCCGTCCAGACATCAGGTTTGAGTAAAACGCTCCAAGTGGGTTTGAGATACATTTCCCAACCTTGTAAAAACCCCGGCAAAGTCACCGCTCGCAGTAGCAGTAAGCCCAATAAAATTATTGGCAGTGGAACGCTGTAGAGAACGACTTTTCCTACACTTTTAGTACCTTTCCAAATGCAAAAATAAACTAAGATCCAAACAACCAGCAGAGCCCATAGGCTCGGCCAGTTGATGCCTCCTAAAATCTCGATGCCATCGGTGCGTTGTAGGACATCTTCAAAAAAGTAGCTTTTCACATCGCCCGACCACTTCATTGGGAAAGAAGCTAGTAAATAAATCAAAGACCAAGCCATGACTACTGCATAGTAGGAGACGATGATAAAGGAAGACATCAGAGCCAACAAACCTAAGCCCCAAAAACTAGGGTGCAATTTCTCAAAAGAGCCGATCGCTCCTTGCTGCATTTTTTGTCCGATCGCAAATTCCAGCATCAACAAGGGAACGCCAACCAGAACTAAAGCGATCAGATAAGGGACTAGAAATGCTCCTCCACCATACTTTCCCGCCAGGTAAGGAAAACGCCATAAATTACCCAAGCCTACAGCCGATCCTAAAGCTGCCAGCAGAAAAACTGTTCTTGAAGTCCAACGTTGACGAGTCATCCAATCTTCTTTAATCTAACTTAGTAGCGTTAACAGCAGTTATGATAAAACTCGTTACTATAATAATATAAATGACGGCGTTTACAAATGTTGTCGTTGGCTTGGAAGCCCCTTGAAGAATTAACCGGGCAAAAAGCCTCTGGTGTTATTTAGATGTAAAACAAGTATGAGTAAAGGAACACTATTTGATAAAGTTTGGGATTTGCATACAGTAGGTATTTTACCCTCAGGTCAAACTCAATTATTTATTGGTCTGCATTTAATCCATGAAGTTACTAGTCCTCAGGCTTTTGCCATGCTCAGAGAACGAGGACTAAAAGTATTATTTCCCCAACGAACTGTCGCTACAGTAGATCATATCGTACCTACACAAAACCAAGCTCGTCCTTTTGCCGATAGTCTTGCCGAAGAAATGATGCAAGCTTTGGAAAACAACGCCAAAGAAAATGGGATCAGATTTTACAATATTCATTCGGGAAATCAAGGTATTGTTCACGTTATTGCACCGGAGTTGGGTTTGACTCAACCTGGCATGATTATTGCTTGCGGTGACTCCCATACTTCTACCCATGGAGCCTTTGGGGCGATCGCTTTTGGCATTGGTACCTCTCAGGTAAGAGATGTGCTCGCTTCTCAAACCTTAGCTCTATCTAAGCTAAAAGTGCGTAAAATCGAAGTAAATGGTGTTTTACCAAAGGGAGTCTATGCTAAAGACGTAATTTTGCATATTATTCGTAAATTAGGCGTAAAAGGTGGAGTTGGTTACGCTTATGAGTATACAGGGACTACCTTCGAGCAGATGAGTATGGAAGAAAGAATGACTGTTTGTAATATGTCTATTGAAGGTGGTGCTCGCTGCGGTTATGTTAACCCCGATGAAGTTACTTACGAATATCTTAAGGGAAGGGATTTTGCCCCTCAGGGTGCAGACTGGGAGCAAGCAGTAGCTTGGTGGCAAAGTATTCGCAGTGATGAGACGGCTGAGTATGATGATGTGGTCACCTTTGATACCAGTGAAATTTCACCTACTGTAACCTGGGGGATTACTCCTGGACAAGCTATTGGAGTAGATGAAAATATCCCTACTCCTGAGAGTTTAGGTGAAAGTGAACGAGAACTTGCGGAGGAGGCATACAAGTATATGCAGCTTCAACCCGGAAAACCGATCGAAGGAACAAAAGTTGATGTGTGTTTTATTGGCAGTTGTACTAATGGACGTATTAGTGACTTGAGAGAAGCAGCTAAATTTGCCCAAGGACATCACGTTGCAGGAGGCGTTAAAGCTTTTGTCGTACCTGGTTCAGAAAGGGTGAAAAAACAAGCAGAAGCAGAAGGATTAGATAAAATTTTCTTGGCAGCAGGGTTTGAATGGCGCGAACCCGGTTGTTCTATGTGTTTGGCCATGAATCCCGATAAATTACAAGGCAATCAAATTAGTGCTTCTTCTTCTAACCGTAATTTTAAAGGTCGTCAAGGTTCAGCTAAAGGACGTACTTTACTGATGAGTCCAGCTATGGTGGTAGCCGCAGCAGTAAAAGGTAAAGTTGCTGATGTCAGAGAACTACAGTCAACATAAATAATTGTGCCTGTTTACTCATATAGCTCAGAATACGTAACTAATGACCAATTACAATAAATACAAATGGCAGATTATTAATTTCTATGATGCGAGGACTGATTATGATAATGACTTTACTCGTAGTCGAGCCTATAGTTTATTCGAGTTAGTTAGCTTGCAAGTTGGGCAAACTGTGCTAGATGTAGCTACGGGAACTGGTTTGATTGCTCTGGAGGCAGCACAACAGGTAGGAAGCCAAGGCAAAGTGATTGGCGTTGATTTTGCTCCGAAAATGCTGCAACAAGCACAAGCCAAAATTCAGGCCACAGGTTTAACTAACATTGAACTGCTAGAAGCAGACGTAGATAAACTCGACTTTCCTGAGAACAGTTTTGATGCTATCTTATGTTCTTCAGCGATCGTCTTATTTAGTAACATAATGGCTGTGTTAGAAGATTGGTATCGTTGGCTAAAATCTGATGGTACACTAGCTTTTTCCTGTTACTCTCAAAATTCTTTTTTTACCCCAGTAATTATGAAGGTTTGCAGTGATTTCAACTATGAGTTGCCTAATCTCCATGAAACCTTGGGAAGCGAAGAAAAATGTCAAAACATACTTGAAGGTATTGTTTTTCGAGAAATAGAGGTAAAAAATAAGCAATTGGGCCAATATTTAACCATGGATGAAGCTAAAAATCTTTGGCATGGCACTTGGTTACATCCTCAATATCATCCTTTGCTGGAGCTAACCTCACAACAAAAAGAAGAACTTAAAGCCCAATTTAGAGCAGAAATCGCTCAATTATCAACAGAAAAGGGAGTTTGGGACGAAAGCACTCTTTTTCTCGTTAAAGGTGATAAATAAATCCATAATCAAATCACAGGAGTCAAAATCAATGAATGAAAGAAAAGTAATTGCTGGACATGGTATTCCCCTGGTGGGAAATGATATTGATACAGATCGGATTATTCCGGCTCGTTTTTTACGTTGTGTCACCTTTGACGATTTAGGAGAACAAGTTTTTGCCGACGATCGCTCTAGCGCTGATGGCCAACATCCCTTTGATTTACCCCAATACCAAGCCGCTAAGATATTGGTGGTTAATGCTAACTTCGGTTGTGGCTCCTCCCGGGAACATGCACCCCAGGCTTTAGCTCGTTGGGGTATAGAAGCGATGGTAGGTGAAAGTTTTGCGGAAATTTTCTTTGGCAATTGTCTCGCCATGGGAATTCCTTGTGTCACTGCTTCACCAGAGAATATTAAAAGTGTCCAAAACCTACTGCGAGAAAATCCCCAAATATCTATGGAATTGGACTTAGAAGCGATGAAACTACAATGTGGTCACTATAACACCATAGTGCATGTAGATTCTGGCCCAAGAAATATGCTAGTTTCAGGAAAATGGGATAGCTGTGCTCAACTGATTGACAATATTCCTCAAATTCGAGAAACTGCCGCTAAATTAACTTATTTAGCTTGGTAAGGAGAGGAGAATGCAGAATTCAGAATTCAGAATTCAGAATTCTGAATTCAAAAATTCTTGATTCAGTAAATTTTAAGCCAGTTTAAATCATGGATGAGATTACAGAAATTATTCCCGTGAAAATCTCCGATCGCGTTACGGTTATGGTAGAAGCTGCCTCTCTAGGAGGAGAAGAAGAAGTAGGTGTTGAAGAGGCGTTTAATTTTACGGAAGTCACTGATGCCATAGAGGCGATCGCCACTTCGATCACCGACACTTTCAACCGCGTGAAGCCCAAAAAAGCTCAAGTAGAGTTTAGCCTCAAAGTTGGGGTTGAGTCTGGTAAGCTGACTACTCTACTCGTCAAAGGAGTAGGAGAAGCCAACCTGAAAGTAACTCTAGAATGGGGAGGTGACTAGTGCCGCTGCGCGGAAGTAAGAAGTAAGAAGTAATAAGTAATAAGTAATAAGTAATAAGTATTGATTTTGAAGCTTGGGGAGTGTTTCGTTCCTCCCGTTTTATTTGCACACTCTACCACTAGTGGTAGAATACAGAATAAAAAATCCTTATTTTTCAGTACTTACACGCTTTTTTAAACTCCCGTCTCACTTACTCCCTTTACCACTAGGGAAGCGATATTGCTTGAAGTCGGGTGGGCAAAACTAATATCAAGTCTGGATAAATAACCATAATAAGTTTGTAGATAAA
>JAAUYA010402590.1_pt1 | contig 14439 bp, 11 predicted proteins | sample 7278161 | NCBI WGS metagenome assembly JAAUYA01 (sample SAMN14350120, study PRJNA611818) | marine sediment metagenome | isolation source: surface marine sediment (3m) | place: French Polynesia: Moorea | collected 2018-08
ATTAGTCAGTGGTAGTTACGATCAAACCGTAAAACTATGGGATCTAGAGACAGGTTATATGTTAGAGAGTTCTTATGATGAGTTGGGCTCAATTTATGCGATCGCCCTTCATGAACAGGGGGATTTTTTTGCCAGTGGTGGGGGAGATGGCAGCATAACCCTCTGGCAACTAGGCACAGGAAAAATGCTTGGTCTACTAACAGGGAATCTGGCTTCGGTAGAATCTCTGGCGATTAGTCCTGCAGGAGAAATCATCGCCGCAGGATGTGTAGATGGTACGATTAAATTGTGGTATTTAGAACCAGATATTTTTGCTTCTCCCAGAGAAATCGCTCCTAGCCTAGTTCTGCAAGCACATCATGGACAGGTGATGTCTTTAGTATTTAATCCTGATGGTCAAATTTTATACAGTAGTGCGGTAGATGGTCAAATTAAGCTCTGGTATCCTAGTACTGGCAAAGAGCTGGGACATTTGAAAATTAGTGACGATAATCGCGTATTTTCTTTAGCGCTTAGTAGCGATGGCAAATTACTGGCAGCTGGTGGTATTGATGGCACGATTAAAATTTGGCAACAAAACTAATGATATGAAGAAAGAAAATTGGGATTAATTTCTGATCAATGAACGTCTTTCAACTTCTTCAAACTGACCTCTGCGAGGAGTTAGATTTGACACAATGATAAACATCGCTAAACCGATGAGAGGACTAATGAGTGTAGGAAAACCATCGAAATCACTAGTAAAAATCTCATTAGGGATATAAAAGAGGGTATTTTCAATACCAAAAGTAGTTGGCATCAAAACAAAAAGTACCAGACGAGTTAACGTACCACTAAGGATACACGCCAGTGCGCCTAACCAAGTTGCCTTTGGCCAGTAAAGACCTCCGGCCAAGGGAATGAGCAATCCAGCAAATCCTATATCAAAGGCAAGTAAGAGCAGGATGCCAGTTTGGGGGACTCGCAGGGCAAAGAAAACCCCTAATGCAGTAATTATGAACGCCATAATGCGGGTAATTAACAACAGTCTGTCTCCCGATGTTGTATGATCTTCATGACGAATTCCCAAAATGTTATGAGCCATAACTGATGCAGTTCCTAAAATCGCCCCATCGGCAGTAGAAAGAGATGCACAAAGAATGGCAGCAATAACCAGAAGACCAACAAGGGGAGGAACAACTCCTTTCAGGAGAGCAAAAAGCAGAGGTCCATCTGCTGTTATACCTGCTTGAGCTAGAATCTTGGTCGCTGATAGAGCAATTAGAGAAAAAGGGACACCGATAATAATTGTACCAGCAGAACCAATCAAACAGGCTCTTTGGGCAGTTTCTGGACTTTCAGCAGCAAAAACACGAGCCATAAAGTCAATGGCGACAATATCACCTAAGCCTAAAGCTAAAAGGGTAGCCCAATTAATTGCTGCGCCTGCCTCAGGATTAGTTAGTTGGGCAAAGTCCAAAGGACCGCTACCAGCAGGAATTTCTAAACCAAAATTAAAGCCAATGAAACCAATTAAAACAACTGAACCGACTAAAGCAATCGCTACTTGAATAGCATCAGTATAAGCAACAGCAAACAGTCCCCCACTAGCAGTGTAAATAAAAACGACGATCGCAATCAGCATGACACCAGCGAGGTAACTAGTTCCTAAGAAAGATTGAAACAGATAACCTCCAGCTACAAGGTTTCCTGCTAGTAGGAAGGAAAAGCTCAAAACCATGATAATTGATGCTACAAATTCAGTAATACGATTGTACTTGACTCGGTAGAAATCTGGCAGAGTAATTAATCCCATGCGGTTCATTGGTTTAGCAAAAAAAAGCGCAGTCATCAATAGACAAAGAGCTAAACCAATGGGCAATGATGCTCCTGCCCAAAACCCAAATTCAGCAGCTAAGTCAGTATTGCCTAAGGTAGCATTGGAATCTACCGATTGTGCCATCAGAGTTGCCGCAGCAAGGGGCAACACCAGTCCTCGTCCAGCTACAAGATAGTTAACACTATCACCTTTAATCTTTTTTGATGCCCAGACTCCAATACCGAGAGTTCCAAAAAGGAATAACAAAATTCCCCAAAAAAAAATCTTATCTGTCATAATCAATTATCCTAGTTAACTTTAAGCATTTGAAAATACTGAACCTGTTTTCGTATCCAACCAAACCAGGTTTCTAATCCTTCACCAGTTTTAGCTGATACGGGAATCATGGTTACATTGGGATTCATTTGACGCACGTTAGCTTCAATCCGCTTCAAGTCGATATCCAAATAAGGGGCTAAGTCCATCTTGGTAATTAACAAGCAGTCTGCTTGTTGAAACATGATCGGGTATTTAAGCGGTTTGTCTTCCCCTTCCGTTACACTGAGTAGGGCTACTTTAGCGTGTTCTCCCACTTCAAACTCAGCTGGGCAAACTAAGTTGCCTACATTTTCCACCAACACTAGCTCTAACTCAGAAGGATTATATTCATCTATCAATTGGTGAATTCCTCCACTAACCATATGGGCATCGAGGTGACAGGAACGACCAGTATTGATAGCAATAACAGGAACACCATACTGACGCAGGCGCTCGGCATCCAATTCTGTAGTCATATCTCCTTCAATCACTGCCATGTTCAAGTCTTGGTTGAGAGCTGCAAGAGTTTTTTCTAAGAGTACAGTTTTACCTGCTCCTGGACTACTCATGAGATTGAGACAAGTTATGCCCCACTTATCAAAATGAGCTCGGTTATGATCTGCACCTGCTTGGTTGGCATGGAGTAAGTTAATTTCTAAAGCTGCGTCAAAGGTTTGATGCATAGTCATTCAATTTTGGATTTTAGATTTTGGATTTTGGATTTTGCCCCTGAATTTCGTTTTTGAGTTTTGAGTTTGGCTATATATTCCCTATTCCCTGTCTCGTGAATAGTATTTAATTAGAAAATAGAGAATATTCAATGCGATCTATTTTTAGTTCTCTTCCTGAACGAATCTCTTCCATGGGAGAATTACAATTAGGACAAGCATAATATAATCCTATTTCTGGGTTGTATTCTTTTTTACATTGATGACAAAAAGCCACTAAAGGAATTTCTTTGATTGCCAGTTTTGCTCCTTCAAGGAAGGTGTTACGAGTCTGTACTTGAAAAGCAAACTCTAAACTAGCAGGCTCAACGCAGGTAAATTCCCCAACTATTAAATGAATTTTGTCAATTTTGTAGGTTTGTAGTTGAGATTCATACCAATCTTTGACCGTCATAATTAAGGCTTTAGTCATATCGGTTTCGTGCATTTATCTGTTCAAACTCCTGAATTTTTAGTGTCTGCAGATACAGTACTCAAATATAAACTATTAATAGAAAACACTCTTCTATATTAGTAGCGATCGCAAAACTCCAAAATGAGTTAACATGAGTTATGACTTTCGTAGGCTTAAAGAATAATGGCGAGCGCTCAAACCTTACCCATTAAAGACACAGAGCAAAAAAATGAGATAATCTTTCCGAATGGTGAATTTTGGAGTAATGAACCCCCTTTGGAAAGCAATTTGCATCTTAGACAAATTTTATTACTAATTCAATGTTTAGAATGGCTTTGGCAAGAGCGGGAAGATTATTTTGCTGCGGGTAACTTAACAATTTATTATAGCCCTCATCAGAAGAAATCAGAAGAGTTTCGGGGTCCCGATTTTTTCGTGGTTTTAGGCACAACCAGAAATCAAAATCGCAGAAGTTGGGTTGTCTGGCAAGAAGGAGGAAAATATCCCAACCTGATTGTAGAAATTCTCTCGGAAAGTACCGCTAAGACTGATAGAGAAGAAAAAAAACGAATTTATCAAGATATCTTTCGGACACCGGATTATTTTTGGTTCGATCCTAACAGTTTAGAATTTGAGGGATTTACCTTAATTAGCGGGGTATATCAACCCATTAAACCCAATGAACAAGGATGGTTATGGAGTGAGCAATTAGGCTTATATTTGGGGATATATGAGGGGAAATTACGGTATTTTACGGCTGAGGAGGAATTAGTTCCTACCCCTGAAGAAGCAGCAAGACTTGCTGAAGATAGGGTAGCTCAAGCCGAAGATAGGGCAGCTCAAGCCGAAGATAGAGCATCTCAAGCCGAAGATAGGGCAGCTCAAGAAAGGCAAAAAGCGAAAAAATTAGCTGCCAAGCTCGAGGAATTAGGCATTGATCTTGAAGATATTTAACTGCGATCGCTGCTGTTTATGATCCTATAGCTACTCCTAATCTTGCCATAAGTATAGAGTTTACCTCCAAGGCTCATCAACTACTTGGGCTTGTTCACGAATATAGGCAGGCTTTTCCTGACGTGGTAACTGTCCAGAAATTACTAAATGCGCCATAGTATCGCAAATCACCCGAGTTGCCATCAGAGCAGTAATATCGCTAATGTCATAGGGAGGAGAGACTTCCACTACTTCAAGACCACAAACAGTTGTATTTTGGACGATTTTCTTGAGTAAATAGAGAGCTTCACGAGGCAGTAACCCACCAGGTTCAGGCCATCCTGTACCGGGGACAAAACCAGCATCAATACAGTCAATATCAAAGCTAATCCAGATACAGTCTGTACCGTCAGTTGCTCGTTCTATGGCAAACTCAGCAGCAGCATCTAGCCCCATTTCTGTAATGTCGGTTACGGTCAAAATATTAGTGGCTCGCTCACGACAAACTTTGACCCCCTGACGGGGCACCTGCCAACCACCAATCCCTAATTGAACTAAATTTTTGGCTGGGGCATTTTTCATATTAGTTGCATGAAACCAAGGACAGGTGTGCATTCTTTCGTCAAGATCGGTTTCTTGGGTATCCACATGGCGATCGAAGTGAATAATCCCGACTTTTTTATCGCCTAGGTGACGGCAGATCCCTCGCACGGTAGGAAAGCCAATGGAGTGATCGCCTCCCAAGATAATGGGCAAGGCACCAGCACTAAAAACATGGGCAACACCTTTGGAAATTTGGTCAAAGGATTTTTCGTTATTGGCAGGAATGGTGAAAATATCACCCAGATCACAGAGAGTAATCTGCTCGCGCAAATCGACTCCTAATTCAAAGTTGTAGGGGGTGTAAAGAGCGCTGATACGGCGAATCCCTTGAGGACCAAATCTTGTTCCCGGACGATAGGTTGTGCCGGAGTCGTGGGGAACACCGATGATAGCCACATCGTATTTATCTACTTCCCGCACATCTTCTAGGTAAGGAGCTTTGAGGAAGGTGTTAATGCCAGCGTAGTGGGGCAGCTCACCGCGAGAAAAAGTGGGAATGGTGCGATCGCTGATACTTTCGGCAGCTTCTAAACCATATTCTAAACCATGTTGAACTTCCTGTTGCCATCCTGTTAAAGGAAGCTGCTTTTCTCGTTGTAAAGCATTTTCGGCTTCACTCTTATCACCATTAGGGGGTTGAAAAGGGGATTGATTAGTCATTAAAATGTCTCCTCAAACAAGTATATTTAGATTAAAAAAAATCCACTCAGAGCCAAGGCTTATTTTGGACCGACTAGAGATAGATAAACATCTTGAAAATAATTAGCAGCAACTTTTTGAGCTAGTTCTGGTGTTATTTGCGAGATTTGCTCCTGAAATTGTTCATCGAATTCCACTCCCAAGCCTAAGCTTTCATACCAACCATAAATTTGCGCAAATTCAGCATTAGTTTGCTTTCCTAAAGCATATTGTCCCAGTAATTTATTTTTAGCTGCTTCTAACTCTTGGGATGTTAATTTTTGTTCACAGAGTCGCTTAACTTCCTTTTCTAAACCCTCAATCGCCACCTCTACATTTTGGGGTGCTGTCCCCATATATACCACAAAGTTAGACTTATCTAGACGAGTAGGATAAAAACAGGAAACATCATAAGCTAGTCCTCGTTTTTCCCTTAATTCCACAAATAAACGACTAGAAAGACCATTTCCCAAATAGGTACTTAACAATTTTAAAACAGCATAATCTTTGCTTTTCACTCCAGCTGCCAAATATCCCAACATAATAATTGATTGCTGCGTATCTTGCTCGATCTTACATTGATGAGGTTGACTAGAAACAGGAGGTAAATTTAGTTGAGGCATGGGTGTTTGGGGTGGTTGCCAATCACCAAAAACTTTTTCCACCATATTAATAGCTGCTGCTTTGGTCAATCTTCCTGCTAGGCTAATGACAAGATTATCAGGACGAAAATAGTCATGATGATATTTTTTTAATTCTAAAGGGGTCAAATTGGAGATACTTTCCTCTATACCCAAAATAGATAAAGCATAAGGATGCTCGCCATACATCATTTCTCGCAACTTATTAAAAGCAACATTAAAGGGCTGTTCTTTTTGGGAGAGGATATTTTGTTGGGTTAAACGCTTTTCCAATTCTACTTCTGCTGGAGGAAAAGTAGGAAATCGGAGAATTTCTGCAGCTATTGGTAACATGGCTTCAAAATCTGCCGCTACTGTCTTCAGGCTAACTAAAAAATAATCTGAGGCTGCATCCGTTCCTAAACTAGCACCAATAGACTCAACTTTTTCTGCAATTTCTACAGAAGATAAATTTCTTGTCCCTTTAGTCATTACAGCCGCTAACAAATGAAAAATTCCTGCTTGAGAACGTTTTTCCCATCTTCCACCGCCATTCTTGAGAAAAATTCGACCTGCAATCACATTAGTTGCAGAATTTTCGACTACTATGAGAGTAATACCATTATCTAAGACGAAACGCTCGATTTTCTTCACAGTTGCTTCGTAGTTTCCCCTTGGTTTGTTCATTATGGAATTGTTAGTCAGAATTTTGGTCTTAATTATAAAATTATAAATCTTACCCTAGCAAAAATCATCAAAAATGCCCATTGTTCCACAGTAACCGTTTACAGAGGGTACGTATATGTCTGGTAAAAGAAAACCTGATACAAGTAGAAACAAATCAAGTAGGGATCGTAAAAGTGGCAAAGGCTGGCTTCATATTCTCCAAGCATTCAAATCTCTATTTGTTGGCGTGATGATACTCCTGCTGCTCAATACATTTACAGAGATAAAAGCGCAAATCCCACATCAGCACCAAGATGAACTCATGCAACTGGAAAATCCTATTTCTGCTACCTACTTAAAAAAGAACCTGCGCCAATCCAGCCCCCGCCTGATCTTAACTCCTTCTATCGAAAAGGAACTTAAAAAAAAGATTAAAACGGAGCCTGTGGTGAAAAATTATTATGCAGCCATCAAACGCAATGCAGCTAAGATACAAACAGAACCCTTGCTGAAGCGAAACATGATTGGGCGAAGGTTATTGAGTATCTCACGCGAGATGTTGTACCGTATGGGCATACTGGCCATAGTCTATCGCATAGAACAAGATCCCAGAATATTGGCGAGAATAAATGAGGAAATCATTGCCGTATGCCAATTCAGCGATTGGAATCCCTCTCACTATCTCGATGTAGCAGAAATGTCGTTGGCTGTGGCTCTGGCGGTTGATTGGGTGGGAAAAGCCCTGCCCCAATCTACCCTCGATCTGGCGATGACATCTCTCATCGAGAAAGGGATCAAACCCAGCTACAACCAAGAGAGTAATGTGGGCTGGTGGATTAATGGTACCAATAATTGGAACCAGGTTTGTCATGGAGGCATGATTGCCGCCTCTATCGTTATAGCTGAAAGAGACGCTGAACTGGCTGCAAAAACCATCAGCAGGGCTCTGGATGGCATGCCGAATGCCCTCAAAAAATATGGTCCCGATGGAGTATATCCAGAGGGTCCTACCTATTGGGGATACGGAACCAGCTTCTCTGCGATCACTTCCTCCATGCTCAAGACGGCCTTGGGAAAAGACTTTGGCTTGGCAGAATACCCTTCATTTTTAGAAAGTGCGGATTTTTACTTGTTGAGCATAGCTCCTTCGGGCCGATATTACAATTTTGCTGATTGTGCAGATAAAAGAAGCAAGATAGGCGATATTACTCTGGCATGGTTTGCAGCCTATACAGGTAACCCGATTTACTTGGAAAAAGAAAGGTTTTTGCAACCACCCCCATCTATGGGAAAACTCTCGCGCCTAGCTGGCCCAGGCCTGGTTTGGTTATCTCAATTTGAACCTAAGACTACCTCTAGCCTACCCTTGAACTGGAAAGGAGACGGGGACAATCCTATTGTTATTTTTCGAGAGGACTCACAAGGGTACTATTTTGGGGGTAAAGGAGGACGAGGCTCAGTTAACCACGGAAATCTGGATGCAGGTTCCTTTATCTTTGAACTAGATGGGGTTAGGTGGGTAGTTGATCCGGGCAATCAAAGCTACCATACTCTTGAAAAAACAGGTTTCAACCTGTGGGAGTTTTGTCAGCAATGCCAACGATGGACTCTGTTGACTAAAAACAACTTTGGTCATAGTACCCTTACCTTCAATAACGCCTTGCATCTGGTAGATGGATTTGCGCCCATTGTGGATTTTAAAGATGGCGCTCAGCCGGAAGCTACCATCGATTTGTCCGCCGTTTTTGGAAGTGATGCCAATCAAGTAAAGCGCAGGTTTATTAAAACCAGTAAGCGATCGCTGTTAATTGAAGATCAGCTCCAATTAGCTGAGTCTGTTGAGTCAATCACCTGGCAACTCATGACTACCGCCGAGGTGGAAATCATCAAAGGAGGAGCCGTACTGAGACAGGATGGGAAGCACCTAACCATGAAAATCTTATCAGATCCGGAACTCTCGGTTTCCCTGATTTCATTAGATCCCCCTCCCTTAAAACTGGATCGCCGTATCCATGGGCTCAAACGATTAGAAATAAGAATGCCCGCTTATTTGTTGGCCGAAGGCAGAGGGAAAATAGCTGTTTTGTTGACAGGAGAATGAGAAAAAACGATTATGATAATCTAATGATTGGTTATGATTAATTTTAATCATAGTTATCAACCATAGTATAATCATTTAATCATAGTGAGTTTTGCTCTTACTTGATAAAATTAATACGCTTCTACCACAGCTTGCTATGACAGTATGTCAACAGAGAAAAGATTACAAGGCAAGGTTGAGGAGAACAGAAGATCGAGCAATCAAAAAGAATGCGGAAAATAAAAAAATAACTATGCCTGAAGTATTGAGAGATTTTATCAAAAAACTGCCTAAATATCAAGCGCGACTGATACTCGCTCTCATCCCCAACTTCAGTTCTACTAAGGTTGGGGACTTTCCGCTCGCTGTTTTAACACAATTCCACTCTGTGTCAATTTATCTCCAGAACAAATTTAGTCCTCATCATTGGCGTAAAACTGCCTGGGGGCTGGGTTTGTTTTTGGGAACATTAATTCTTGTGGTTGGCAACTGGAAATTACTATTAGCTACCAATGCTGGTATAGGCGTTATGTATGTAGTCTATCAGTGGCATGGAGAGAAGTGGCAAAAATATTGGTTACAGTGCCGTAAATTATTGCTTAGTTCTAATGGTAAGTTTACTGTTGCGGTGGGTAGCGGTGGCATAGTGGCGGTTACAACTTACATGACAGCTGCTATTTGGGCAGATATGGAAAATCGTTGGCTGGCTGCTGGTACGATTTTGCAAGGTTTAATTAGTGTTACTACTTTAGGATTGTTGGGATGGCAAATTTTTAGTCAACAATTTAATCAAAATAAAGTTAAGTTTGAAGAACTTCTGCTGGAATTGACGGCAACTTCACCCTTAAAACGTTTAATGGCAGTGCATCATTTAAGCGATCTAGTGGAGAATAGCAATTTAAGTTCCAGAGAAAAAGAAGAAATTGAAGCATATTTTCAGCTGATGTTAAAAGTTGAATCGGAACCAATGATTCGTCAAGTTTTACAAGAAAGATTATGCTTATGGCGTTCAATTCAAACTCTGGCTAAAATTAACTATTCGCCCAATCACCAACCTTTAAAAATTCCTCTGAATTATCAAAAATTAAAGGATAAAGTCTAATGGTTGATAGCAGAAAAAAGTTAACAATCAACAATCAACAATCAACAATCAACAATCAACAATTATCATAAAATTACTATATAATTATTAATGCTGCTTTTTAAGCATAATTTACAGTCAAGTGATTAGAAAAAAAATTAATTTGTCTCGTTTTTTCTTCCCTTTAATTATTCTATCTTTTCTCTCTACTATCATCATTACTTCCTGTGCTCCCCAAGGTCAAACTCCAACTACAGAAGTAAATACCAATGTAATAAAATTACTTTATTGGCAAGCACCGACTATTCTTAACCCTCATCTTTCCACAGGATTTAAAGATTCAGAAGCGAGTAGAATTACTTTAGAACCGTTAGCTTCTTTTAATAATCAAGGGGAATTAATCCCAATTTTAGCAGCAGAAATTCCTAGCGTTGAAAACGGTGGTATTGCTAAAGATGGCTTATCAGTTACCTGGAAACTGAAACAGAATGTAAAATGGTCTGATGGTAAACCTTTTACTACTAAAGATGTAGTTTTTACTTATCAATTTGTCACCAATCCTCAAGTAGGTAGCGTCACTGCTGGAGATTATGCCATTGTTAAGAGTGTCGAAGCTCTTGATGATTACACGGTAAAAGTTAATTTTAAAGACGTTACTCCCGGATGGTATTTAGTATTTGTGGGTGGTCAGGGAATGATTCTACCGCAACATTTATATGCAGAGTTTAATGGGGCCAATGCCAGGGAAGCTCCTTATAATTTATCACCCATTGGAACAGGTGCTTATAGAGTAGTAGAATTTAAGCCTGGTGATGCCATAATTTATGAGCCTAATCCTCATTTTCGTGAACCAGAAAAATTAAGTTTTCAAAGAATGGAATTAAAAGGTGGTGGTGATGCTACTTCTGCTGGGAGAGCAGTATTACAAACTGGTGAAGCTGATTATGCTTATAATTTACAAGTAGAAGCAAGAATTCTAGAGGAATTAGAAGCAGCAGGAAAAGGCAAAGTTGTAGCTATTTTTGGTTCGTTAAGTGAGCGAATTTTACTCAATCAAACTAATCCTAATAAAGCAACAGCAGATGGTGAACGTTCTAGTTTAAAATATCCTCATCCTTTTTTTACTGAAAAAAAAGTGCGTCAAGCATTCGCTTTAGCTGTAGATAGAGATACTATTGCTACTCAACTTTATGGAGCAACAGGTCAAGCAACCCCTAATTTTTTAGTTGCTCCTCCCGAATTTGTTTCTCCTAATACTAGTTATGAATATAACTTAGATAAAGCAGCACAATTATTAGACGAAGCAGGATGGAGAGATAGCAACGGCGATGGAATTAGAGATAAAAATGGACTAGAAATGAAAGTAGTATTTCAAACTAGTGTTAATCCTCTGCGACAAAAAACTCAAGAAATTATTAAACAAAGTTTACAATCTCTTGGTATAAAAGTAGAGTTAAAAAGTGTTGATGCCAGTATATTTTTCTCTAGCGATCCCGGTAATAATGATACAGTGGAACATTTTTATGCGGATATGGAAATGTTTACTACTGGTAATTTAAACCCCGATCCTACTGCTTATATGAAAACCTATACTTGTAACACTATTCCGCAGAAGAAAAATAATTGGTCAGGAGATAATTATTCTCGTTATTGTAATCCAGCATTTGATGATTTATGGCAAAAATCAACCACAGAATTAGATCCTGAGCGACGGCGGCAAATGTTTATTGAGATGAATGATATTTTAGTCAATAATGCCCTTGTTATTCCTTTAGTTCATCGAGCGGAAGTAGTCGGGGTTACGAATAATTTGCAGGGAGTAGATTTAACTCCTTGGGATATGAATACTTGGAATATTATGGAGTGGAAAAAGGAGTAAAGTACGATATCAAAATAGAATATTTCTCTCGAAAGATGATAGTTGAAATTTACGACAGAGGTTTGCCAAGGCGATCGCCTGCAAGATATTGTTAAGTAGGTAAACAAATAAATTATACATTTACCATTTAGTTATATACTTTTCTCCCTGCTCCCTGCTCCCTATTCCCCTGCAGCTCATTTTTGAATTAGCTAAGCCGTTACAAAAATATCTTCGTTGTTCATGTCAAGTCTGCCGTCGAGAGTAGCAATTTGAACGGCAGCTAGCGTTCCCGTACCGTCTTCGTCGAAGAATAAGTTGCCGCTATTATTGTCATAGATAAATCGGTGGCTAGTGGTAGTGGCTGCTGTACCAATAATAAACTGCTCTTCGGTAATCGTGGCATTGGCTACTAATCCTCCACCGAAACCTGTTGCAGAAACTGCGATCGTATCATCAACTACACTAAAATCAGCAATCTGGTCAATCCCTTCATTAGAAGAAGTGAAGCTAAAGCTATCTTGACCGGTGCCACCAGTGAGAGTATCTTGACCGATGCCACCAGTGAGAGTATCTTCGCCATTGCCGCCGGAAAGGTTATCATTGTCTCGATCGCCGAAGAGATTGTCGTTACCGTTGTCGCCCAAGAGGATGTCGTTTTGTTGGCCGCCACGGAGAGTATCGTTACCTTGATTGCCGCGGAGTTCGTCATTGCCTAGATCGCCGAAGAGGATATCGTTATCATTATCGCCCCGGAGGAAATCATTATTTTTACCACCGCGAAGGAGATCGCTACCACTACCACCGCGAAGGATATCATCGTTTTGGCCCCCGAAGATAGAGTCATTATTCTGACCTCCCAAAATCTCGTCATCGCCACTAAGCCCCGATAATTGATCGTTGCCTGCCCCTCCATTAATAGTATCATTGCCAGCAGTTCCATTGAAAAAGTCATTGTTAGGAGTACCGGGAAGATTAATACCCGGTATAATATTTCCCACGGTGACCACAAAAGTATCTTCTCTAGAGTCTCCTAATAAATCCGTAGCCCGAATCGTGATTTCTGCTGTACCAGTTTGGTTGGGCGTGTAAGCGAGTTGAAGCTGACCGTTGTTAAGAGCTGTAGTGACCAAACCGGGATTGGAGTTGCTGACTACCTCAAAATTAAGTTCATTGGTTTGTGAAACTGTAATACTGCGATAACGAACTAGATCTTGATCGTCATTGACACTGGGATTGTTGGGATCGTCTGCAATCACTGGTAGGTCAGTGAAAGCAGGATTAGCGGGGGTGGCATCGATGGTGGGCAGAGCGTTAATAGCATCAACAGGAGCGAGATCCGTTTCCGAAAGCGCCTGACCGAAGACGGTAAAACCGCCATTTTGGTTGTCGAGGCTGGCTGAATTGTCCTCTACGTTAAAAAACCATTGGTTGGTGGCACTGTCGGGATCGCCAGGGAGTTTGGCCATGGCAATGGTTCCTCGGACGTTGGTTCGGTCTGAGTCAAATTCGTTGGCTACGGGAGGATCGGTAGGCACTGGATCTACAATTAAATTCTCAACTGTAAAACCTCCGCCCTGGACAATAAAATCTGGAATTGAGCGATGGATAATTGAATTAACATAATCACCATCGTTGACATAGTTGAGAAAGTTTTGCACTGTTGAGGGAGCGCCATCACCAGTTTGATCGAATAGCAATACATTGGTGACTCCACCTCCTAAAGAGGTATCGAACAGCTCAAAACGTGCTACTTGCCCAGTTGTAAAGGTATCGTCAAAGTTCTGAGATATATTCAGATTGGTACCTGGTGTATTTGGTAGAACCGAAACATTCTGAATCGGTTGAGTAATAACGGGTTGTATATTACGCATAAATAGACTCGCTTAGTAAAATAATTCTGGGCAAAATGCCTTGTCTATAGTGCCACAAAAAAAATAATTCTACAAGCAATGTCAATAGTTAGGGGCTGCATAGTAGGGAGGTAGTGGTAGAATGCAGAATTAAGAATGCAGAATGCAGAATGAAAAATCCTTATTTTTCAATACTTACACGAATTCTAAACTCCCGTTTCATTTACGCCCTTTACCAGTAGTGCGATCGCACTACTTTTTCCCCCTCAAAATTTACTGCTGAAGATAGCACTAGTGGTGGAATGCAGAATTAAGAATGGAGAATGCAACATTGTTTCCAGATAGTATTATAAGAGAAAATATTCTTGATGATAAAAAAATAAGAAAATGAGTAACAAAGATATTGTAGAAAGGACATTTCAATTTAGCATTCGTATAGTTAAATTATGTAAGTTTCTTAGGGAAAAGGGGGGAACAGCATTTGAGTTAAGTAAGCAGTTAATTCGCTCAGGGCCTAGCATAGGAGCTAATATGGAAGAAGCACAATCAGCAGAAAGTAAAGCAGATTTTATCCATAAAATGAATATTGCTTTAAAAGAAGCAAGAGAGACAAATTATTGGTTAAGATTACTTGTCGCTACTGAAGAAGATATTGAACAAAGATTATTGCCATTACTTGATGAATCTAATCAATTAATATCGATTATTCATACAATTATTAAAAATAGTAAAGCTAAGAATTAATTCTGAATTCTTAATTCTGAATTCTTAATTCTCAAAGGTTCTCCCGCCAACACACGCCACACGAAAACCGAAATTACTGTAGATG
>JAAUYA010351989.1_pt1 | contig 14269 bp, 9 predicted proteins | sample 7278161 | NCBI WGS metagenome assembly JAAUYA01 (sample SAMN14350120, study PRJNA611818) | marine sediment metagenome | isolation source: surface marine sediment (3m) | place: French Polynesia: Moorea | collected 2018-08
CCCAAGAGTACTTGCCTTCGAGAATAGCCCCAACAATCTCATTAAACTGTTCGGTGGTCATGGCTTTATCAAGTTTAGTATCTAAAGAAGAAAGTTGATAATTCATAGCAGTAGCTTCCTGTAATTGATTGGTAAATTAAGTTTTATAGATTGTTTTATAGATTGATGCCATCTTTATGCAGTTGCCGGAAAGGATCTAACAAGACATCGACAATGCGGCGGCGGCGAATCACGATATCAGCAGTCGCAGTTTGACCCGCCTTGAATTTGACGATTTGTTGCTCCTGAATGATATGGTCGCGGTCGAGCTTCACTTTTACTCGATAGACTGCTCCCAACTCTTGGTCGGATTCAGTGTCAGGGGAAATTGATGTGACTGTGCCAGAGATAATGCCGTAATCCTGAAAGGGGTAAGCATCGAACTTGACTTTCACTGCCATTCCTTGTTTGACAAAACCTGCTTCTCGGTTGGGCAAGAGAGCGGAAAGAACCAGGGGAGAACCTTCGGGAGCAATCTCAGCAATGGTTTGTCCGGCTCTAACGACTTCTCCGATGTTTTGAAGGTTCAGGGAAAGTATAGTACCCTCGACAGGAGCCTTAAGGAACCGCTGCTCTAACCGAGTGCGGGCACTGACTAGCAGATTTTGGGTTTCTGCTATTTTGGCTTTGAGTTGATTGATTTCCAGCTCAAGTTGCTTAATTTGCCGCTGGGTTTCTAACTTAGTCCTGATTTCCTGGGCTTGCTTCTGAACAAGACCGGCCTGGAGTTGCTCGGCTTCTTTCACCGCTGTGGAGAGATCTCCTTGACTCTGAGTAATGCGAGTGTTAACCTCCCGCAGGGACTGGCCAGCTTGGAAGATTTGCTCGTCGGTATTGGTAAGATTTTGCAGTTGGATTTGGGTGAGTTGCTGCTGGCTCTGGCGCACGGCTTGTTCTGCCTGAAAGATGAATTCTTGGGAGACTGCCCCTTCTTGCTCTAGCGGTTTTAGCCTCTGGAGTCGCTCTTTATGGGCAGTTATCTCGGCTTGTAGTTGAGCGATTCTGTGTTGGGCGATGCTAGAAACCGGTTTGAGTCTGGTTTGCCTGTCTTGGTAGGCGGATGCCTCTAAACGCAGTTGGAGCAGCAGTTGGCGGATAGTGTTTGTTTTCTTCTGAGCCTGAGCGAGGGCTAAACGCTGGGTAAGAACTTCTGCAGAGGCGATCGCTACTCGGCTTTGAGCTTCCGAGTGTAACTTCTCCAACAAGGTTTGCTGCTGAACTAGTTGAGCTTGGTAGGAACTGAGCATTTCCTCAAGCCGCTCCACCTCTTTTTCAGACAGTTCAGTATCCAGTTCAAACAGAACTTGATCGGCAGTGACTGTCTCTCCTTCCTCCACCGCCAATTTAGTCACCTTACCCAATTCAACCGGATGAACTTTATAGGGTTCGCCTTCTGGAACTAATTTCCCTTTCGCCCTGCCGATTTCATCAAATTTCCCGAACCAAGCCCAGCTACCAAAGATGAGGCAGAAAACCATGCCCCAGACCATTAAGCGTTGAGGAAGGTCTGCCGGTGGCTGGTCTAATAGGGATTGTAAAGATGTCGACCAGTAGGTTCTCTCGGCTCTTGGAATCTCGGCTGAGCTAGCCACTAGTCCATAAATAGAACCTTCTTGAGAAACCTGGGAGTTAGGAAAATTGTCTCGATAGGATTGACTGTTACTGCTAACGCCTTCTTCTCTAGTATCCCTAGAGGGGGAAGATGGAGAAGCTAACTGACTGGCGAGAGGGGTTGGAAACGAAAGTCTGGAAATATTTTGCATAAAACTTACCCAAAATTATAGTAGTTTTCAACAGAATTTATCATTAAGAGATTTGATAAATCTTTTAATGATATCAACTGAAAAATAATATATCCACTAATAAATTATTATGCCGCTTTTTTTAAAACTATTCTGCCAAATTGGCAGTTTTTAAGTTAAGTTTTTATAAGCTTTTATTAAACTTTTTTAAATTTAATTTTTGTTAACTAAAATTTCTATAATCAATGAATTTAAGAACTTAAACCGATATCTATTTTATATTTTTATAAGATTTGCTCGGGATTATAGTTAAATTATTTAGACTACTGTTTGAAATATTTATTTTGCTAAATTGCCAGTTTTTAAGTTATTTTTTATTAATCTTTGCCCCAAAAATGATATGTTTTGATGTGTTTTGATTATGAAGATTGTATTAAAAAAAACTTGATCGAAATTAAATGCGTAAATTTTACGCATCTGATACATCTAATGTGGAGTGTTCGTATGGGGCTCATTTCTGGGGAGTCGAGGTGCAATTTTTCCCGCCCTGCAAGAGATTGGCTTCTTTCCAGAGGAAATAAGGCGCAGTTGGCCAAGGATGCTTAGCTAGGTAAAAACAAAGATAAAAGTCATCCCCAATTAAGGCAAGATATTTTAGTTAACGCACTATATGTTTTATAGATTACACTATAATATTTTTAAATTAATTATATTATTTTTTAAAAATTTATATTGCCAAATTGGCAGCTTTTAAGTTAATTTTTGTTAATCTTTGTCAAGATATTTCCAGATTAATTTTTGTTAATCTTTGCCGAAAAGAGTTGATAAAGTTGATATATTTTGATATCTTTAAATTAAGAGTTAGATATTGTAATAACAAAAACCATCTTCTAAAATAAATTTAGAAGGGGGATTGAGCTATGTCAAAGCAAGATACCTCTAAAAGATATCAACTTGGTGTCAACGCTAAATCTTTTGACTATGCAACACTTGATCGAGAAACTCAAGCCGTCGTTAAGCAAAAGGCGATCGCCATTAAAGATTTATTCCGTAAAACGGCGCAAAACTTGATTACAATTGGTCAAAACTTGCATGAAGTTCAACAAGAATTAGGTTATGGAAAGTTTAGACGATGGCTCAAAAGCGAGTTTAATTGGAGTGTTTCCACAGCCACTAAATTGATGCAAGTTGCTGAAAAGTTTAAAAGCGTAAATTTTACGGATCTAAATTTTGGTTGTTCTGCGCTCTATCTGTTAGCTGCTCCTTCAACCCCTGAAGCTGCCCGTGAGGAAGCTTTGAATATGGCTGAGAAGGGTACATCCATCAGTTATTCCCTGGCGAAGAGGATAGTAAGCCAGCACAAGCAATCGCTTTCATTGCAGAAGAATGGCTTAGATAGGAAAGTCGAAGTGGAAGCAGAGATTGAAAATCTGGAACAGATCCCTGTAAATGGCCCCTTAGATCAGCCAGAGACCCAGGAAACTCTGGAAAAGCCACCTAACCTAGCTACATTCCTACTGCACGGCAGTAACAAGCTAACTGTTAACCAGGATTTGCAACCCGGTAGTGACTTAGTTCCTGATATTTGCGAAGAGGAAAATGAATTAACCCAAATGAGCGATCTAAAAACGTTCAAGCAATATTTAGGACGAGAATGGAAGCGATTAAAAAGAGAAAAGAGTTTTTTGTCGCTGATTTTGTGCAGCGTAGATGATTTTTGGCTATTTAATCCCGAATCTTCCCATGTAGAGGAGGGTAGTTGTTTGATGAAAGTCCTTCAAGTATTAGAAAGTAACGTTAAGCGTCCAGCCGATTTAATCACCTACGTTGGGGAAGAACAATTTATCATAGCTTTGCCGAATACTAATCCCGACGGAGCCAAGCAAGTAGCTGAGGCGATCGCGGCAAACGTCAGACAACTTCGAATCCCCTATCCCCTATTGAGTGGCAATCGCCATATCACAGTCAGCTTGGGCATTGCTGGGGCGGTTCCCAGAACAGAATTATCCTTAGACATGCTGGTGACTGCTACTGAAAAAGCAGTTCTCATTGCCCAAAAGCAGGGAGGCAATCGTGCGCTCATCAGTAACTTAGAACTAGAGGAGCTAACGGGGGTCACAGAGGCATCATCTGTCTCTGGCCTAGTAAAAAATAGATGAGTTATTGAAAATGAAACAAGTTTTTGGCAAGCCGGGGCACTCTTTCCTTGCTCCGACTGACGGATACGAGAAATTGATGCTAGTGATTTCGAGACAGTTGAGCATTCCGCCCGCAGAGCCTATTATAGCAGACTTAGGTAAAGCGTTTGAAATTCTCGATTTTCAACTGGGAGATTCTTTAACTTGTAATGCCAGTTCTTCAGGAAATTCCTTGCCCACTGAACAAGACTCTCAATATTTCTATGCCATCTGTCAGGGGCGCGTGCGGCTGTTGAGCTTTGATGGTCAAAAACAGCCGCAAGTCTCCGTCCAGTTGCTAAGTGAGGGAGACACCTTTGGAGGAGACTCTTGCTTTGCAAAGACCAGCTTACCTTATCAGGCAGTCGCCGCTGAGCAAGTAGTTCAAGTAGCGAGGATTGCCTTAGCTCAGCTGCTGCCTCGCCTTGCTCAGTTACCTGAACTAGAGTCCCAATGGAAAGAGGCTGCGCAAAAGCGGCAGTGCTTAATCTTTTTCAAAACACTGACCAACTGGTGCTCACTTCCCAGCCATCGCCTACAACAACTGGCTTCCTACTTAGTAGAAAGAGAAATCCCAGCCGGAGAGTCTCTCGCGCAAGCCACTGCTCCAGAGGCGGGTCGCTTCTGGCTGTGTCGCGGTCAGATTGAGGTTCAAGGGCGATCGCTAGAGGTAGGAAGTGCGTGGGGATATCCAGAGACGAATCCCCTCCTGGGAATTGCTCAGAGCGATCTGTCACTCTATCACTTACCGAAAGAACATTGGCAAGCTGTCGCGCCCCTGCTCACCACCGTTTTGGAAAAAACGCTCCCATCCAGTCAAACGACAGACGAGACCAATGGGCACCATCCAGGAAATAAGTCTCTTCCTCAAGTCCAGCCTATGTCTCCTCCCCCGCCAATTGCTAGCAACGGCCGCAAGCCCTCTCTCGCCAGACGGCTCGTGCCTGAGCCGCCAGCAGAAGAACAAGCCGTTGACTTTCCCAAACCCAACCAACGCCGCCGCTGGTTTGCTAGGGGCTATCCCTTTGTCGGACAACACAGTTCTTCCGACTGCGGAGCTGCTTGCTTGGCAGCAATTAGCCAATATTGGGGCAAGAGCTTCAGCCTCAATTCCCTGCGGGAGTTGGCAGGAATTGGACGGACGGGGGCTTCCCTGAACAATTTAGCCAAAGCCGCTGAAAGTTTGGGCTATCAAGCCCGGCCAGTGCGGGCCAGTTTTAACCGCCTGGTGGAACAAAAAAATCCCTGGATTGCTCATTGGCAAGGGGATCACTACATTGTTGTTTACCGGGTCAAGGGCGATCGGGTTTTGGTGGCTGACCCGGCACGGGGCCGGCAGTCCCTGTCTCGCCCAGAATTCCTAGCCAGTTGGACGGGATATGCCCTGCTGCTAGATCCCACGGAACGCTTGTATGAAGTCCCTGACCAGAAAAGATCCCTGGGTCGGTTTATGAAGATCCTCTGGCCCTATCGCTCCTTGGGCTTGCAAATTATTGCGCTCTCCGTACTGATCCAGATTTTTGGGCTGATCGCTCCCCTGTTTACCCAGATCATTCTCGATTCAGTGGTAGTCAATAAAAGCATGACGACGCTGAACATTTTCGCCCTGGGAGCTCTGATCTTCGGGATCTGGAGCCTTGGTTTGTCTTCCGTTCGCCAATACTTGCTCAGCTATCTGACCAACCGCCTAGATCTTACCGCGATCGGCGGCTTTATCAACCATGCCCTGAGGCTTCCCCTCAAGTTTTTTGAGTCCCGCCGCGTGGGGGATATCATTACACGTGTCCAGGAAAACCAGAAGATTCAGCGATTCCTGATCGGCCAGGTAATGTTGTCTTGGTTGAATTTTGTCACTGGGTTTGTCTATCTGGGGCTGATGCTCTATTATAATTGGCAATTGACGCTATTGGTGGTGGGATTGATTCCCTTCATTGTCATCTTGACCTTAGCGGCAACTCCCTTGCTACGCCGAGTATCGCGGGAGCGGTTCAATGCCTCCGCCGATCAAAATTCCGCCTTGGTCGAAATGATGACGGGGATAGCAACGGTCAAAGCATCAGCAAGCGAGCAGGAGTTGCGCTGGCGTTGGGAAGAACGCTTGACCCATCAGTTAAACGTACGCTTCAAAGGTCAGAAACTGGGGATCAACTTGGGAGCGATCAGCGGCCTAATTAATTCGATTGGCAGCACCGCTTTAATGTGGTACGGGGCAAGCCTGGTGATTCAGGATCACCTAACTATCGGCCAGTTTGTGGCTTTCAACATGATGAAGGGCCACATTATCAGTCCCGTCATTGCCCTGGCCAACCTTTGGGATGAACTGCAAGAAGTGCTGATCTCCGTCGAACGGCTCAACGATGTCTTTGAGACGGAGCCAGAAGATCCGGCTGGAACCTCAAAGCTGGTTCTGCCAAACCTGCGGGGAGACGTGCGTTTTGAAAACATTACCTTCCGCTACGATACGGAAGAAGAGCGCAATGCCCTCCAGAATATTTCCTTTGAAGTGAAAGCGGGAGAGACGATCGCTATTGTCGGCCGTAGTGGTTCGGGGAAGACGACTTTGGTCAAACTACTCCAGGGCTTGTACTATCCCACCAGCGGCTATCTCTGGCTCGATGACCATGATGTCCGGCACGTAGCAACTCAATCCCTGCGCTCGCAACTGGGGGTCGTCCCTCAAGAGTGTTTCTTGTTTTCAGGAACCATCCTCGAAAATATTACCCTCTACCGACCAGAATTTACCCTAGAGCAAGCGATCGAAGTGGCCAAACTTGCTGAAGCCCATGCGTTTATTCAGGCGATGCCCCTGGGATACAATACTAAAGTTGGGGAGCGAGGAACGAACCTCTCAGGCGGACAGCGGCAGCGGATTGCCATCGCTCGCGCCCTCCTGGGAAATCCGCGAATTCTGATTTTGGATGAGGCAACCAGTTCTCTCGATGCCGAAGCAGAAAGACGATTTCAGCGAAATCTCGAGCGCGTGAGTCGTGAGCGCACCACTTTTATTATCGCCCATCGGCTCTCGACGGTACGCAACGCCGACTCTATCCTGGTGCTAGATCGAGGCCTTCTTGTTGAACGAGGCACTCACCAAGAGTTGATGGCACAGCAGGGGCTCTACTACAATCTAGCCCATCAGCAACTCAATCTTTAAGGGTAGGGTTGTAAAGCTGTTATCGGCTAATGATTTAAACCGAGACATTTTCGGTGAGGGGAGGTATTAGGTATCAGGTGTCAGATGGATTCAGATAAGGCATGTGGGTAGACAAGGCATGCCTTGTCTCTACTTTGATTTTTAAAGGCGTGACTTCCGTGCTAAATGTTTCTGGCAATTTGGCAACAGTTCTTCAGGAATTTCTTCTATTCTTTTGGTGAAGGTACTTTCAAGTGTAACTATAAAATGACTGAAGAGAATAAGATATGCTTAATAATTTTGTCGGCGCCCTAGGCGATATTATCTTTTCCAACTATAGCCATGCATCTTCTGGCACTTGGGTTGATACCTACGCTAGTGCGGTAGTCGAAAGGGGTGAAACCATAGCTAATGCTAAGGCTGAAGCTTTTTTTTATGAGTTTGATGCATCGGGGCTTTTCAGCGAAAGTACTGGCTTGGGTACGGAAGGTGCATTTGAAGGAACTGCTGCTAGTCAAGCTCAAATCATTGCTGATTTTTCCTTGGAAGCGGGGGAAACCTTCTCCTTCAATTTTTTAGGAGATTTATTACTAGAAAGCAAAGAAATTGAAAATCCTGATGCTGAATATAACCAAGCTCAGTTAAACATCGGGTTCTTGCTCCTAGACACTTCTAATATCAATGATATTAAAGTCTTAGATTACGCTGATATTTGGGCCTACTTAGTCTCTTCGGAACAAATTGGTGGCTTAGATGTAGATTTTAGCAATAATGTTACCCTGAATGATAACGAGCACAGTTTTGATCTTGATAACGACAACGAGGTTGACTTTATTGCCTCGACAACTATAGGCACTTATCAGCGCACCTTTGATGAGGATACTAATGTAACACTGCTTAAGGTTAATCAAAGCGCTGTCCAATGGTTGGGAGACTCTTTTATTGGGAACCTAGCCTCAGATTTTACCTATGGCACGCTCTGGGATGACACCTGGTTCGGAACCCAGCAAGACGACAAGTATTACTCTAGTTTGGGCAATGATCTTATATTTGCCCAAAATGGTCATGACACCATCTTAGTTGGGTATGGTAATGATAAAGTTTTTGGGGGAAATGGTGACGATCAAATTTTTGGCGGTGATGGTAACGATACCCTAAATGGAAGTAATGGTGACGACTCACTCCACGGCGGTTCTGGGGATGATCTTTTAAGCGCAAGTAATGGTGATGACCTACTCTATGGCGGTGATGGTAACGATACCCTAGATGGAAGTAATAATGACGACTCACTCCACGGCGGTTCTGGGGATGACGTGCTCACAGGTGGTTTTGGCGAAGATCAATTCATTTATGAAACTGCCGGAGCTTTTAACTCTGTTCAAGTGGGTGTAGATCTCATTACCGATCTAAAGGTCAACAGGAGATTCTACAATGATAAGATTGTTCTGAGCCTGAGAACTTTTACTAATCTTACTCCAACTATGGATGGTTTCATAGCTGCTAATGAGTTTCAAGTGGTAGCTAATGATGCGCTTGCTGCTCTTAGCGAAGCTTTTATCACCTACAGTACTGATACTGGTAACCTATTCTATAATGAAAACGGTTCTGAGCGGGGATTGGGACAAGGGGGTCAGTTTGCCATTTTGCAAAACATTCCTGCTTTAAGTGCTACAGACATTCTGCTCACCTCTTATGACACCGTCATAGTCGAAGCCAGAGCAGTAAGTAACGTCGTCTATACCAGCGATGGTAATGACTTGGTTATAGTCGAACAAGGAGCAAGAAAGAACAACATCAACGCCGGCAATGGTAATGACACAATCTTCTTAGAAGGTAACAACAATACTGTCAATAGTGGCAACGGTGACGATAGAGTCGCGATCGGCGGTAACAAAAACAGTGTCGATGCTGGCGCTGATAGTGACACCGTCAAAGTCCAAGGAGACAGGAATAACATCACTACTGGCGATGATACGGCTAGTGACACCGTCACACTTGAAGAAGGAGCAGTAAGTAACGTCGTCTATACCGGCGATGGTGATGACATCGTCACACTTGAAGAAGGAGCAAGAAAAAACAACATCAACGTTGGCGATGGTGATGACACCGTTATAGTCGAACAAGGAGCAAGAAAGAACATCATCAACGCCGGCGATGGTAAGAACGTAATTACCTTAGAGGGTAACAACAATACTATCAATAGTGGTAACGGTGACGATAGAATTGTGATCAACGGTAACAAAAACACTGTTAATGGTGATAACGTTAGTGAGAATGTTGATATCGTAGGAGACCGCAATATCGTTAATTCAGCTAGTGCTAACGATGATATCGACGCTACAGGCGATCAGAACATTATCGATGGCAGCAGTGGTGACGACACAATTATAAGCGATGGTAATAAAACCACTCTCAATGGGGGCAGTGGTGATGACTATATCGAATCGAATGGAAACAAAGTCGAAGTTAGTGGAGGTTCTGGAGACGATACTATTATCGTAGAAGCATCAAGAGTTGCCCAAAATGGAGGTTCAACTCTTGAGGGTAACGATGATGATGACATTCTCACAGGAGGCCTTAACGCTGATGTCATCGTTGGTGGTAGTGGCGACGATTCACTCTTAGGCAAAGAGGGTGCTGACATCCTTGAAGGAGGAAAAGGTTTAGATACAATGACTGGACATGAAGGTGAGGATACTTTCGTATTTGTCCCTGATGCAACAGATAATAGCACTGACTTTATCGTTGACTTTGAAAAGGGAGTAGATAAGATATCCATTAAAGACTTCCAGTTTGGCTCAGGTAGTTTTAGTGTAAACGATAAGATCTACGATTTCTTCGTTGATAACAAAACTGTAACTGTGGCTTTTACAGAAACAGTGGTACTAGAAGCAGATGACTTTGTTAACTACAACGACATCGTATTTTAATCAACATAAACTATAACAGCGTAATTTGAATGAATGAAGTTGATCAGCAATCAGCAACTTTATCCTTGAAATTTCGGCAATCTTAATTATTCAACTCAGAAGTCTGATTCTTTAAGTCACAAAAACTCTTAAGAACAATCTTAATTGCCTTAAGCTTCTCTTTTGTGGGTACATTCTCATCAGAGATAATTCTATCTAGCTCATCCACAGCTTTAAGCGATAGAATTCTGATTCTATGCTTTACTTCAGCCAGCGTATCACTAGGTAGTATCTGCATCTCCTCCGATACGTCTTTCAGCAGTTCTAGCGCCTCTACCAGTTGTCCTTGAAGTTGGTAATCGAGCTCTTCTATTCCTATTTTGTTCAGATTAAACATTTTTATTCGCTACAAATCAATTGATACAGATATTGTAATTTAATCTAAACATTTCTTGCTCCCAACTGAATGTAATGATAAATACCATTTGCTTTCTATTTTGCTACTGAATCTATCTTGTGTGTGAGAATGTTAATAAAATATAAAGATTCCCTTAAGAATTTATTAACTATTCAACCCAGTAGTAGAAAATGATCAACTATCAACCATAAACAACCAATAGTTATTTGTAATGGGCGATACTGGATTTGAACCAGTGGCATCCTGCTTGTAAGGCAGGCGCTCTACCGCTGAGCTAATCGCCCTTAATTTCAACTCCACCAGTTTAACACAATCAAAATAAAAATGCAATATGCCTTCGGGAAAAAATCACGATCGCATTACCTTCCTCTGTCTGCCTTTGATTATCGGGATAGCTACTCTAGTAACTCGTAGCAGTCAATTAATCTGTCTACTCGTAGGAGGATTTCTTTTCAGTGGTTTGATGTTTGGTCCAGATTTGGATATTTATTCTATCCAATACAAACGCTGGGGATTATTGCGGTGGTTGTGGCTACCCTACCAAAAATTTTTATCTCATCGTTCCATATTTTCTCATGGTTTGCTCATTGGCACCATCATCAGGATTATTTATTTGTTAACGGTTATTTTTGCGATATCTGCCTTCTCGATCGCTATTTTCCAGCTATTTTGGGGATTTGAATGGAATTGGCAGGAGTTTGTTTTTTCCAGATTTCGGCTCATAGTTACAGTTTACCCTCAAGAGGCGATCGCCCTATTGGTAGGTTTAGAATTAGGAGCCATGAGTCATTCTGTAGCTGACTGGATTAGTTCAGGGCTGAAAGTGTTACCTAGAAAGGCAAAAGGCAAAAGGCAAAAGGCAAAAGTTGGCAAGAAGAGAAAATAAAGTTAACAATAGTTAATAGTTATTCTCTCAGTTATTTTTATGCATAATTCTCAAGCAGTAGCAACTAAAACTTATCAAGCGGTTTCGGAAGCTTTACAACATTTGATTAAGGTAGTGGCTAAATTGCGATCGCCTGATGGCGGCTGTCCTTGGGATCTCGCCCAAACTCAGGAAACCTTGATCCCCTATGTCATTGAGGAAGCTTATGAAGTGGTAGATGCGATTCGCTCTCAAGAACAAGAGGCGATCGCCGAAGAATTGGGAGACTTACTACTACAGGTGGTTTTACAAGCACAAATTGCCAGCGAGCAAGGACATTTTAACCTTCAAAATGTAGCACAAAATATTACTAACAAACTCATTCGCCGTCACCCTCATGTCTTTGGAGAGATAGAGTTAGAAACAGCGGAGGAAGTGCGCCATCAGTGGGAAAAAATTAAAGCGGCAGAAAAAGGAGATTCGGAAGCAGAAGCAAATTTATTGAGCCGTAAATTAAGCCGTTACGCCCGTACTTTACCTCCTTTGATGGCAGGGAGTAAAATTTCTCAAAAAGCTGCGGCAGCAGGTTTTGAATGGGATAATGTGGCAGGTGTATGGGATAAATTTCAGGAAGAGTTAGCAGAATTTAAGAAAGCTTTAACCACAGAAGATCGAGAACAGGCTAATGCAGAATTGGGCGATTTATTGTTTACAGTTATTAATATTGCTCGTTGGTATAATTTAGATCCCTCAGAAGCTTTACAAGGCACTAATCAACGTTTTATTCAACGATTATCTAAGGTAGAAGCTTTTGCCGAGCGTCCTCTAACAGACTATAGTTTAGATGAATTAGAAGCCCTCTGGCAGAAGGCTAAAGCACATTTAGCTCAGTGAGATTCTTGCCAATATTGTTCGGGGAAGAACATACAATCATGATTGAATTCTGCATTCTGCATTCTGCATTCTGCATTCCACCACTAGTGCTTGCTATAACTTGGAGAGTTGATGCTTTCAGTGTTAAACTGGAAGATTATATTAAGAATAGTATAACTATGGTCAATACTCAATTACAGACATCTAAACATCCTTTATCAGAATATATTTATCGTTTAGAAACAGGAGACGCATTACTAAAAGATACTCCTGAGAATTTAGTAGAAGTAGTTGGTATTCTTAAAGCTTATGGCGTAGTTTTAGACCAATATTCCAAGAATTTAAACTATATCGCTGAAGAGCAATTTTTAGTTCTATTTCCCTTCTTCAAATACTTTAATGGTGAATTTTCCGTCCCTAAATTGTTGCGTTATTGGTGGCACGATCGCATTAACTTTGAATATGCCGAATATTGCATGAGATCTATGTTATGGCATGGTGGTGGTGGATTAGATAGTTATGTAGAGACTGAAGAGTTTCAACAAGCAATGGAAAAAGCGATTCAGGCAAAATTCAAACATAACTGGTTAATGCTAGCACTGCATAAAGCCTTCCCAGAGTTTTTACCAGAACAAGTCAAAATGATGGCTTATTACACGGGATTAGGACAATTTTGGCGAGTAATGGCTGATATCTTTCTGAGTCTTTCAGATCGTTATGATGGAGGGGAAATAAAGTCTATACCCGAAGTAGTACAACATATTTTAAATGGTCTAGTGGCTGATGCCAGTAAACCGATTACTTATGAGGTGAAAATTAAAGGGCAAGTTTACCAGCTCATTCCTGAAAGCGCTGGGTTAACCTTTCTCAGCGATACCGGCATACCCTATGTGGAGGCAATCTTCTTTCGGGGGACTCCTTTTACTGGTACCGTATCTTACAATGCTCAAGCTTATCAAATTCCTTACGATCAGGCCATGTTTGCCTATGGTGCTTTATATGCGGATCCTCTTCCTACCGGAGGAGCGGGAATTCCTCCAACTCTACTGATGCAAGATATGCGTCATTACCTACCCGAATATCTCCATCAAGTTTATCGTCAAAATTTACGTCAGGAAGACGATCTTTTAGTACAAATTTGTATAAGCTTTCAAAAGTCCATGTATTGCGTTACCACAGCAGCAATTAAAGGATTAGCTCCCTATCCTTTAGATACGAAAAAGCCGGAAGAAAGGCAAGCTAACCGCCGTTATTTAGAAAATTGGATGAACCGCTTTACTAAGTCTCGCATCCTCGATGTCAATCAATGACTTTTCGCCAGATAATATTCCGGTTCATTTCCCGGTTTCCATTTGATATTACAACCGATGCTGGATTTTTGTTCTGGGCTCACTTCTTGTGCTGCTAATACTGCCTCAATAGCGTTTCTCAAATCTTTCCCCGTTACGGGAATATTATTCCCAGGACGAGAGTCGTCCAATTGTCCCCTGTAAACTAACTTTTTTTGAGCATCAAAAAGGAAAAAATCCGGAGTACAGGCTGCTTGATATGCTTTGGCGATCGCCTGTGTTTCATCATAACAGACAGGAAAATTAAAACCCTCCGTTTGAGCCATTAATTTGAGCTTCTCAGGAGAATCATCAGGATGGTTAGCCACATCATTAGCACTAATGGCAACGATCCCTAAACCTTGAGAGATATAATCATCTCCTATTTTGGCTAGTTCATGTTTGACGTGCTTGACAAAAGGACAGTGTTGGCAAATAAACATCACCAATAAACCTTTTTGATTGGCAAAGGTATCCAAAGAAATATTTTGTTCTGAAACAACATCTGGTAGCTGAAAAGAGGGAGCTTCAGTACCTAAAGATAACATGGTTGAAGGTGTTAGTGCCATAGTGAATTCAATTATCGATCTTTCAAGATCAATTGTAAATGTTAAACCTAATTTTGTGAGTCTTTATCATACCAGTTTGCAAACGTTTTAAGTATAATAACTGTTAAATGCTAGTGGTGGAGTGCGGAAATAAAACGGGAGTTGGCAATAGACCAAAAGCCTTATTTAATAGTACTTTTGACTTTTGACTTTTGACTTTTGACTTCCGCGCAGCGG
>JAAUYA010019873.1_pt1 | contig 14246 bp, 15 predicted proteins | sample 7278161 | NCBI WGS metagenome assembly JAAUYA01 (sample SAMN14350120, study PRJNA611818) | marine sediment metagenome | isolation source: surface marine sediment (3m) | place: French Polynesia: Moorea | collected 2018-08
CAGAAGAAAATAAACCTTAAATATTTCTTCTTTTCTTCTCAAAAACAACCCTGACTCTTAATTAGCGATTATTATTCGCTAACTATTTTTTTTGTCCAAAGTCCAATAATGACAACTCTGGAAATTTAATGGCTCAAAGAGTGATGTCCCAGCTACCTAATTCTGTACGCCGATTACCAAAAGCTAATGATTGGAATGAAGAAGTTTTAAATATGTTTAATTGGGAATCAATGAAGGGAATTAATCAAATCAAAAAGCAGTCTCAAGTTGAACGAAAAGGGGATGGGGGATTGAGTTTGTAGAGTTGACGGTTTTGATGACAGCAGTTTTCCTGAAGGGGAGACAGATGTCTTTTTTTGTCAATTCGATTAATATTAATAGTAGTAGTTGTGGGGGTAAGGTTATCGAAGAAAGAACTCTTGAAGCTTTAGAGCGTGCTTATTTGTCACTTCAGGAAATAGTAATTAATTTATATGCTGAAGCTGAGCGCGCTGTGGCAAAAGAAAATTACAATGATGCTAGTTTGCTTCAGAGTCAAGCAGATCGGCTTTATGAAACGATGGAGAATTTGGGGATTGTAATAGCTGAACAGGAGGGCTAGGTGCATGGAGGAAATTAAGGTTCAAATTCGTCAAGAATCTGGTCGAGCGGTTCAACTAAGCCTTGATGCTAAGAAGGCATTTGAAGCTCGAAATTGGGAGCAAGGAAAGGCTTTAATGAAGGAAGCTGTAGTTGCTTCTGGAAAGTCTCAGAAATTGATTAAGCAGCTTCTTGATTCTTCTTCACTACGTACTCGTTAAGGGGTTGGGCTAGGATTGCTCGTGCTATAACCGCAGGTTAGGTGCGTCTGAGCTTAAACCAACTTGAGCTGAGAATAAGCCCACAATATGGCTCTTTCTCACTTTTGAGGTGCTACAGTTAGCCCTTAGATAAGCGGGCTTTGAGAACCTTTTGCTGTGGTCTTTTAGCCACCTCAAGCGCTAGCTTAAAGTAATTGTCACTGTTGTAATTAGCATGAGACTTAACGATCTTGATGGCGCATTCAGCATACTCTTGAGGTTGAGCGACTGCCGCTAGAACCTTGAAATAACAGGGTAAGAGCTCATCCCATTCAACCCCAACCTGCCAAGCTCCCGCCTCGTCAGCGAAGAAAATGATGTCATCCCGGCACTCATCTACTTTATCGAGCAGGTTGAAAAGTAAATCAAAAGCTTGACGGATTTGGTCAGGCTCTCCCTGACTACTTTCTTGAATGCAACGGTTCAATAAACGCTTGTATTCAGCTATCCAGTTGATGGTGCCACGCGAGAGATTCAGAAAATTTTTCGAGTTGACCTCAAAGTCATCGTAGTACAACCCGGCCAGACTATCAGAGTGAAAGTCAAGAACATCCTCCAATAGGGGGTGCTCAGATAATTGGTCAACGCTCAATAAATCAGGGTCAAAGAATCCCTCTATCAGTTCGGGCAAGCGCTCTTGTGGGATCAGTTCGATGGCACGATCAAGGAGGCTGAGCAATTCCTCAATCTCAAGCTCGGTGCGGATCGACTCACGAAGTAAACTGATATCGATAGGCATGGTTAGCATTAAAGCGTTTAGCGATTTGTATGAATTATATCGGCTCTTGTACACCTTTGATTTAATTACTTCTTCAAGGAAGTGACGAGCTGTAGTCGAAAGAAATATAGGTGATCATCTAGGAAAAAGAGCATGTAAAACCAAGCCTCCGTTCTCTAGGGAGTGCTACCAATCGCTCTCTGCTTCTGCTTTTCGTCCTAGTTAGCCTGCTGCGATTAAGCATGGTGAGAGTATGCTGCAAGTTGAGGGGGGGTAGCTTAAATCAGAACAATCAACAATGATGCAAAGACTCGTACACAACAATGAGTCTGAGAAAGCTACACTCACCAAGTTTTGCAGTCTAACGGTTCTGTTAGCATGCTTCTTTATTCCTATTAGAAGTCAAACTCTCTGAAGGATTACCGTATAAGATATATGACCACCAACCTACCGTAGTAGGGAATGCTTTATTTTTCGCCAGACGCAACGATTCGCCAAATGATTTGCCATTCAGAATGTCTTTGTAGAAGCTTGTTGCAATTACCTGGCTCAATTCGAACCCGATCCATGTCAGCGGACTGAGAACATTGAACCCTCTTGATGCCAACCGATATCCAGTGGGCTCAGTCTCAGTGTTTTCAACCAAACCCGTTTCACATGCACTCAGCGTAATTAACCTTGGAGGATGATGTTGTAATGCAGTTTCGGCAATCAGATCCATATCTAATATTCCATCGTAGAGAAGGACTCCGCTTCCGCTTGCATGACCTGCTAAATGAACAATACTCTGTCCTCGATACAGTTGGTTAAGAAACTGGTGTCTTGTTGCTTGCTCTCTGCTTAAGATAGACGTATCAATATCGGGATTCTGCTGGCACATGTCGAAGATGAGCCTTACTTCACTATCATAATCGAGGCCAGTCATAGAAATTAAAAGGAATTTAAGCCCTCCGATAGGAGAGTCTAGATCAGCTATTTTGGACTTCAAATTCCTAAGATCATCCGAGGAGGCTATACTTCTGCCAAGACTATGTTTTAGGCACAGGAACTCTTTGCCATCGTGCATCAACTCCCACGGAAGACATTGGAGATTTGGCTCAATAACAAGCTCAATTGTTGAAGGAGTTAATAGGCTCTCAAGTGCCTCCCTAACTGGCGGGGATATTGTCATATTGTAGAGTTCATTGCCTGAGGTAAGGGTATACTCTTGCACATATTCTTCAGAGTAACGATACGCCAACTTGGGAAACTCAGTAATGATTTTCGTCACTTCGGAGTGGTCAAAAGGTAATAGACCACCAAATTTTTGCCCATCCGGTGTTTGTAATCTGGTTCGTATTGACTGTGTGGACTCAAGAGATATAAAGAGCGCCACATTTGTTGATGACCAGCCATATTTTTGAGGAGTATTTGCAATCAAATGTGATAGGTTAATATTCTTTACTTGGTTTGTATATCTTGGTTTAATAGGTCTTGCTTTAATAAATGCATAGGCAAAAGCAGCAGCCGAGTGACAAGCGTAGCGTGTCCAATCAGGATGTCGCTTGAAGCCAACAATGTCACTGATGCCTCGAATTGCCAGAATAGGATACTCTCGATCTTTCTGGCGAGCAGCTCTATACACACCTGCCAATTCCATTTCAACCGCCCGAGTATGGCGTGCTGCCTGTTTCCAAGCTTTGACTAACTCAGAGTCTTTGACAAGGCGATCACTGGAAACGATAGGGCCAGTTACTACAATTGGCTTGCGCGAGACATTGAGTTGTTGTCCTAGCGTTTTTCTGGACTTCTCTTGCCATTTCTCATCTCCGTAGAAGTTGTCTGGGTTCAGATCTATAGGTGGTCGTGGCATCCCAATGGAAGATTCATTATTCCATCCTTGGAGCTTCTTATCCCAAACCGGTAAGATTGCCAGAATGTCTTGAACTGCCCTGTGCATCGGCCCCCCAGTAACAGCATACTCAGGTGCCCCCCCTTCTATGACTGCTTCAACACAAAAGTCATGTAATCGTGTTGCTGCAACAACATCACCGAGTGTGAACTCAAAATCTGGAACTGCACCAGCAATTCCAACCACCACAAGCCACTGGGGATCTAGATCGCGAATCAAATCTTGAGCAACTGCCTGACCCTCACCAGTGCCTTGTTCAACACAACGAGTTATGGCAACTAGATACGAATCAGACTGAATGGTTTGGACGTGGCTAAGGGCATAAATGCGATTACCTTGCACTACGGACTCTGGAGGAAATCGTTGCAAGACAGCTCTAAACTCATCTTCTCGAATCGTAATAATTCCGAAGTCTACATGCCCTCTTATGGTGTTGATATCCATAACTTGCTTGATTGTGTTGAGTTTAGATTGAGCTATATAATTGAGGTTTGGGGTGAGAAACACATACCAAAATTCTAGCCTTTAATTATATCAAACTTGGCGCATGGCTAGGAAATCGGGGGAAAACAGACAAATAACCCAAAATTGACATAAATCCCCAAAATCCCCTCTTTACGTGCCGAATAACCCATCAGATAATCAAAATCAGAAAAACACCGCTGTTCAATGAGTTTTGCGACCTGAAAATAGGGCTACTCTTCCTTTTCCTTTGAGAAATCCAGCGCCGCAATCGCACTTGGCTTGGGTATTTCTGCATAAAGGTACGTAAAGCGTCATAAGAATAGCTATCCAAGGATTGTTATAAATTCCGCTGCTATCAAGAACACCAATTGCACTCAATCAGCTCTGGCTTCTGCCACAAAGCTACCGATTGCCTGAAGCAGCTAAGATTTCCTCAAGCCAAAAAGAACGTTTTCGCAGTAGGATTTTGTCGGATTAGAGAAACCCCCAATCTTGGCGTTGAGCCTTACTTAGTTTTGTGAAGCAGAAAATCGGTGAAGAGCACTGCCAGTCAACACTTTCTCAAAACTTACGGCGGTTTACCGTACTTTTATGAAAAAACACCCTAAGATGGTCTCTTTCAACTTTGCCACTTTTAGTATTTGGCGACGATAGTTCCATCTTCATAAATTGCCGATTTAACTATGCTTGTCACCTAAAACATTACCGTTTGTGGTCAGACATGGCAAAGTTGAAGCCTGTATCTACAATGACAATAACTTTGTGGAGAACAACCGCTTTGCCAAAATTTCATAACCGCCTTGGAGTGCGCAGTTTTTTCGCTACTTCGGCTTCAAGCTGTTGAGCTAATTCCGAGAACAAGGATTCTTTTAACGCTTTCATCTCTTTTCGTGTGTACCTCCCGTATGGAATTCGACCTGATACCTCCGTTCCCGTTGGCTCATGACGCAATGTGTATTCAAAGGTAGAAATACTCAGAGAGCGACTATGCCGCGCCTTTCTCCGATTTGCGCTATTGACTCCACCTACTGCTGTGCAGGTTACTTCCGATTGATCTAGCAAGCGGTCTGTTTTTCTACTTTTGCTCATTTGATCCTGAAAGAAAGTTTCAAACCCAGCGCCTTACCCTGGCTTGAGCTTCTCTATATTCGGAGCCAAATTTCTCCTCTAGCATCTTTTCCTCTTGTTTGAGCAACTTTTCCTGAATCAGCCAAACAAAGACAGGAATTACTACCAGAGGAGTCAAGCTCCCTAAGACAAACCACAGCCCGAACAAAAAAACTATCATTCCCAAATAAATCGGGTTTCTACTGTAAAAAGCATTTTTAATTATAGCGCTCGCCCTCGACTATTGCTACTAAAACTACTAGTTGATGGCGAGGGCTCTGCTATATTATTAAGTAAAGTATTACTTAACTTTTTCAGTAAAGTATTAAGTGCAGTATTAAAGAATAAATGATTATTGCTGTGATTAACCAAAAAGGGGGGACTGGTAAAACTTGTACTGCCGTCCATCTGGCTTATTGGCTCTCCCAAAAGAAGAAGTCTTCAGTACAGTTGATAGATGCCGATGCTCAATCTTCTTCTACTACTTGGCTGAAGTCCCTAAAGACAACTATTCCCTCTCAGACCTTGTTCGACCCTAATGAGTTAGCCGAACAGATTCCTTTGTTAGCTAATGAAACTAGCTATACCGTCATTGATGGAGCTGGCAGTCTCTCCGAATCAACTAGAGTGATTCTCTACTATGCCAACCTAGCCTTAATTCCCTGTCAACCCACGGCTCTTGACCTACACTCTTCCACTTCTGTGGTGCGACTGCTCCGACAAGCCAAATCATTTAGAGGTGAGGAGTTACGGGGAGTGGCTTTTATTAGTCGTGCCATTCCTCGTACCCGTCTCAAAGATGAAGCCAGAGAAGTTCTCGCCCAAATAGAAGACATCAATCTCCTCAAAAGTATTATCCATCAACGGCAAGCTATTGCTGATGCTTTTGGACAACAAGCGGTGGTCTGGGAAATGGGGGCGGAGGCTCACAAAGCTGCTCTTGAATACAATTCGTTATGTAAGGAATTAATCGAGCTATGTCCAGAAAAAAACTAACACAAATCCAACAAGCATTTGAACAAACAGAATCGCTTACTTCTGAACCGAGTTCTTATCTGTCATCATCTGAAGAGAGTCCAGATAATTCTCTTACTGCCAGTTTGCAATCGAAGAAGAAAAAAACATCTAAGATTCGCTTTACCCTTGATTTAGAAAAACCTCTTGATCATCGACTTACCAAGGCAGCAATCAAACTAAATCGGACCAAAGCTGACTTAACCAGAATCGCCTTATCACGTCTGTTAGAAGAACTTGAAGCGGAATGGAAGAATTAAGAATTACTTTACTTAAACCTTTACTTAATATTTAATCTTGAGGGATTCCATCGGACAGAATTGGTAATTCTGTCTGAGTTAATTGCTACTCAACTGGCGCATTCGGACAAAAAAGATGGACTTGAGGGCGTTTAAGGACTAGAAAATCGGACATTACTCATACAAAGCATCCAATTTATGGTCTCCCAGCCATCCCTCTATGACACTCAAGGTGGTGTAGGGGTTGGGCTGATGTGCTATGATTACGGATGCATGAACGAGTTTGCTTGAAGTTGTCCATTTCCTTTCCTTTCTCTGTTTAGTCACAAGTAAGGATTATACCAAGTACTCTTTTTAGACAGCTCGGTTATCCCTCTGAGTACCCTGACATAGAAAAAGGTAGAGTCAGGAATTGTTTATAACACTGCCGCCAAAAACACTAGGAAGTAAAGCTAACTTTTCCCTATCTAAGGAAACCCCATGATTTTTCGCAGTACAGAACCGAATATCTCCATCCCAGAACAGCCCCTAACGGAAATTGTCTTGCAACGAGCGATAGAATTCGCTGACAAACCAGCGATGATTGACGGGCTAACTGGTCGAACGATAACTTATAGGGAACTAGCAGACTCAATTAGCAAAGTGGCTGCGGGTTTGGCTGCGAGGGGTTTTTCTAAGGGGGATGTAGTTGCTATTTATAGTCCTAACTGTCTGGAATATCCAATCGCTTTTCAGGCGCTCGCTAGTTTAGGTGGAGTTAGCAGCACGGCAAATCCATCTTATACAGCTAGCGAACTTGCCTATCAATTAAATGATGCTGGTGCTAAATATTTGCTGACAGTACCGGAACTGCTAGAACGCGCATTAGAGGCCGCTAGTCAGTCAAAAGTTGAATCAGTATTTGTGTTTGGTAACGCTGCGGGTGCAATCCCATTTTCTGTACTTTTAGAAGATTTTGACTCAGTACCAAAAGTACAAATTAATCCAAAAGAAGACGCAGTTGCTTTGCCCTATTCTAGCGGCACAACTGGTTGGCCTAAAGGTGTCACCCTGACACACTATAATCTAGCAGCCAACCTGTACCAACTTTCAAACCGCGAGTTGATAAGTTCAGCAGACACAATTATTGGCCTTCTCCCATTCTTTCATAGCTACGGACTGCAAATTTTCTTAAACTACAGCCTTTATTGCGGTGCTACCGTAGTTGTGATGCCGCAATTTGATTTAGAGACTTTTTTGAGACTAGTACAGAAGTATAAAATTACTCGCGCTCATTTAGTACCTCCGATAGTCTTAGCCTTAGCCAAACAACCAATAGTAGATAAATACGACCTTTCTAGCTTAAAAATAATTACCTGTGGAGCTGCTCCACTAAGTAAGGAACTGACCTGGGAATGCGAACAGCGTTTAAATTGTGTCGTCAAGCAAGCCTATGGTTTGACAGAAACCAGCCCAGTAACGCATATCAACCCTGACGAACGTGGAAAAATTAAACCCGGTTCTGTGGGTCTCTGCATGAGAAATACTGAATGTCAAATTGTAGATATTGAAACAGAGAACCCCTTGGGTTTCTACGAGCAAGGGGAGCTATGGATTCGCGGTCCGCAAGTGATGAAAGGGTATTTAAATAACCCTGAGGCGACTGCAAAAGTAATTGATGCCGATGGTTGGTTTCACACCGGTGATATAGCTTATGTAGATGAAGATGGTTATTTTTACATAGTTGACCGGATTAAAGAGTTAATTAAATACAACGGATATCCAATTGCGCCAGCAGAACTAGAGGCTGTATTGTTATCCCATCCAGCAATAGCTGATGCTGCTGTAATCCCCAGTCCCCATCCAAGCACGGGTGAAGTTCCCAAGGGTTTTGTTGTCCTCAAAAGCGAAGCTACTACTGAGGAAATTATGGAATTTGCAGCAGGACTTGTCGCACCACATAAAAGAATTCGTCGGTTGGAAATTGTCGATAAAATCCCCAAATCAGCTTCTGGTAAAATTTTGCGTCGGCTTTTAGTGCAACGAGAAATAGCAAATCTAGGAGAAAAACCACCAGAACCTCAATTGACCCAAAATTGGCAGTTGCTTCAACAATTAGCATCAGCTGACGAAACAAAACGCCAAGAACTTCTGGTTAATTACATTAGAGAAAAAGTTGTCAAAGTTTTAGGGTTAGATGAATCCCAACATCTAGATTTACAAAAGCCACTAAATGAAAAGGGTCTAAATTCTCTGAGCAATATCGACCTGAAAAACCAGATTGATACCGAAATTGGCGTAAACTTACCTATAGAAATTTTGCTGGCAGGGTCAAATATTCATCAATTGGTAAATATATTGCTTGAACAGTTAACATCAAAAAGCATTGCGACTAATAATGTCATAGATTTAGAAGCTGAGGTGATTTTAGACCAGGCAATCTACCCAGAACATAATTATGACTCATTTATTACCGAACCAACAGCCATTTTCCTCACAGGAGCGACGGGATTTTTAGGAGCTTTTTTACTGCAAGAACTTCTGCAACAAACTCAAGCTGATATTTATTGCTTAGTTCGGGCTACTGATCAGGATTCTCCTCAAATCAAAGTGCAAAATAACTTAGAAGATTATGGGATTTGGCAAGAGGCTTTTCGGGGCAGAATTATTCCGATTCTAGGGGATTTATCAAAATTTCAGTTGGGTTTGTCAACCGAATATTTTCAAAAGATTGCTAGTCAAATTGATGTAATTTATCATAGTGCAGCTTGGCTAAATTATGTTTATCCTTACGAGGCTTTAAAGCCTAGTAATGTTTTGGGAACGCAAGAAATTTTCCGATTGGCAAGTTTTGGTAAAGTTAAACCAGTACATCATATTTCTACCGTTGCTGTTTTTGAGTCATCTTTTTATTGGGGAAAAACAGTTAGGGAATCAGACCCACTTGCTCATAGCTCTGGAATGAAACTTTCCTATTCTCAAAGTAAATGGGTTGCAGAAAAATTAGCGATGATAGCACGCGAGCGAGGTATTCCCGTTTCTATCTACAGACCACCCTTTATTTCCGGTCATAGTCAAACAGGTGCTTGGTATACAGATGATGTTATTTGTCGAATGATTAAGGGTTGCATCCAAATGGGAAGCATGACGAATATAACTGATATATTGGATTTATCTCCTGTTGATTATGTCAGCAAAAGCATTGTCTATTTATCAAGACAACGCGAAGCTCTTGGTAAATCTTTCCATTTAAACAATCCTCAACCTATTTCTTGGAATCAGCTAACTGATTTTATTCGTTCTTTAGGCTATCCCATTAAGCATATTTCTTATCAAAATTGGCAGTCACAGCTTAGTAACCAAGCTCGCTCGCCATCAAATCCCTTATATCCTCTTTTGCCTTTCTTTCTCAAAATTTCGAGTGAGGCTCAACAAGCTAGAGAACCGAAAATTAGCTGTCAAGCAACGCAGACCGCGCTGGCAGAAAGTTCGATTATCTGTCCTCCGGTAGATGCTAAATTGCTGAATACCTATTTTGACTACTTTATTCGTAGCAGTTTTTTGGATGCGAAATGATGAACATCGAACTTTCAAGAAACATCCTTGTGTTTCTTTCGCCTCAGTTATAATCATCATAGAAAAATCTCTTTGTTAGCAAAATGTCCGAGCGTAGTTACGCCATTCTAGGAACTGGTGCATTAGGTGGCTTTTATGGTGCCAAACTGCAAAAAGCTGGTTTAGATGTCCACTTTTTGCTGAAGAGTGATTATGAATATGTCAGTAAATCTGGTTTGGTTATTGAGTCAAAAGATGGTGATTTCACCCTTCCTCAAGTCAACGCCTACAATGATGTCGAAAAAATGCCACAATGCGATGTGGTGGTGGTGGCACTAAAGACGACACAAAACCATTTATTGCCGCAGATGTTACCGCCTGTTGTCAGGGATGATGGGGTAGTGTTGGTATTGCAAAATGGACTGGCGGTGGAAGAAGAAGTTGCCAAAATAGTTGGCAATGTTAGCATTATTGGTGGGTTGTGTTTTCTCTGTTCCAATAAAGTCGGAGTAGGACATATCCGCCACCTCGACTATGGACAAATTACCCTAGGGGAATATGCTTCTGGCTATGAGCCTACTGGGATTACAGATAAGATGCGGCAAATTGCCGATGACTTTGCTAGTGCTGGGATCTCAATGAAATTAGCTCAAGACTTATTACTAGAACGATGGAAAAAATTGGTGTGGAATATTCCCTATAATGGACTGTCTGTAATTCTCAACGCTAGAACAGATGAATTAATGTCCTATGTCCACACCCGCAAATTAGTTGAACAGTTGATGTATGAAGTTGCAGCAGGGTCCAAAAGTTGCGGACGCATCATTCCTGATAGCTTCATTCAAACAATGCTGGATTACACCGTGAAGATGAAGCCTTATCGTACTAGCATGAAAATTGACTACGAAGAAAAGCGGTCTTTGGAAGTAGAAGCAATTTTTGGGAACCCATTACGGAAAGCGCAAGCAGCAGGTGTGGATTTACCGCAGATTAGCTGTATATACCAGCAGCTAAAGTTTTTGGATGAGAAAATAAGATTGGGAGCTCGGAAAATCGCTTAATCGGACATTTCTTAAATACCAAAATTAAGACCTAATTACGATTTAATTGCTACAATCGAGCCATGATTAACCTTCACAAGATCCACTCTCTTAGTGATTTTAAGCAGAATGCCAAGAGCTATGTCAGCCAGCTTCAATCTAGAAAAGAACCACTGGTATTAACCGTCAACGGAGAAGCGATCGCCGTTATGGAAGATGACGAATTTTCTCTTTCCCTACGGAGTTTTGTCAAAGTAAACCACATTATCTTTTACCAAACCTCTTCTATTGGGATAAACGTATTTCGCGTCCTGCATCATGCTCGTGATCTTGAATCACTCCTCTGACAACTACTATATAAGCAAAATTTATAATCTAAGTATATATACTCAGATTTAATGGCAAAAACCCATAAGAAAAACTTAACCCCACTGGTGAGGGGCACGAAATCATCGGGTTTTGACCCCCCTACATGATCAAAGTTGCCTTTGATCATGTATTCTTATTTCTATGAAAGTAAATAGATACGGCAGGGCAGAAGTCCTCACACACAACCAGATAACTCTATTATTCACCGAAGGGTTTACAAAGCCAAGAGATCGGGCGCTGTTTGGCGTGTGTCTCTATGGAGCGGCTCGGATTAATGAAGCCTGTACCCTGCTCACCGGGGATGTGATCGGCCTTAAGGGGGTGAGGGAAAGGCTGGTGATTCGTAGTTATAATACTAAAGGTAAGCGCGATACGCGGGAAATTGACGTGCATCCCCGTCTAAAAGAGTACTTGGAAGGATATCTAGAGAGTGGCTTCAACCCGAAAAAACCCTATTTGTTTCCTGGACGATGGGGCAGGGGGCATCTCCAGAAAGGGAGTGCTGACCTGATTTTGCGAGATGTCTGCCGCCGCTTGGAGATTGAAGGCGTCTCTACCCACAGCTTCAGAAGGACGGCACTGACTCAGATGAGCGATGCTGGAGTTCCCCTGCGGCACATTCAAGCGATTTCTGGACACCGTACTCTGGGAGCGTTAGAGCGCTATCTTGGTGTCACGGAAAAGCAGAAGAAAAGTGCGATTGCCTCTCTGGATTTTTGAGGCAAGAATGAAGCTCGCTCTATTTTTTTTTTAATTTGTAGCCGAAAAAATGAGATAATTAGTATTAGTTTATACCTTAATAGATAAACTACCAACTAATAAAAAACTAATCAACATGATATTGGATAATGACCCTTATTTGGAGTGAATATCAGCAAAATATATTTAACGCCATCACATCACAACATAATATGATTATCGAAGCTGTAGCTGGTAGCGGTAAAACTACTACTATTGTTGAGATAGTTAAATTACTCCAGAAAAAACGGTTAGTAAGTGGTAATAACGGTAGTGGTTTGGTATGTGCCTTTAACAAACATATCGAAATAACTTTATCTCTCAAGATTAAGGGAACAAAGTTTCAATCAAAAACATTAAATGCTATCGGACATGGTATTTTAACTCGAAGAAGTTATCCTAACAAAGTATCCATTGAAAATAAGAAATATTATCAGATTTGTGCTGAGGTTGAGAATTATTTTCCTCCATCTCATCTACGCTCGTTAGGATTAAAAGAATTAGTTAATCATGAGTTTAAGGATATCAATAATGCTTTAAAAAGATTAAAATGGCGACAACAACCAGATTATCCTTATGTATTTGATGATTTTCTGGATTTTGTTCAAGTAGTTAATACTTGCAGAAAGGAATACTCGAAACATAATCTATCCCTCAATGATTTAGTTAATTTAATGTCAGAATATCCTCTAGAAATATCTAGTTATTTAGTGGATAAAGAGGTTCATTTATCGGTGGCTGTAGAAGCTATTAATAAAGCATTACAATATGGTATTAGAGCTTATCTAGATAATAATACCATTGATTTTACTGACCAATTATGGTTACCATTAACCCTCGGTTTTACTCCTGTTAAAGAATATGATTGGATAATTGTTGATGAATCTCAAGACTTAAACTTAAATCAAGCTAGATTGATAAAAATATTAGGTTGTCCCGAAAGTACTTATATTTTTGTCGGCGATTCTCAACAAAGTATTTATCTTTTTAATGGTGCTAAACCCGATTGTATGAGTTTACTAAAAAAATATTTTAATTGTACTGAATATCCATTATCCTTATGTTACCGTTGTCCGCCCAATCATTTAGAATTAGTTAAAGAATATAATCCGAACATACAAGCATTTAAACAAAAAGATGGCTTAATTAAAGATTTAAGCCAAACTGAAGTTAGAGAATTAGTTAAGCATTGTTATCAAAATAAAATAGAAATTATCTTAATCTCCAGATTAAATTATATCTTTTTTGATTTACTCTGTCAGATTGGTTTTGAGGACAAGGTAAAAGTATCTTTACTAGGTGCTGATTTAGGAAAAGAATTGATTAAACTAGCTCGAAAAATATTGGGTAATGTTAATCTAAAAAAATCGGAACAAGTGACAGAAACTTTAAAAGAATATGTAGAATATTACTCTAATCAAATGGACAGCAGTAAAGCAGATTATTGTAAGTGTTTACTCAGTATTTGGCAGTATATTAAACCAACAACTTTTACGAAATTAAGCAGTCAGTTAAGCTCAATTATTATTCCTGATGGAGTAATAAAATTTGGGAGTATTCATCGGGCCAAAGGGATAGAAGTAGAACACGTTGTTATTCTAGGGAATAATTTATTACCCTATTCTCCTGCTAATAGAAAACTGACTGAGAAAGAAATAGAACAGGAAAAGCACTTAACTTATGTGGCCCGTACTCGTAGTAAAGAGAATCTATATTTAGTAGAACAAATAACTGCTAATAATGAGGATGATGATGTTATTTTAACAGTAGATAGTAGCAATGATTATTTAATTGATGATATTGACTACGGTTTTTGAGTCAGGGCAGAATGCTGAAACAACGAAAAATCGTTGACTTATCTGCGGACAATAATTTTATTATTCAGCTTAAAATAGAAATATTTATCTATGTAAAGATATAATGGTGAAAATTGTTGCCCCTAATACTAATTTAAATCCAAGTCTTCTTAGTAAGAATATAATTCTCTGTTGTGGGGAAGATTCAAACGAGCTCATTAATTCATTCAAGGAGCTGACATCAGATAATCTAGAGAAATTTCATGAATTTAGATGTTATAAATTTTGGAAATTTCCAGACCTATCACTGATTTGGACAGGAATTGGAACTGGGGTTTTAGAGCCACTTCTTTGGGAAATTTTTTTAAATGAAGAAACTGGTAAGATAGGACCTTGTGTAGCAGGCGGACAAAAAACGGCGCTCAGCGTATAATTTTAACTATATATCAAGAATTTCTCGACTTCCTTAGAGGACGTAACTCTTCTCGGCTAAAGG
>JAAUYA010040931.1_pt1 | contig 14195 bp, 17 predicted proteins | sample 7278161 | NCBI WGS metagenome assembly JAAUYA01 (sample SAMN14350120, study PRJNA611818) | marine sediment metagenome | isolation source: surface marine sediment (3m) | place: French Polynesia: Moorea | collected 2018-08
GCTTTAGAACGAGCATTAAAGGCTAGAGAAGTTCATGCTACCTGTACCAAAACAGAGCAATTAGAACCAGATGGCGATCTAACTTATCATACCGTAATTAGAGTTCGTCGCCTCTTTGAGATCATCAAAACTGAGCTAACCTCACCAGTAACAACCCTCAGCTGTGTAACTACGTCAAATAACGAGGAAGAGCATTAATGAAGTGGATCTATGCTGTAGCAGGAATAGTATTGTTTGTCAAAATACTCATTATGCCCAATCCAGCAGCAGAATGGGAAGAAATTTCGATTGTTGAATCGATAGTAAAGGACAGTGGTGTACCGAATGCAGTTTCGGGAATTATTTTTCGCAATCGGCTCTATGATACGATCTTTGAATCTTTACGATCGCCATTACAGGTGCTAAGTTTCTGCTCGCCAATGAACAACCCACCGAAACAGTTTATCAATTCAGCGATCGCCCCTCAATTATGCTGGCGCGTTTAGGAGCAACCATCGCGACGCTGGTGAGTATCGAACTGGCAATTCGGGGACATCTCAGTCCAGGGGGCGGCTTTGCGGCTGGGGTAGCTGGAGGAACGGCGATCGGCCTAATTGCCATCACCTCATCATCGAAGTGGATGGAGGCGATTTACCAACGCTGGCATGCTGCTACCTGGGAGAAGATTTCTCTACTGATTTTCATCGTTCTAGCAGTGATAACCTTAGTCGGATTTGAATTACCCCACGGGCAGCTTGGCACCCTAGTTAGCGGCGGAGTGATTCCACTGCTCAACATTTTGGTAGCTATTAAAGTTGCTTTGGGTTCTTGGGCAGTTATTTTGGTGTTTATTCGCTATCGGGGACTGTTGTGATTTTTTAACCCAGGTTGAATGTTGCGATGACCGAGATAGCTCTGAACTACTCATAATTCTAATTTTCAAGATTCTTGAAATAAATTTTGTAAAAAATAAGTTAATAATTTAACTTTAGTTGATAAATGACGATTAATTGGATAAAGCAAAAATAAACTTAAATTAGGTGGCGAATATTCTGGTAGGATGACGGTTAACTTTTTCTTTAGTAGATACTTCTCCACAATAAATTTAGGTAACAAAGTAATTCCCAAACCATTCACAGCCCATTGAGCTAACACTTCTCCATTATTCGAGTAAAGTCTGCCCTTAATCTTAATGACTTTTTCTTCCTCTCCTTGGCTTAAATTCCAAGAAGGAGAAGAGTTTAAATAGCCATATTGTAAACAGGAATGATTACTTAAATCTTCTGGTTGTTGTGGTTTACCATGTTCGCTTAAATATTTTTCTGAAGCACACAAAATGAGGTTAATTGTTGCTAACTTATGAACGATTAAACTAGATGAGTCTACAGTTTTGGCAATTCTCGCCACCACATCATAACCCTCGGCAATGGGATCTACAAAGCGATCGTCTAGGGTTAACTCCACTGTCAATTGAGGATATTGTGCCATAAAATTAGCGATCGCCCCTGCTAAGTTAATCGTTCCAAATGACATGGGTGCATTGATTTTCAAATTACCCCGAGGTTGTTGTTGTAACTCGGAGATAGCTAATTCCGCCTCTTCTAAATCTGACAAAATACCCACACAACGCTCATAAAAAGCTAAACCTGCTTGAGTAGGAGTTACCTTACGGGTACTACGACTTAATAACTGTACTCCCAAATAATCTTCCAAATTAAAGACCAACTTATTCACCGCCGATCTTGACACCCCTAATAAACGGGAGGCACCAGCAAAACTACCTGCCTCTACTACCGAGGTAAAAGCTCTAATCCGATTAAACTTATCCAATTTGTCAACTTTAAAATTACAAATAGTTAATTAAATTATACATTGTCAAATTAAAATAGACAATATAAAATTGAAGTTAAGTAAAGCTTACTTAGTAAGTCGCTCAAAAAAAGAGTTAAAAATTATGGGAAGAAATAAAGTGATTACAATTCGTCCTAGTAAAGAAAGAGGAAACGCTAATTTTGGTTGGCTTGATAGTAAGCATACTTTTTCCTTTGGTAGCTATTACGATCCCAATCACATGGGATTTGGTAATCTGCGGGTGATTAATGAAGATAAAGTTCAGGCAGGTAAAGGGTTTGGTCCTCATAGCCACAGAGACATGGAAATTATCTCCTACGTTTTAAAAGGAGAATTAGAACATAGAGATAGTATTGGCAACGGTTCGGTGATTCGCCCAGGGGATTTGCAACGCATGTCTGCGGGGACAGGAATTGCCCATAGCGAGTTTAATGCTTCTAATACCGAGCCAGTTCACTTCCTCCAAATTTGGATTATGCCTGAGCGAGCAGGAATTGAACCCAGCTACGAACAAAAACACTTTTCTTTACCTGAAAAACAAGGAAAACTAAAACTAGTTGCTTCGCCCGATGGTAGGGACAATTCAGTAACGATTCATCAGGATGCCAATCTTTATGTTGCTGTTTTGAATGAAGGCGATCGCATGAACCATAGTAGTAACGACAATAGGTCAGTATGGCTACAAATAGCCAGAGGTTCAGCCGAGATTAATGGTCAAACTCTTCAGGCTGGTGATGGTGCTGCTGTTACTCAAGAAACGGATATTGCCTTATCAGCTACTAAAGATAATACCGAAATCTTAATGTTCGATTTAGCCTAAAATTTTTAACCATTAAACTTATCAGGAGGATTTTTACTCAATGAATACTTTAGACGCAATTTATCAACGTCGCTCAGTTAAAGGTTTTGATCCTAACCATAAAATGACACCTGAAGAAGAACAAAAACTTCTCGAAGCAACAATTCAAGCTCCAACAAGTTTTAATATTCAACATTGGCGTCTAGTTATCCTTCGAGATCCAGAATTACGACAAAAGATCCGCAAAGAGTTTGGCAACGATCAAGCCCAGATGACCGATGCTTCTTTGCTAATTCTCTTTACAGCAGATATGAAAGCTTGGCAAAAAGATCCTTCTCGCTATTGGCAGAATGCCCCCAAGGAAGTTGCCGATCTACTTGTAAATTGGATGGGGCCTTTTCACCAAGGGCGTGAATGGCTTCAAAGAGATGAGGCTCAACGCTCAATTGGCATGGCAATGCAGACTTTAATGTTAGCAGCTAAAGCAATGGGTTATGATTCTTGCCCGATGATTGGTTTTGATATTGATAAAGTGGCAGAACTGATTAATTTACCAGACGATCACGTTATGGGACCAATGGTAGCCATTGGTAAAAAAGTCAAAGAGCCCTGGCCCAAACCTGGACAATTACCCTTGAGCGAGTTAGTCTTAGAAAACAAATTCTAAAGGAATGATGAATAATTATCACAAGCTCCAGAGAAGAGATTTTCTCAAGTGGGCTTTAGCAGCAGGATTTTCTACTTTTTTACTGGATAAGGGAAAATCTTGGGGTCAGAATCCTGCTGATACTAGTATAAAAGCAGATTTAATCCTTCATAATGCCCATATTGCCACTCAAGATAATAAACGTTCCTTTGCCGAAGCTTTGGCAATTAAAGGTAATCGTTTTCTGGCGGTGGGGACTGAAAGAGAAGTGATGGCTTATCGGGGAGACAACACAGAAGTCATTAATCTCAATCGCCGTACTGTAATTCCCGGTTTGAATGACAGTCATACTCACTTGATTCGCGGTGGTTTGAATTACAATCTGGAACTGCGCTGGGATGGCGTCCCCTCTCTGGCTGATGCCTTGCGAATGCTCAAAGAACAAGCCCGTAGAACTCCTGCACCTCAATGGGTGCGAGTGATTGGGGGCTGGAGTGAGTTTCAGTTCGCCGAACGACGGATGCCCACTTTGGCAGAAATTAATGCTGTTTCTCAAGATGTTCCTGTATTTATCCTTAACCTTTACAACCGTGCTTTACTGAACGGTGCAGCGTTAAGAGCTTTAGGAATTGACCGCAATACCACACCACCTCCTGATTCAGTAATTGAAAAGGATAGTAATGGCAATCCTACAGGAATGCTAATCGCCAAACCCAATGCCACCATTCTCTATGCGGCGATCGCTTCTGGACCCAAATTAGGGTTAGAAGATCAGCTCAACTCCAGTCGTCACTATATGCGGGAAATGAATCGCTTGGGAATTACTAGCGTAATTGATGCTGGTGGTGGGGGACAAAATTATCCCGATGACTATCAAATTATCGACCGACTCCATCAAGAAGGATTGATGACGGTGAGGGTTGCTTATAATCTGTTTACCCAGAATCCTGGTAAGGAAAAAGCCGATTTTGCCAGATGGATTGAGATTGCTAATCCTGGTCAGGGAGACGATTTTTATCAACTGAATGGTGCGGGGGAAATGTTAGTTTTTTCCGCTGCGGATTTTGAAGATTTTACCGAACCTCGTCCCGAGCTCAATCCCGACATGGAAGAAGAAATCACGGAGGTTATTAAACTCCTTGCAGCCAATAAATGGCCCTTTAGACTCCATGCTACCTATAATGAATCAATTTCTCGTTTTTTAAATGTATTTGAAAATGTTAACCGAGAAATTCCCTTTGACCGGATGCACTGGATTTTAGACCACGCAGAGACGATTAGCGATCGCAATATTGAGCGAGTCAAGGCTTTAGGAGGAGGTATTGCGATCCAACATCGTATGGCTTTCCAAGGAGAATACTTTATCAAACGCTATGGTTTAGATGTTGCGAATCATACTCCCCCAATTAAGAAAATAATGGCAATGGACGTTCCTGTATCTGGCGGCACAGACGGCACGAGAGTGGCCAGTTACAATCCTTGGGTAGGCTTGTACTGGTTGGTTTCAGGCAAAACTGTTGGAGGGACACCTCTTTATTCTGAAGCTAATCGGCTTGAGCGCATGGATGCTCTAAGGCTGTACACTACGGCTGCTGCTTGGTTCTCCAATCAAGAGGGTAATAAAGGAGCGATCGTTCCTGGTCAATTAGCGGATTTAGCGGTGTTATCGGAAGATTATTTCTCCGTACCCGAAGAGAGAATCAAACATATAGAATCGGTTTTAACTATTGTTGATGGTCAACCTGTATATGCGATCGCCGAATTTAGTAATTTATCTCCGCCACCTTTACCCGTAAGTCCCGATTGGTCGCCTGTGAAGTATTTTGGTGGTTATCACAACGACTCCAAGATTAGTTTTTTATCTCCAAGTAAACTTGGACAAATATCGCCTTTAGCTATTAACTCCCAGAGTCAGCAGAATGTTAGTTTATCTTCTCTGAATATGCCAGGTAGTCTATCTCAGTTTTGGGGCGGTTTAGCTTGTGCTTGTTGCTATTAAAATTTAACTCAATTAGAGGTATTAAGACCATCATCGGTATTAAGCTCGTCAATATAGCAATCCTATTTGAGTTGTGGCAAAAATTAACAATCAAAAGGCAGAGGGCAGAGGGCAGGAGGCAGATGTTTCCAAGGCGAAGGTTATTTTTGTTAAATTTTGACTTATTACAACCTATTTAGGATTGCTATAGATCTTTATCAATCAATCATTTTTCACGTCTTAAAAATTAGTAATTAAAGTGAGTAATATGTTAGCTCTAGCTAAAAATTGGAAATCTGTTCTGTTAGCTGGTATTTCATTGTTTTGTATCTCTTTACCCAGTTTAGCCGCAGAAAAAATCAATATTATTTATGGCTCTGCTAAACTTACTCTTAAAGTCGATTCTTTAGAGAAATTTGCTAATGAAGGGATTGTGAATAAAGAGTTAGAATTTTATTTTCAAGCCGCTGGTTTACAAGATAAGCAAAAAGAGTCCTTACGAAAAACTTTATTAACAAAATATCCTATTGATGGCGTTCAATTATCTGCTTTTCTCAATACACCCACAGGAGAAACACTGTTAGAAAAAATTGGCATTTTAGTCTCTGTACCAGGAGGTAGAAATGGCAAGTACATATTGAGAGGTGCATTAATTCAAGCGGCATTAGATTCAGAAAAAGGATTTACCTTGATGAATTTTTTACGATATTTAGCTACTGATGTTCAACTCAATACTGGAGAAATCCAACAGATATTAGATTACCAAAAACGTTTATCTTTAGCGACTAATTCTCTAATTAAAGATGCTTCCAAGTTATCTAGTCAGAAAATAGCTGAGTTAAATCAAGATTACGCAAAAATAAAGGATATTAGAGAAAGAGGCCAATATGGCGTCAATCCCCCCAAAGTTTTACAATTGACGGATGAACAACGTCAGCGAAGTTTAAAGGTTCATCTCTATCAACCCCAACGTTGGAAAGAAGGAAAAACTCCAGTTGTAGTAGTTTCTCACGGTTTAGGCTCTCAACCTGATGATTTCAGTACACTAGGCAAACAATTAGCTTCCTATGGTTTTTTAGTGGCAATTCCTCAGCATATCGGTAGTGATAAGCAAAAATTAGAGGGAATGATGAGAGGTTATTCTCGTGAATTGTACGATCTACAAGAGTTTATTAATCGTCCCTTAGATATTAGTTATGTTTTAGATGAATTGGAAAGAAGGAATAAGACAGAATTTGAGCACAGACTTAAGTTAGATCAAGTAGGCGTTCTGGGGCATTCTTTTGGCGGTTATACTGCTTTAGCTGTAGCTGGCGCAACTTGGGATTTTAACAATATTAAGACTTATTGCGATCGCCGAGTCTGGGAAGCTAATGTCTCTATGTTACTGCAATGTCAAACATTAGACTTACCAGCCCAAGAATATAATTTTCGAGATCGAAGAGTAGGTGCGATCGGGATTATGAATCCTGTCAATAGTGTTATTTTTGGTTCACAGGGATTGAGTAAAGTTGATATTCCCGTAATTATTGGTGCTGGAACAAACGATCCAGCGACACCACCGATTATTGAACAAATTAGAACATTTGCCTGGGTAACTAGTGAAAATAGGTATTTGTTTGTCATGGAAGGGCAAGCCCACTTTTTAAGGAGTCTTGAGCCTAATTCTCAAATTAATCACCTTCTCAATCTCTTGGTGGATTTTCAAGACATTGATAAAGATTTATTCACTGTTTACGGTAATACCCAAGCCACTGCCTTTTTACAATTTTATATTGCTGAAGAAGAAAGTTATCAGGTCTATCTTCAACCAGGTTATTGGCAATATATTAGTAATGAATCTTATCCTATTTACTGGCTCGATCAACTAGCACTAGATGCTTTAACTACAACTTATAACCGTTTTAAACCTGCTGAAATTCCTACTCTCTATGCTAATTAACCTGAGTTTTGATTAAGCAGATGAAGGAAAAAACTATCTCTGCTACAGAGGGTTATACTTGTTTAGATGTTGACACAATTCAAAATGCTATATTGAGTATCGATCAATCTTATCAACAGAGAAGCACCTTAGATCATGAAATTCCAAGTAGTTTCAACTCTTCATGATCAAGTTATTGAGCTTTGGTTTCTTCAATATCAACTGCTATTAATTTTTCCTTTTCTTCCTGATTTAATTCTTCGTCCAGTGAATTGATTTCTTCTTTAGTCACATTTTCACTTGAATCTAATTGAGCTATTGCATTATTTTCCCCTTCATCAATTTCTTGAATTTGATGATTATCTTTTTCTACCATAGCTTTATTCTTTTCTATCATTAGAATACGATTTGATCCTATTTTTGCTATTTCTAGTTCAGTTTCATTCTCTAATTTTAGTTGTTATAGTTCAGTTTCATAATTTAATTTTATTTTTTCTAGTTTAGTTTCACGCTCTAATTTTAGTTGTTCTAATTCAGTTTCATAATTTAATTTTATTTTGTCTCGTTGCAATTTAAAATGTTCTTGGATTTCTTGCTGTTCTGTCAAATTCCTTTGAATAATAGGTGTTCGTTTTCTGATTCCTTGACTATCAAAAATATTGTCACTGGAATAGATGTTATTTTCTTCAACTTCAGTAATACAAATCCGAATGATGGCTAAACCTAGTTCTGCTAAGGGATGTTCAATGAATTTTCTCACCTGATCAGCAAAAAATGTCCGGTTTAAACAAATGTCTATCAATTCTTCTGTTAATGCTAAAAATCTAATGGCAGAATTTGCTATTTGTTTGACTATATTTTTTAGGATAATGCCTTCCCCTTTAGATAAGAGTTTTTTGGCTTTATCTTCTTCATTAAGGTATTTATTAATGTAGACAACTGTAGCTCTCATATCAGCTCGCAAAAAATCTTTAGTTCTGACAGATAATTTATCAGTTAAGAGAACATCGATAGCAAATTCTAATTGAGGAGCTTCTCCAGAGCTTAAAAGATCTATATGAAGATCATTATAAATAATAATTTGATTAAGAGTTAGTCCCAGTTTTTCTAATTGTGGTTTTAAAAAACTTGCAAGGTTACTGCTTAATGTATTGCAATTAATCTCGTTTAAGTTTGTTTGATTGATAGTGTTTTTGAGTGCACAAATTACCCGCTTTTCAATTCTATTCTTAATGTCAACTACCCTGATTATGTTTTCTCCACTTCACTAAATACCTCATGGTATTATACAATTAAATATTAACTTCGGCTCAAATTGACTACTGTCAATATTTGCAATATACTTAACACAAATTTTACTATAGATTAAGTTAGTTAAATTAACTAATGATGATAAGTGATAAATCAAGAGATGATTCAGCTGATATGGAAGTTATTCCGGGAGAACTGGTTCATAACGAGCAAGCTGGAAAAATCGTTAATACTCTAGCACTAAATCCTCAAGTGGCACTACGTGTTGCGGACGCTTCAATGAAAGTTATAGCTGCACAAGATCCTGTACGGCTCAAAACTATATCTGATTCTGAAAATCGTAGATTAGGAATATTAGCATCTAGTACAATAGGAGGTAGTAGTATTATTGGAGGTATAGTCTTAGCTGCTCTTGGAGCCGAATTTCTACCAATATTATTGTGTTTTTCTTTCGGAGCAGCCTGTACGGGTGGGATGCTTGCCGCAGCTACAGGTATCTCTGTTACAGCTGAAGGATTTACTAAAATGTTAACTGCTTTTGTACCATTGTTTTCTAAAAAAGGCAAAGAATAGATATGTCTAAGGTAACTTTGATAACAAAAAGAAAAAAATTAAGAATAAAATTATCAGAAAATCTCTTTTTGCTTGTTTTTACTTCTGCATTAATATTTTGTTTATTTTCTATTGGTATGCTAACAAAAACGCCACAAAAAATTTTAAGTATAAGAGAAGAAATAGTATCTTTAGAAAATCAGATCAATATACTTAGCCGTATATTTATTCAACCTATAGTAACTGAAAAAGATCGCCAACAGTTACTGGAAAAATATTCAATTTTATTGAACGATATTTTATCAAAAAGGCTATTAGACAAGAAAGAAGCTGAAACTTTATTAAAAATATATGAGCAATTGTCAGTAAAAGAATTAGACGAGAAAGAATATAGATATTTATCACAAAAATATGAAGCTTTATTAGAAAAAAAATCACAAAATAAAGAAGATCTTACACAGAAATTAGAAGAACTCAAGTCACGTGAAAAGACTTATGGAACTCTTACCGTTATAGTTAGTTTTATTGGCGGATTTTCTTTTGTAAGGTACTTAGACTATAAATCTTATTCAATCATTTAAGATTTTCTTGAAAAATTTGTTGGAAATATTTACGAATCCACAAGAGGGGATTATTCATCTCCTCTTTTTCGAGTAAGCCCATTTCTTCAAGTTGTTTTTGAGAAACTTCAATTCTCTCTTGACGTCTAGCTAATTCTTGGCTAATTTGTTCAGCTAAAAAAGGGTGTTCTTTAAGTAGATTATGGAAATTTTCTCTATTCATTAATAATAATCTTGACTTTTTAGTTGCTTTCATCGTGGTGGGATAAGGAGTATTTAGCAATAAAGGTAATTCTCCAAAATATTCACCACTAGTGAATAAAAAGAAAGAACGTTTAGTTGTATTAGCCTTAAAAATAGCCTCAATCTCCCCTGCTAAAATCAAAGCAAAAAAATCACCATATTCTCCTTGATGAATTAATATTTCTCCTGAGTGCAAATAACGTTGGCTACTCATTTCAATTAAATTAAGTAACTGTAAATCATTGAAGCCCTGAAATATACTAAATTTTAATAACAACTCTCTCAAAGAAGAATTTAAAGATGGTTTTTTACTTTCAGAAATTAAAGATGATGATTCAATAGGTAGAGAAGGCTTATTAATTGAATTTGGATGATGTATCCAGATATCTCTTTGGGGAAAAGGAATGGTAATGTTATTTTGTCGCAAATTATATTCGATCGTATATAACAGAGAACTTTTAATGATTAAAGCACGATCCATTCTATCTACCCACACCCATAAAATAAAATTCAAGGCACTATCACCAAACCCTGAAAAAATAACTTGTGGAGCAGGAGAATGTAGCACTTCCTTTACTATCATCGCTGAGTGTAAAAGTACATCCGTGACTACTAATAAATCGCTACCGTAAGCAACTCCAACTTCTACATTCATCCGCCCCTGACAATTCTCATAATGCCAGTTAACCACAACACTATTAGTTAACTCGGTATTAGGAATAATTAGCTCTGAACCTTGTAGCGTTTTGATTACCGTTGAACGAATAGAAATTTCCGTAATATGGCCTAATTGATCGTGAAATTCGATTAAGTCTCCTACTTTTAACTTCCTCTCTCCTAAGATAGTAAAACCACTAATAAGATTACGGGTTAAATCTTGAAAACCAAAACCAATACCGACTCCTAAACCACCAATAACAACAGCTAGGGAGGTTAAATTAATTCCCATTGCCTGAATGACAACGACATAACCCAATGCAGCTAATGTAAAACTAATGAGAGTGGCAATAGCTTCTCGATTACTATCACTGATACCTAAACTCAGTAGAATACGATACTTGAGTAAGCGTTTAATAATTCTCGCAATAATACTAACAAAAATTAATAACCCTAAAATTTTTAAAATCCAAAGTAAAGAAATACTTTCACCACTTAAATAAAATAAAGGGGTTGTAAATGTATTACCTAGCCATCGAGTAATCATAAGTCATTAGACAAAAAGATAATTTTTCAGATAATTAGTTGCACGTGGCGTGAAATTGCTTGAGAAAATCTTGAATTAATAAATCCATAAGCGATAATTTGATCGTGACTCTCTCTCTATGGCACTCGCTATCCCCAACCAAAAAAACCTCGGCAGTTAACCGAGATGTAAAAAAAATTAATTTAGGAGATATTGATGTCGAAATCTAAATACTTGAGCACTTAGGCGAGGAAGCCCAATTTTTTACCGTTGCTCTTAGCCAGGCGGATTAAGTTCTGACGGACTAATACGGCTATAGGTGCAAACATGATTAACTCTCCCCAGAATTGAGCAGTTGCTAAGGTGTTTATGTAAATAAATGTAACAATTTATGTAACGATTTGTAAAGTCAACTTGACAACAAATTGCTTATATCATCTAGAAGAAAAGCTTATCGATTTTGGATTTTAGATTTTGGATTTTGGATTAAGTGTTAATTATCTCAATCCAACTCTAGATAAAAGTTTTACCAAATTCTGAATTCTGAATTCTGAATTTCCCTCCTGAGGACGTTTTTGAGCCTAACCGAGTAGTATTGAGAATCTACCGGATTAATCAAGGATAAAGAGAGTTTAATCCCCTAACACTAAAGAAGAGAGCGGAGTTTTGCTTTTACTTTCTCAAAGCTACGCTGAAACCGTAAAATAATGATATCTAAATGATTAAGGTCTTTAATTGCGGGGGGATGAGTCTTCTGGATGTCAAAAAAAGCGTTGATTTCACCGAGAATAATTTGTAGCTTATCCAGCAGGTTTTCACTGCGATACTTTTCAAAAAAAGAGTCAGGTAAAGAATAGAAGGGAAAAGAATTTAAGGCAGCTAAAATGCGTTGCACGTCATACTTGAGAGAGTAGCCAGCAATCTTGTCACAATTAATGCCAGGATCGAGATAGTCGGACAGAGCATTATTGAGACTGGAAAAAACATGACAGCCACAGGCTAGGGCTTCTAAAGGAGGTAAACCAAATCCTTCTGTTAAGCTACTCACTGCCCAGTACTCTGCGGAGTCATAGAGATAGATTTTACTACGATTAAATAAACCCGCTAAGTCTTCAACATAACTATCTATGATCTTCACCTTACATTGCTTGCGTAGTTCAGGAATCAGTTCTTCGAGCAAATAGCGGGAAGATTTGCGGACTTGAACTAAAACATCAATATCTCTGGGTTGTCCTAGAGGAAAAAATTCATCGCTAATATGATTGGGAAGATAGTAGATCAGAGAGTGAGGCGATTTAGCCCCCCAATAGCCCATCGTCTGGCGGCTCACGGCGATAATGGGAATGGAAGAGGGTAAATGAAAACGATAACCTGTACTATGGGCATGATAGACAAGATTGTACGGCTTGAGCCTGTTGATTAGTCCAGGAATATCAAAGCCCCAACTCAGGATAAAGATACAATTTTTGAGATCTTGATAATGAAGCAGATCGCTTAAAAAAGGATGATGAGATTCACGCTGTCTGTAGGTGACAATTTCGGCAGGACAAATTTGTCTAGCCAAATGGAAAGTTTTCAATTCGGCCCAGAGTCCACCTCCGCCAAATTTTCGACTGGTTCCAGGTACCAAAAAGTACAGCTTTCTCATAGATTAGTCTATAAGCCAATTGAATAGCTCTTCTAAGGTTAGATTAAATTTTCTGGCAAATTCTGGGACTGGTAAAAGTTGTTCCGCTCGCTCGATGACATCACTAGGTCGATCTGGTGAATAAATAAAGACCGATCTTGCTTCTGGGTCGATTAACCATCCCATTCTACTATTATATTTCAGGCAGTGCAAGATATTTTTGGTTACTTTCGTCTGATTTTGGTCTGGAGAGAGAATTTCAATGGTCCAATCAGGTGCTATCTCAAAAAGATTAGCAATACTACCATTTTCCTTCCGAGGAATACGCTCCCAGCTAAAAACTGCAATATCGGGAATAATTGAACGTCCGCCAAAGGTACAGCGAAGTTCGTTAAAAGCTCTAGCAATACGTTGAGATTTCAGAACTGCATTAATGGCACTGGCTAGTTCAGTTTGGATAGCACTGTGTTCTCCTTGTGGCATTGGTTTAGGAATAATTTCTCCATCAATGTACTCACTAGGAGGTTCTGTTTCAGGTAATTGAAGAAACTCACTTAAGCTTACTCTTTTTGTTACTGTTGATGCCATCTTCGTTAATTCTCATCTCAACCTTTAGATCGAGTCTAGCATCACGAGGCGATCGCTGGTAGGAATAAATCTTACGCACCACTATATCGATAGAGTTTAAGGTCGAACGATTCCAGATTTGGGAGAAAGCTTAAGTTTTTTTAATATTTTTCTTTCTTTAGCAGCAGGGAGGCTTGCTGGTATAATCTTTTAGAGAAATCGCCCATCAGGTTGGCAGAGCGAAGGATTAACCCCGAACAGTTTCCACCAAATTATTCTGAGGGGGTGAGGAATGGAATCTGGTTTGCCTTAGTAACCTTAACCACGGTGGGATATGGCGATCGCGCTCCCGTGAGCAAAGCAGGACAGTTGATTGCTGGGATCTGGATGGTCGTCACTCTAGTCACGGTTTCTTCGCTTACTGCTGGTCTAGCCTCAGCCTTGACGGCAGTAATATCTGGGGAAAAGGCGAGGGAACGATTTAGAACTCTTAATGATCTTGCTGGCGCACCGATGGCTGTTGTTGCCGAGACAGCTAGCGTAGAGTGGGCAGAAGACTATGAGACAAGACTGACGGAAAGCAAGACCCTTGAAGAAGCTATCAATTTGGTGGTAACGGGTAAAACTGAGGGATTAATTTTCGATCGTCCGGCATTGCGATACTATGTGCTCCAGCACCCTGAACTGAAATTGAGGTTGTCTCCCTTGGTTCTGGGCAGTGACACTTACAGTTTTGTCCTGCCCGTCATAGTAATGTTCTGATGAGAAAACTGAATATCCTGGTGCTGCAACTACGATCTGAGCGGCAAGTCCGGGAAATTACTGAAGAGTGGTTGGCAGTCCCAGATTCTGACGCTCAATGATGAGAGCATATCAGTGAAAAGTGAACATTGGTAAACTACCAGTGGTGGAGTGCAGAATTAAGAAGGGTGCGGCTCTTTTGAAGTAACAAGCGTATTTTTATCCCTGAAACCGAATTTTGGAGGTTAAACTTTACGAAAAAATAAGAGTTTCAGTTTACAAAATTCGGTTTCTCAA
>JAAUYA010408692.1_pt1 | contig 14126 bp, 11 predicted proteins | sample 7278161 | NCBI WGS metagenome assembly JAAUYA01 (sample SAMN14350120, study PRJNA611818) | marine sediment metagenome | isolation source: surface marine sediment (3m) | place: French Polynesia: Moorea | collected 2018-08
AATTCTAAACTCCCGTTTCATTTACGCCCTTTACCACTAGGCGCGATCGCTGATTTCTAATACCAATTTCAAAAAAGACTGCTATACCTTTTCGAGCGCAAGCCTTCATCGATGTCAACTTAAGGTAAAACCAACCCAGGTATTAAATTTTAATTTAGGGCTCAGAGCAGAAAACGGTTTTGGTGCGTTGCTTTCCGCACCCTACGCAAGAGTTTCTCCTCTGCTCAATGATTTGAAGGCGGGCTATGAAACCTAACCAGTAAGATCTTTCTAGCTTAAGTTGACACCAATGACAAGCATGAGCGCCCCTACTGTTGCATAATTAAAATTGTTATCAAGCTCATCCCCTCATGCTTTTTTCTAGTCTATATCTAAAGAGTGTTGCTTACGAAAATTGCTGATAGTCGTTGACCAGCAAATGAAGAGGAGGTTCGTCTTCCTCGATGGTGGGAAAGCGTCCGACTCGCTCGTAAAATCGATTGTCGGTTTTGTCATCATTCACCAACGATACCTCACCAACCAACACGCGCTCCTCGACTCCCCAGAACTTATGGTACACTAGGGTAGGCAGCGTGATACTCTCTCCGGGGCTTAAGATGATAGTCTCACCAGCCCTCACAGTGCGCTTCACACCGTCCATACTCACCGTCACCTCTGTGGGAGCCAAATCCTCATCAACGGTTGAGTTGTATAACTGGATCGCCAGTCGGCCGCCACCTCGATTGATAATGTCCTCTGTCTTGTGCCAGTGGAAATGCATGGGAGTAACTTGCCCCACCTCCACTATCATGATTTTCTCGGCGTACAACTTGCCCTGCAACGTCTCCAAATTCCTGGGATGACCATTGCGTATGGTGAAAAGGAATAGCCCGCACTTCTGGTAATCTCCACTGCCGAAATCGGTGATATCCCAACCAAGGCCGTTTTCTAGGATTTCACGGGCATCTGCACCCTTGGTAGTCCAATCCTCCGACGTCCAGTAGGCAAAAGGTGGCAGGTAGAAACCCCTCTCTCTAATAAAAGTATCCGCTTCGCGCATGATCTCATTAATTTGGGAGCGCTTCATAGGACATTACCTCCTGTGAGAATCTGTTTTGTACTTAATTTGGCTTAGCTTTTATTATCTCCTATCTTAGATATATTAAATGAAGTGCTCTCGTCAATTCCTCAATCAATACTATGACTGATTCTTATACTAACTCCGTCAAGAGACGCGACCGACTCGCCCAAATCTACCACCAATTGCCACCAATAGAAAAACAGATGGTGCAATTATTTTCTGTTATCTATGAACCAGTCAACAGAACTTCATTTATGGCTTGTCTTAATCAAGCCGGAATTAAAGACGAAAACCATAAGCCTTTTACCAATAAAACCCTCAAATCCTATATTGACCGCTTGCTCGTCTTGGAAGTACTGGTACAGCAACACGGACAGGGACCTCAATGCCATCCCCTCCTAACTGAAATTGCTACCCGCGACGCCATCCAAGCCGAATGTTTTGAAACCTTTGCTCAGGCAATGAAGGAAAAATTGCCTATCTCCACTCGCAGCTACAACAAGCGCTTTTTCCAAAACGACAGACAATTTATCCGGGAAGTACGCCTCGGCATTTACCGCCACGACCTAGAATTGATCAACCAACTGTTTGAAGAATACTATCGATACGGTTTGAAACAAAACAAGCTTTCCTGGGATGGGGTGCTCCTTCAAGTATGCAATAACCCTTTTGACTCAGACTGGTTTCGCACCCTCCCGCTACAATTGTCTGAGAGTATCCTTGCTAGTATCCTCTCCGAATCAATCCTCAAACTCGTACCTGCTGATGAACCTTTTGACCTCCTCTACCAAGAATGCTTTAAGGGAGGCAAACAAAGCTCCGATTACCTGCGGCTGATCTTAGCTGAGCAGCTCCTCCTACGTGGTCGTTTAGAAGAAGTTGAGCAGAATTTGAGCCAGATCTCCGAAAAATACACTGATAACGCCCTTGTTTTTTGGGGTTGGTTATCCTTTCTTCAAGGTAATCACCAGCAGGCGATCGCCTATTACACCAACGCCGTCAAAGCTTTACAAAAAGCTCGGAGAAAGAAAAAAATATTTTTCAATACGATGGCCGGAATCTTTTTTATCTTGGCCCTAATCCAAGAAGGCTCTCCCGAATCCCTCAGCCAAGCTGAAGGTTACGCTCACCTGATTGCCCAAAACTCAAGTCACTGGCTCAGTTATACTTATACCCAACTAGAAAGAATACTCCAGATTCAGCAAGGAGAACTTGCCCAGAAAGACTATCTCATAGAATCATACATTCCCTCCCACCAAGAAGAAAATGAACATAGTTTAGCCACCTTATTTGGTTCCTTATGCCTCTACTGGATAGACGCACAACAGGCAAAAAAAACCTTACCTAAGGTATTAGAACCCCTGTTTGAACAAGCTCAAGCAGCGGGTTATGAGTGGCTAGCCACAGAAGCCGCCGAACTGCTCTGGCGGCTCAAGCCCCGGGTAAAATTCGCCAACCAGGCACAACCGTGGCAGCAGGAACAAGGCACTGAAACCCTGGCAGACTTAATCAAGCCCCAGGAGCCATGGGAACTGTGCTTAAAAGCCCTGGCCAACCTCCAGCCACAACTACAAGAGGAAGCCAAACCAACGGTAGAAAAGCGTCTGGCTTGGTTTATCACCCTCTATACCCAGAGCTGGGCATTGCAGCCCAAGGAGCAAAAAATCAACGCTAAGGGAGTATGGAGTAAAGGTCGCCCCATCGCTCTCAAGCGCCTCAGCCAAACTCCTGGTGAATTTGACTATCTCACTCGCCAGGATTTGCGGGTATGTGCCCAGATTGAAGGCTATTCTTACGGCTATTACCGACAGACTGAGTATCGATTTGAGCCAGAGGCGATCGCTGCCCTGATCGGACATCCTCTAGTCTTTTGGGAAGATGCCCCCACCACCAAGATAGAAATTGTCAAAGCAGAGCCTGAACTACTGGTCAAAAAAACTCCGGAAGGGCAATTAAGCCTGCAATTTCTCCCCCAACTAAACGAAACCAAAGACATCATGGTGGTCAAAGAAACCCCCACTCGCCTCAAAGTAATTCAGATCGAGCCAGAACATCGACATATTGCTGAAATTATCGGCAAAAAGAACAACCTGGAAGTACCTGCTAGAGCGAAAGCCAAGGTATTGGATGCCATTAACGGCGTCGCCAAATTGGTCACAGTCCATTCGGACATCGGCGGCGGGGTAGAACATGCCCAACCAGTGCCAGCTCATTCCCAGCCTCATATTCACCTCCTCCCGGCGGGAGAAGGTTTAAAAGTAGCAGTGCTATCTCGTCCCTTTGCTGAAGGAGGTCCCTATTACCGCCCCGGTACAGGCGGGGAAACTGTCATTGCCGAAATAAAAGGCCAGCGGTTGCAAACTCAACGTAACCTGGACTTAGAGAAGCAACTCGCCCAAGCTGTTATCAATGACTGTCCTACCCTAGAACGCTATCAAGAAACCGAGGAGGAATACTTCATAGCAGCACCAGCAGACTGTTTGGAACTGCTACTGGAGTTGCAAGCTTTGGGAGATAGGGTAGTGGTAGAATGGCCTCAAGGAGAAAAGCTGCGGGTCAGCCACAGTGCCAATTTTGATAGCTTACGCTTGCAGATAAAAAGGGAACGGGACTGGTTTGCCGCCAGTGGGGAGTTACACTTAGATGATAACTTGGTACTGGAGTTGCAACATTTACTGGAACTGCTCGAACAAAGTCCCACCCGTTTCGTTCCCCTAGGTGATGGCCAATTCCTCGCCTTAACTCAAGAATTTCGCCAACGACTGGAGGAGTTGGGAGCTTTTTCGGAAAAACATGGCAAAGGCAGGCGCTTTCATCCTCTCACTTCCCTAGCTTTAGAAGAGTTCGTTGCAGAGGTAGGTCACATAAAAGCCGATAAGCACTGGAAAGCTCACCTAAAACGCCTGCGAGAGATGGAAACGCTCCAACCAGAATTACCCTCTACCCTACAAGCGGAGTTGCGGGACTATCAAATGGAGGGCTTTCATTGGCTGGCTCGTTTATCCCATTGGGGGGTGGGAGCTTGTTTAGCCGATGATATGGGATTGGGCAAAACTCTCCAGGGGCTAGCTGTAATTCTCACCCGCGCACCCCAAGGTCCTACATTGATTGTCGCTCCTACCTCGGTATGCTTCAACTGGAGCAGTGAAGCAGGGCGGTTTGCTCCTACCCTCAATCCCATCTTCTTCGGCAGTGGTGACCGGCAAAAAATACTCGATGAGCTGCAACCTTTTGATCTGCTCATCTGTAGCTACGGCTTGCTGCAACAGGAAGAAGTAGCCAAGATGCTGGCGCAAGTGCAGTGGCAGACTATCGTTTTAGATGAAGCCCAGGCGATTAAAAATATCGCCACCAAGCGCTCTCAAGCCGCCATGAAACTGCAAGGAGAGTTTAAACTGATCACCACGGGAACCCCCATTGAAAACCATCTGGGAGAGCTGTGGAACCTGTTCCGCTTCATCAATCCTGGTTTGTTGGGTTCCCGGGAGAGCTTCAACCAGCGTTTCGCCCTGCCCATTGAGAAATACCAGAACAAGCAGGCACGCCACCAACTGAAAAAACTGATTCAACCTTTCCTGCTGCGGCGCACCAAAAATCAGGTACTGGAAGAATTACCCTCCCGCACCGAAATTACCCTCCAAGTGGAGTTGAGTAAAGAGGAAATGGCTCTCTATGAAGCTCTGCGGCGGGAAGCAATGGTCAAACTAGCTAGCAGTGATGCTTCTGCCGGACAGAAACATTTACAGGTTCTCGCAGAAATTATGAAGCTGCGCCGAGCTTGCTGTAATACGCAGCTGGTGATGCCCGATACCCCCTTACCCAGTGCCAAGTTAGAACTGTTCGCTGAAGTGTTAGCTGAGTTGTTAGATAACCGCCACAAAGCTCTGGTGTTCAGCCAGTTTGTGGACCACTTGCACATTCTCAGAGATTATCTCGACGGGCAAAAAATTTCCTATCAATACCTCGATGGCAGTACTCCCGCTGCCGAGCGCCAAAAACGGGTCAATGCCTTCCAGTCGGGAGAGGGAGATGTGTTTTTAATCAGCTTGAAAGCGGGAGGCACTGGACTCAACCTCACCGCCGCCGATTATGTGCTGCACATGGATCCTTGGTGGAATCCGGCAGTAGAAGACCAAGCTTCCGATCGGGCTCATCGTATCGGACAGCAGCGCCCGGTGACCATCTACCGTCTGGTGGCTAAGGATACCATTGAAGAGAAAATTGTCGATTTGCACCGCCACAAGCGAGATTTAGCAGATAGTCTTTTGGAGGGGGCAGATATGAGTGGCAAGATTTCCACTGAGGAGTTGTTGCGTTTAATTCATGACAGTTGAGACTCAAATCAACCTAGGTGATCCTGTCGTTAAGCTTAGACGTATTTAATTTATATATTCATTGGATTAGCTAAATTCATCATTCAAGATCTGAGTAAGGGCTGGTTTCAAAGTGGGATACTGATAGTTAAATCCAATCAACTCCATGGTTTTTTCTGGTAAGACTTTTTGTCCTTCTAAGACTACTTTGGCACCATCACCTAAAAGCAACTCGAGGGCGAAACCAGGTACAGGCAACCAAGAAGGGCGATTCATAACTTCCCCTAGAGTCTGGCACAGTTCGTTCATCGTGACTGGATAAGGAGCTGTCGCATTAAAAGTGCCTTCTATTTCAGTACGTTGCAGAGCTTCGATAATTAAATTTACCAAATCATCCCAATGTATCCAAGAAAACCACTGTTTTCCATCTCCTAATGGCCCGCCGGCAAATATTTGAAAAGGAGGGATCATTTTCGCTAATGCTCCTCCATTTCCTAGCACGATGCCGATACGGAAAATTACTAGCCTTACGTCGTTTGCCTTTACTTTTTCTGCTTCTGCCTCCCATGTCTGACAAACTTGGGCAAGGAAATCTTGACCAGAAGGACTAGTTTCTGAGAAGGTGGCAGTCTCGCTAGTGCCATAGTAGCCGATCGCCGAAGCATTAATTAATACCTGTGGTTTAGATTCAGATTGGGCGATCGCCTCAACGATTTTTCTCGTTCCCAATTGACGGCTTTCGAGAATAGCTTGTTTATAACTCTGCGTCCATCTTTCAGCGATCGGCGCACCTGCTAAGTTTACCACTGCATCACAACCACTCACTTTTTTTTGCCAATCTCCCGATTCGGTTGGAGAATAATGAACCAATTCTAGATTACCGAATGCAGATACGGGAAAGACTAGTTTCGCTTTTTCTAGATTACGAGTCAAAACTAAAATTTGATTTTCTTTGGCTAGTTTTTCTACTAATCTACTACCAATAAATCCAGTAGCACCAGTGATTGCTATTTTCATTTTTTTTATTTAATTCTCTAATTAATTGATGCTTTAGTATCTACATTTTAAGCATATTTTTGCAAATTATTTTTTACTAAATTCCATACCATTTGCTTCCGCATAGCGATTCATAAAACGCATAAATCTATCCCAATGATCTTCTTGTTCAATTTCAAATCCACATTCAACTCTTTTCAATTCCTCTTCTTCTCCCATCCCACCGAAGATGAATTTAATTTTTGAAGGGGTAATACTAATCGTTCCTTCCTCATCTATTAAACGTAAATCTCCATAGGTTTTGGTGGTAAAACTTTGGAATTTTTCTATGGCTTTCAAATTTTCAAAAAACATGACGACGCTAAATATTCCTGTACTTTGATTGCGCCGTAAACTGACATTACTTAATTCTTCATTAAGACCTACAAAAAACTCAATAGATGGAGTTATATTTGTCATATAAATTATTAATTATTTTAGATTATTGCCCCACTCCTTTAGGTGTGGGGTTAGTGCCATTGAATAGTTTTGAAATACAGATATAGCTATTCTCATACTTATGAAATACATTGATATACCCTGGCTTTTGTTGATAGTTGATTGTTGATTGAGTCTACCTCATGAGGAGTGAAAATTGCTATATATTAAGTTAAAAGTCAACTATCTACTCTGTTTCTCCCTCGAGCTTGAGAATTAAAAAGCCCCAAGCTAAACCAACTAAAACTACACTAAAGCACAAAATGGCCCCATTAAACAACATACTTTCAGCACTCATTAGTTTTCTTTCCTCCTTAAGTTATACTTAAATCTATTCTAGGATAAAACGTCCACAAAAAATTAGTTTTCCGGCGGACTAGGAGGAGTAGGAGATTCATTCGGAGTAGAAGGCGTAGTAGGATAGGGAGAATTGGGGAAATTGTAACCAGCTCCAGGATAGTTGGGAGTGTAATTATAGCTGGGGTAGTAGGGATTAAATCCTGGATAGGGGCTTACCGTTTGAGCAGGTTTTTGTGATTCCCCTGCTAAAGTAGCTAAAGCTACGCGATCGCCTCCTACTTCTTTGAGCAGATCCAATACTTGAATCACTTCGTTATAACTGACATCTTTGGAGGCATGCAGTACCATTAAACCAGTGGGGTTGAGGCTATGATAATTGCTCAAGGCACTATACAATTGTACTTGAGTTACCGGCTGTTTTTCCAGATACAATTGCCCTTGTTGATCTAAACTTACCACTAGCATTTCACGCATTTGCGGTCTGCCCGTATTAGCTTGGGGCAAATTAAGATTAATAGCTTGTTGGCGAGAAAAACCCACCGCCGCCAAAATAAAAAATGTCAAGATACAGAAGATGACATCAATCATCGGCAAAATTTCAATCCTCACTTCCTGATTGCTGGATATATCTTGCCAGAGTTTTAAGGGGCGTAGTGGTAATTTTAAATCAGAAGACTTTTTTTTGAGAGAGGCTTGGGTCATTAATTTTTCTATCCTTGGTTAATTATAATGATGATAACGACTTGATTTATGTTAAAAAGCGAGTTAGCGTTGAAATTGATTTAGGTTTGTTCTTGAAGCCATTTCTGACGGTAAATAAGTTCTAAATCGCTTCCTGCTTTGCGAAAAATTCTGACTTGATTAAACCAGAAAGCTTGAAACAAACGATAAAAAGCAAGACTAATAATAGCCACAATTAATCCCACTGCGGTAGATATGAGGGCTTCCCCAATACCCAGGGTTACTCCCGAGGTGGAAGCAGTACCCAAATCACTAAGAGAAATAGAGCCTAGAGAACGAATTAAACCCAACACAGTTCCTAATAATCCTAGTAGAGGAGACAGAGCAATTACCGCTTCTAATATTTTATCTCCCTTGCGCATTAAGGCTAGTTCATCATCAGCACCAGTTTCTAAAGCTAAATGAAACACATCTGGATCGGGATGATCTAATTGTAAGGGAAGATAGAGAAACTTTCCTAGAGGATGATTTCTATATCTTGAGGCAATTTCTTCCACCTTATCCCAGTTACTCGTTGCCGCATCCATAACACTATTCAAGATTTGTTCTTCTTTGAGTAATACCCTCGACCAAAACCAAATTCTTTCTAGAATAGTACCTAGAGCCAGAATAGACAAAAATAAAAGCGGCCAAATAGCGATCCCACCTTTTTCTACTAATTCCGGTAAAGTCACTTGATTGATTATTACCTCCTCAAACTAATTACTGTAAACATTTTGACAAAATTTAACCTTGATTGTTAATTATTTTCCGCTATCAACCATCAAACATCAACACCTTGTAAAATCTATATATAACAATTCTAAATAAAAATGGAAAATACCTACAGAGAAGAAATATAGATAATGGCGAAACCGACAAAAAGATCTCAAACCCGTCAACGAAGCGGAAATAATTTATCTTTATTGCTTTCAGTTTTTATTGTTATTTTATTAATTTTTACGACGGTAAAAAAATATCCACAACTTATCGAAGGGTTGGTACTCTTTAATCATAACTACCTCGAAAAAGTCACTAATGAGATAGTAGTAGAATTTGATGGCCCAGTCATACCTGGTAACAATGATGAGCTTAATAAAAACAAGTTTGCAGCTATTGACAAACAAGCTACTTTTATTGCTTACTATGGCGATTCTGTTACTGAATTAGCTGATATTCTCTCTCAGTATGCTACTACAGATTTAGATAAAGCACGACTTATTTACAGTTGGATTACTCATAATATTGCTTACGATACGCCAGCACTTTTAGAACTTTTACGTGGTAATTATCCCGATATCAGTACTCAAAAAGTTTTAACGACGAAGAAAACAATTTGTTCAGGATATGCCAATTTATATCAAAATTTAGCCCAAAAAATGGGATTGAATTCAGTTATTATTCTTGGTTATGCCAAAAGTTTTGGTTATCTTGTCGGAGATAATTATCAAGTAAATCATGCTTGGAATGGAGTTCAAATTAATAATAAATGGTACTTAATTGATGCTACCTGGGGCGCTGGCAAAGTAGTTGATTCTAAGTTTCAGCCAGAATTTAATCCTTATTATTTTGCTGTTCCCCCTGGTGAATTTATTTACAGTCATTTCCCACGAGAGTTTAAATGGCAATTATTAGCACAACCCTACAGCAGGAAAAGATTTAATGCCCTGCCAGAAATTTCTGCTGCCCTATTCGAAAATCAAATTAAATTAGTTAGTCATAAAAATAAAAAAATTGATACTAAAGAGCGTCTGACAATTACCTTGAAAGCACCTGAGAATATAGTAGCGATCGCCAAACTTACATCAGGAGGTAATTCCATCGCAGATAATTATACTTTTGTGCAACGTCAAGAGGAATATATTAAAATTAGCGCGGCTTTTCCTCATAAGGGTAATTATGTCTTAGATATTTTTGCTAAGCAAAAAGATAATTCTAACTATTATCCTCATGCAGTAGCGTACCAAATAGTTGCCAATAATCAAAGTGAAAAGTTTCCCGTAATCTACAGTCATTTTACTAAGCATGATGGTTATCTAGAGACTCCTTTTACTCAATCTTTATACCCTAATCAATTAACTTATTTTCATTTAAAGGTCGATCGCGCCACAGAGGTAAAAGTTGTCGATCAATCTACTAATAATTGGACTAATCTGATTAAATATGGTAACTTGTTTGCCGGTACTGCTCGGGTAGGTACAGGTAAAGTTGTAGTATTTGCTAAGTTTCCAGGTGATTCTCGTTATTGGGCTTTATTGGAATATAATTAACGATGTTGATGGTTGATTGTTTTCTGATATCAAGTATCAACTATAAACTTTAAAGGCTCAGAGTTTTCCGCCGCTTCGCTGTAATTGAAATTCTAAAAGATTTTCTTGAGCTACACTCTGCTCTGGATCCAATTTTAATGCTGTTTGAAACGCTTGTTGAGCTGCTTGAACATTACCTAAATATTTTAAGGCTAATCCTTTTACTGTCCATAAATTAGCATTTTTCTGATTAATTTCTAAAGCACGCTCATAAGCATAAAGTGCTTCTTGATAAAGTTCCATCGTCATTAAAATCGTACCCTGATTATACCAAGCCAAAAAAGAATTAGGGTCTAATTGAATAGCTGCTTGGCTAGAAACAAGAGCTTCTGAATAGTCTCCTAAGTACCACAAAACTACACTGCGATTTGCCCAAATATCTGCTTCATTCTGATCAATTTCTAAAGCGCGATCGTAAGCATTTAAGGCTTGTCGATAATCCTCGTAGGAACGATATACCCTCCCCAAATTATACCAAGCTTGAGCATTTTGAGGCTCGATGATAATCGCTCTGGAGATTGAGGCGATCGCCTCTGGGTATTCTTGCTGATACCATAGCGTTACTCCCCGAGTATTCCAAGCCTGGGCATAATCCTGGGCAAAACCAACCGCACGATTGACGGCGGCTAATGCTTGTTTTAAATCTCCTAAGTTCGTTTGCGCAACAGCCATTTGATTCCAAGCTTCCGCTGCACCGATGACATCCCATCGTCCATCACCACTCAGGGCTGCTTGACAACTTTTGAGTGCTTGTTGATGCTGTCTTAAGTCATTTAAAACCGTACATTGTTTGACTAGAGCCAAGGAATAATCAGCTTTAAGATTTAGGGCTTGTTGATAAGAAATTAAGGCTTCAGCTTCTCTATTTAATTTAGCTAAAATAATCCCTTGATTGGTCCAACTTTGGTAGTTTTTAGGCTCGATATTTAAAGCCTGATCGTAAGAAACAACTGCCTCTTCATTGCGAGTCAATTGTTCTAGAGCTAAAGCCCGATAATTCCAAGCAATAGCAGCAGTTTGATGTTGCCAATGTTGATTGATTGCCAAAGCCCGATCGCAAGAGGCGATCGCCTCTTGAGGTTGGTCTAATTTTACCTGAACCAGACATTTTCCGGCTAAAGCCAGAGAATATTCTGGCTCTATAGTTAAAGCTTTTTGATAGGAAAAAAGAGCCCCTTGATATTCTTGCAAATTAGTTAAGATTACCCCCCGATAATACCAAGCTTGGGCAGGTGTACCATTGCCCCAATAACTATCAAAGCGCAAAGCTTGTTCCACATAATTAGCGCCATTCTGATACTGTTTAATTCCGCTTAAAGCAGCACCTTTGTATGTTAAGGCTAAAGAATGTTCCGGCTCAAAACTCAAAGCTATATTGGCTGAAGCGATCGCCTCCTCATAACTTCCCATTGCCATGAGTACCTCGGAGCGATTTGCCCAATAATCAGGGTTTCTCGGTTTAATTAAAATCGCCTGGTTACAAGCTCGTAAAGCGCGATCGTATTCTTTAGTAGCAACAAAAAGATTACATAAACCTGACCAATATTCCACATTCTCCAGTTGCTGGAATTGTTCTGTGGTGTCTTGAGTAGGGGGAGATGAAGATTGGGAGGTAGAGTTAGGTATTTCTAGCTGTTCGAGAGGATTCTGGGGTAATTCAGGTACCTCAGGTAATTCAGGTACTTCTATTTCTGGTAAACTTGAGCCTTGACCTGGAATTTCGGGCATTTCGGGAAAAGAAGGTAACTCAGGAGTTTCAAAGCTAGGTATTTGGGCGTTTATGTTATTGATGCCGCCACCGAAGGTTATGAATAAAGTAGAAATTCCCGAGATGAGCTTCAGGGAAAATCTTTCCTGTAACTTCCAATCAACAAATAAATAGAGCGGCAGCAAATCATTATTTTGAGAATTGGTATTCATAACCCCCAGCTTTGTGAACTACTTACAAATACTTAGCATAAACCTCAAACTTTTGATCAGGTAATTGCAGAAAAAAACTATGACCGTAGCGTATAATCACAATATCCGTAGGTTGGGTAGAACGAAGTGAAACCCAACACAAAATTAAAGTCAAAACTCAAAACTCAAAACTCAAAAGTAATTTTGATAATTATTGAAAAAGTTGGATTTCGTCGCCTCAACCCAACCTACGCACGATGCTTGATAGCGCCTTTAAATCAATTAAGTAGCCCAGGCATCTCACCTGGGGGAGAAAGTCTTGCGTAGGGTGCGTTCGCAACGCACCAAAATCCCGTTCTGCTCTGAGAAATATGCTAAAAATATAGATGATGGACATAGCATTATCTCGCGCTATTGAAGAAGGAGAACAAAGCGAAACTATAGGTAGGGATGAAGTATTCAAAGTGTTGAGTGGGGAATAGTGAAATTCGAGAATTGGCAACTATCGCGTGGGATTAATTATTAAACAAGATATTGTAGTTTTTGTTCGTTTTCTTAATCGCAAAGAAATTTATCGCTATTTTCCATAAGCGATCGCTTTGGTTTAAATTTTCCCACAACACAGTTTAAATCTCAATAAACCTTACAATAAAAATTGCGGATCGATCATCAGTTTTTAGGAGCATTAATTTATGAACCTGAGAAGGACTTTACTATACTTAATCTTGCTCAATCTTTTATGCTATGAACAGTTGAATTGTGTAGCTCGGGCTGGAGAAGAAGAAATCAAGCACCTCAACCGCACTCGGGTTTGTCCAGGCTGTGATCTAGAAAGAGCACAATTACAGGGGTTTTTCTTGCAAAATGCCCGTCTTAGAGCAGCAAATCTTCAAAATGCCGATCTAAGATATGCGGATCTACGAAATGCTTTTCTAATTGATGCGGATTTAAGAGGTGCTAATTTACAAGGTGCCGACTTACGAGGAGCTAATTTACGAGGAGCCAAATTAGCTCGAGCCAATTTACGGGAAGTTAAGATTAATAATCGCACTTTATTATCTGCTAAAGGTCAATTAATTTGGCAATTGATGAATGAAGGTCCATTTGGGTTAGACTTAGTAGGAGCAAATCTAGAAGGAGCTAATTTATCCAGAATTGATTTGCGTAATACTGATTTAAGCGAAGCTAACTTGACAGAAGTTAATCTCCAAGGAGCAATTTTAGAGGAAGCAAATTTAAGCAATACTAACTTAAAAAGAGCTGAGATATTTATTGCCAATCTGAAGAAAGCTAACTTAGAGCAAGCGGATTTACGCAGTGCTGATTTGCGTCAATCTATACTTAGTTCAGCTAATCTTCAAGAGGCTAATTTACAAAATAGCGATCTGCGCGGTACGGATTTAAGTAATGCTAATCTGAATGGAGCAACTTTAGTAGGAGCTTTTACAGGAGATAACCTAGAAGAGGCTCAATGGCAGGTTAAACTCGAAGGGGTTGACTTAAAAGGAATCGATCTCTACGGAGTTAACTTGCTTAATATCGATTTACCTGGTCTAGATTTCAGTAATACTAATTTAGAGGGGGTAAACTTCAGTAATTCTAACCTCCAAGGAGCAAATTTTCAGGGTGCAACTCTCCATAAAGTTAATTTGAGTAACGCCAATCTTGCGGGAGCTAACTTTCGTGGAGCTAATTTCAGTCATGTTGATCTAAGGGAAGCAGATTTACAAGGTGCTGACTTAACTGAAGCTTATGTGAGTCAGACGAAGTTAACAGATGCTAACTTAACTAAATCTATCCTTATAAATACTGTTTTTGAGGGTGTAAATCTGAAAAGAGCTAATTTTTTTCGTGCCAAGTTAACAGGTATTCGCTTTAAAGTAACGAATATTTGTGATGCTACCTTCCCAGATGGCAGTCAAATTAAATGCTAATACGGTGAGAACTGTTGATGGTTGATGGTTGATGGTTGATTGGGCAATTGTAAGCTTATATCATGTCTAATTGATTACCCAAAATAAAAACAGCATCGTGCGTAGGTTGGGTTGAGGC
>JAAUYA010098558.1_pt1 | contig 14064 bp, 12 predicted proteins | sample 7278161 | NCBI WGS metagenome assembly JAAUYA01 (sample SAMN14350120, study PRJNA611818) | marine sediment metagenome | isolation source: surface marine sediment (3m) | place: French Polynesia: Moorea | collected 2018-08
ACACAAATAACCAAGACAATCAATTTTCTGGTTTTCGCCCCCCTAGCCCCCCAATTCTGGGGGGAACAAGATAAGAAAGTCCCCCAAACAAATAAACAGCGAAGCATCCGCTGGCTTCCCCCTTTCTAAGGGGGACGGGAGGGGGATTGGGGGATGCGCGGGGGCGGAAACGCCGTGAATATCAGTCAACCAGACTTATGTGTACACGGTAGATCCGTCATGGAGGTTTGACGGTAGAGGGCATCGTAAGCATAAGTGGTGGTGTTGCCTTCTCCATCGGTAACTGCCACCAGATTACCTACCCCATCGTATTCGGTAGTTACATTATTGCCCAAGGGGTCGATAATGGCCTTCTGTAAGTCCCGCCCGTCGTAGGTATAGTTAGTGGTACGCCCCAACTCATCGGTAATCGCCACCAGATTGCCCACTCTGTCGTAACTGTAGGTAACCGCGTCCCCTAAAGCATTGGTAGTAGTAACCAGCCGGTTGAGGCGATCGTAACCATAACTGAAAAATACAGAATCCTACAGGATATCGGTTTCAGACCATCAAGTCTATCATTACTTTTGAAAAATGGTATTACTTCATTAGGATTAAATAAACTACCTTCAGATTGAGATTTGAGTTGGGTTAACTCGGATAAATTTATGATAGACATGGCTCAAAATATCTAAATATCTGAGCCTAAAAAGCGATCGCTAAAAAGTCTGTTTGAATTGTCAAAAAAATATTGACGGCAAGCTGAGAGCTAAAATTGAGAAGGAGGGAGAAGTAGAACCCCAGGGATGTAATATTATTCTTTCACCAAGTACATCAAAATCAAAAAATATATTGGTATTGTAAATTACAAGCAAAAGAAGCCGTTCCTACAAGGGGTCTTTGGTACAACACCCCGAACAGGTTGTTTTGTAAAGTTTTATGTTGTTATTGATATTAAGGGGATTAAATATGTTGTTATTGATATAAGGAGATTAAAATGGGGATTAAGATGCAAAACTAACTGTTTACATTTTGCCTATCTGTTTGTCGCCGTCTAAAGTCGCTTAACCACTTAAAGACCAGACATGATAAGTAACGCGGTATCTATTTTGCTGGATCAGCTAAATCAATATCTTCATCAAGAGGACGGTAATCCACTGGGTACTCCAAATCCTGCTGTAATGGGTAATATCGCCCAGCTTGATATTACTGAAATTGCTGACAAGTTAGAAAATCATCTAGTTTTAAGCTTGGTCAATTTAGAGGAAGAAGCCACCCTCAAGAATAGCCGGACCTTTAAGTCTGGCTCAAACAATAGCGTGATTTATCAAAACGCACCGTTGCATATTAATTTGTTCTTGCTGTGGACAGCCAACTATCGCGACTACGGAACGGCACTGAGACGTTTAAGCCAGGTCATGACCTTCTTTCAGGGCAAAAACAAATTTACTCTTGGTAATTCGCCTGGAGCCAATATTTCTCCTTTTTCAGACTTTTCTCTGACAATGGAATTTCTTTCCCTTAGCCTTGAAGAAATCAATCACCTATGGGGAGCCCTTGGGGGGAAACAATTGCCCTTTGCGGCCTATCGCGGTCGCTTAATTACCTTAAAAGACCGTCGATTACTAGAAAGCGGTGGGCTTATTCGCGAGGTGGAATTTACTGGTCGGGAGACAACACTATGACTCAATATGGCATTTTATTCGAAGTGGAAGTGTTGCACGATTACAGCTTAAATCTTGGGGATATTGTGCATGAAACGCTGAACCCCGAGCAACAAGTCCAGGTAAGAGACCAATACTCCACTGCGAGTTTTCTTAGCATTACACCCACGTCAAAAACAGAGCGCACATTGGCGGGCCAGCAAATGCTGTTCAAGTCCACAAAAATCGGTTTTTTAGTTGCTGTCAAGCTTGATTCAGAGTCCTTGGAAGCTCGACCAGCCATACCGCTATCACCAGATTTCCAGTTAGCATTTGCGTTACAAGTCAAAGATCCTTACTTTTTTAATTACACGGCGCTGAGGGCTGATTCGCCGGGTTTTTACTTGTTGAGCAATAACTCGGCTAACGAAGCCGCTGGTGGTCGTTTTCTGTCTGTGCCAGTACCAGCCTTTGATTCCCAGCGAACCTATCAAGCAGACGAGGTATACAGCGAAAATTTAGGGGACAGGATCAATCTATTTCGAGCCTTGCGCGATACAATACCTAGAACAACCCCGCTTAATGAAGATTGGGAGAGGATTCCTGCTGATACGTTTGATGCAAGTACATCTTATGCCGAGGATTCGATTGTCCTTGCTGAAAACTTACTGTATCGGGCTTTACAGGATATTGGCTCTGGCAGTGACCTCAACGACACGACCCAGTGGGAACAGTTTGACACCCTGGCCAACCAGTACGTGACCTCAGCCGACACAGTCACCCTCAAACCCACTCTATTCAATGTGGACCTCCGCAGTGTACCCCTATCTCAGGCCACATTTCGCATCTTTCGGCAGGAAGAGACCGTTGCCGCCTGGGAGCAGCAATATGAAGCCGAGAACGGCAATCTAGAAACGGCGCAATTGTTTCTAGCAGGTCTTGCTCCTGATTTGTACCGATTAGAGGTACTTGATGAGGCTCTGGCAATCGTACCCGAGTTGGGGTTTGAGTTCTATCTGGACTCCACCGCTGTTCGCGATCGCTGGTTTGGCGTCATCCAGATTGGCTTGGGCAGTGGCGACCTGGCCCTGCTAGATAGCAGTGGCAATCTGCGTGTTCCCCGTTATACCTTAAGATTTCTTAATCGAGCGACCCGTTGGCGTTACCTATTTCCAGCGGCTCAGTCAGTCGGCATAGGAGCTGAAGTAGTCCCCGAAGTCCCTGGCAACAACCGGACCCTGGTCACTGCCCTACCCCGCCCATTGACCCGTTTTGGAACAGGTATTCGTTTACAAGCTGACGATACTGGAACATCAACTGTGTCCGAAGAAGTGCTGTTACCTGAGCCCGGTATCAGCCGGATTCGGCGACAAAATGACCAGTGGTATTCCGATATTCATTTGTCTAACCTCCCACTTTAGGAGATGCTATGGTTACTAGTTATAAAACCCCCGGAGTTTACATAAAAGAAATTGCCAAGTTTCCGCCCTCGGTTGTACCGGTTGAAACGGCTATACCTGCCTTTATTGGCTACACCGAAAATACCCGCTACCAGGGGGAAGACTTAATCAACCGCCCTGTCGCGATCGATTCCTTCTTGGAGTTCGAGCAGATTTTTGGTCAAGCGCCTTTGATTGTTGCCTTTACCGTTTCAGTCGATGCTGAAGGCAATGTCATCAGTGGCATTACTGATCCTAATCAAGGTACTCAGGCTCGCTTTCGTCTAGCCTACGCCCTGCGCCACTTCTATGACAACGGTGGTGGGAAATGTTACATCGTCAGCATTGGCGATTACACAGCTAGTGGAGTAGCCTCTAATATGGTTACAGCTCATAATGGAGGACTGGCCGCTTTAGCCAAGGAAGACGAGCCGACTTTAATCGTTTTACCCGATCTCAGCGGCATGGAGCCTACAGATCCAACTAACACTGCTGATGTTGCCAGTACTCGTGCTAGCTACCATAGTGTATTAGTCCAGGCCTTAAATCAGTGTGCAACTTTAGGCGATCGCTTTTTAATCTGTGATTTATGGGACGGCGATCAATCCGGCAGTGCTGGGATTCAAGCGTTTCGCGATGGCATAGGCACAAGTAACCTCAAATATGGTGCTGTTTATCATCCCTTCATTCAAACTACTTTGCCTTGGCGTTGGGATGAAAATGCGATTACGATTTCTCAACTCCCACGCCCCGGTGACGTTGGCTCCAGTCCTCATAATGGGGCAACTCTAGCCCAGTTGCAGTCCAACGAAGCAAATCCTGCGACAGTCAACACCACTATCTATGCCAACGTGCGACGAGAACTGGATCGCTACACTGTGATTCTGCCACCAGCCGCCGCCGTTGCCGGTATTTATGCCACGGTAGACAGAACCAGGGGTGTTTGGAAAGCTCCGGCAAACGTCAGCTTAAACTCGGTGCGTTCCCTGACGGTGGAGATCGATAACGATTTAAACGACGAGATGAATGTCCACTCCACCGGCAAATCCATTAACGCCCTGCGTTTCTTTACCGGCAAAGGATTTTTGGTGTGGGGCGCTCGTACCTTAGCTGGCAACGATAATGAATGGCGCTATGTGCCTGTGCGTCGGTTCTTCAACATGGTAGAAGAATCGGTCAAAAAAGCCACTGAGCCTTTTGTTTTTGAACCTAACGATGCCAATACCTGGACGAAGGTCAAGGCAATGATTGAAAACTTTTTGATTATACAATGGCGAGCTGGGGCATTAGCCGGTGCTAAACCCGAAGATGCCTTTTATGTGCGGGTGGGCTTGGGTACCACTATGACCGCCCAGGACATTCTCGAAGGCCGCATGAATGTGGAAATCGGGATCGCTGTAGTACGTCCAGCCGAATTCATTATTTTAAAGTTCTCTCACAAAATGCAAGAGGCTTAATCTATCCTCTCTAAGACATTCAATTGTTCGATTTACGAGTCAAACTACTCGGAGACATTAACAGCTATGGTCTACAAAACTCCCGGAGTCTATGTAAAAGAAATCAGTACGTTTCCTCCTTCAGTCGTCTCTGTAGAAACGGCTATTCCAGCATTTATTGGCTATACCGAAAAGGCAATAGATGCTGACGGAAACTACTTAACTATGGTGCCTACAAGAATTAAATCACTACTGGATTTTGAAAGTTATTTTGGTGGTGATTACCGTCCCGCCACCTACCAAGTACAGCTTGATACCAGCAATAATACCTTAGAGACTGTTACCCCTCTCAACAGCTCTAATACTCAACGTCGTTATTATCTATATGGTTGTTTGCGTCATTTTTATGCTAATGGGGGCGGTCCTTGCTATATTGTCTCAGTCGGCTCTTATAGTGACGATCCGTCTTTAGGAGATACAACTACACCAGCAGGCTTAGAGGGTGGATTATTTAGCTTACAAAGGTTTGACGAACCTACATTATTAGTTTTTCCCGACGGTGTTTCGCTAACTGCCGTGGAGCTTGGTTCTTTACAAGGAAGAGCCCTGGCTCAATGTGAGAAACTGCAAGACCGTTTCGTGATCATGGACTTACATCAGGGCAACCTAGCTCCCTCAATTAGCCTTGATCCAGCAGAGGCGTTTCGGAATGGCGTTAGCACCAATAATCTCAAATACGGCGCAGCATATTACCCTTGGCTACAAACAATTTACCGTACTGAGGTCCATTTCCGCCATCTCAGCTTTGTCGACCTTTTGGGTGGCTCTATCCCTAACACGACTTTAGAGGAATTGTTTGATGAGACCGAGATTAATCAACTCGTAACTGACACTATTGGTGCCGATGCAGCCGTAGAAACAGTTGTCACTGCCGTCAGCGGCACGGCCAACTCAAGTGATTTAACCCTCACCCAAGACAATTTTGCTGAGTTGGTCACTCACTTTGCCCACTTATTGGACTTGCTACGGCAAATCTCAGTTCCTCCTAGCGATCCAACCTTTGATACTAGTGTACGGCAGCAGTTTACCAATTTACTCTTACTACCCCGTGCCATTGCAAGGGCAATGCCAACATTGGATGCAGATGCTAGTACTAGTATTCCCGAAGAACTCAACCAAGCCATTGCTAATTTGCGGGGAGATAGTAACTTACGCGCCGCTATTGTCGCACTCATTGCACTGGAAAAAAATACCGACGTAATGACAGCAGTAGACAGCAGCCGTACAGCAAGCAATGTGGTAACTGATTACGCGGCATTCAATGAAAGCACGGAATGGCTCGAACCAAACGCTGATAATGTACAAGCGGTAATAAGCGCAGTCAATATCAGTGAGCTAGACCGAGACAATTTTGCAGCCATGACAGAGCACTTCGAGGACCTGTTGGAATTACTGAGACAGATCCCGGCTCCACCTACAGGTGGAGATCCTGATGAGCTTGCTGCGTTTGAAAGTTCAGTGCGGGAGCGGTTTGGAAATCTTCTGTTGTTACCGCGTGCCATTGCCCTTGCAATGCAAACGCTGGATGAGCGTACCACTACTTCTCCCGAAAATACTCCCGAAGAACTCAACCAAGCCGTTGCCAGTCTGAAAGGAGATAGCGACTTACGCGCTGCTATTGTCGCACTCATTGCCCTGGAAAAAAATTCGGACGTCATGAGTGCGGTAGCAGACGGCCGTACAACAAGCGACGTGGTAAATGATTACGCAGCATTTAATGCCAGCACGGAATGGATCGAACCAAACCCTAATATAGACGACGACAACATTCCAGCAAATACAGTGGATTTTGGGACCGATCTACGCGAAATAGCCTTGAATGCCGCCGCCGCCTTGCAAGGGCCTTTTGACACATTATCGGCTGCTATCCTCCTCTTATTTAATTCAGTAGATGTCATTCCAGCAAATACAGAGGATTTTGGGACCGATCTACACCAAATAGCTTTGAATGCCGCGGCCGCCTTGCAAGGGCCTTTTGACACCTTGTCGGCTGCTATCGTCTCCCTATTTGAGGTCACAGAATTCTTGGCGAATGAGGCGGAGAAGAAACTGTTCGCCAACCATCCAGTGATGAAGGCTGCGGTGGAGAAAGTTCAACGAACCATGAGCATTCTTCCCATCAGTGGCGCAGTAGCTGGAATATATGCAGCAGTGGATCGCACCCGTGGTGTGTGGAAAGCCCCCGCCAATGTCTCCATTGCTGACGTGGTGGGGCCAGCAGTCAAAATTAATGATGCCGATCAGGAAACCCTGAACGTTCATACAACCGGCAAGAGTATCAATGCCATTCGCGCCTTTACCGGCAAGGGCACCTTAGTTTGGGGTGCTCGCACCTTAGCGGGCAACGACAACGAATGGCGTTATGTGCCGGTCAGGCGGTTTTTTAACATGGCAGAGGAATCCATCAAAAAAGCCACCGAGCCGTTTGTATTTGAACCTAACGATGCCAACACCTGGGTGCGAGTACGAGCCATGATTGAAAACTTTCTTACCCTACAATGGCGAGCGGGAGCCTTAGTCGGAGCTAAAACCGAACAGGCTTTTTATGTCAAGGTAGGTTTGGGAGAAACCATGACTGCCCAGGATATCCTCGAAGGTCGCATGATTGTAGAAATTGGCATGGCGGTGGTACGCCCAGCCGAATTCATTATTTTGAAATTTGCCCATAAAATGCAGGTTTCGTGAGTTGAGATTTGAGCCTATTATTTAATTACAAATGGAGGTTAGATTATGCCTGAATATCCCTTGCCAAAGTTCCATTTCCAAGTAGAATGGGGTGGTACCAACATTAGCTTTACGGAAGTAACTGGTTTAGAAGTCACAACCGAAAAGTTAGAATATCGGGGTGGTGCTAGCCCTGAATACAATAAAATCAACTTTCCGGGGATGCAAACCTACGGTGACCTCACCTTAAAACGAGGAGTTTTCGCTGGAGATAATGAGTTCTATGACTGGTGGAATACGGTTGCCCTCAACACCATTGAACGTCGAGACATCACCATTAGCTTACTGAATGAAAGTCATGAACCGGTGGTAGTCTGGAAAGTCAAAAATGCTTGGCCAACTAAAGTAACCTCCACCGATTTAAATTCCACAGCAACGGATGTGGCGATAGAAACTTTAGTCCTGGCACACGAAGGATTAACTATGGAGAATGGGTAAAACTTATGGCGTTTGACTATCCACAACCAGGGTTTCATTTCTCAGTGGTGTTCGAGCTGTTAGTCCAGTTTCCCAACGATATTCAATTCCAAGAGGTGAGTGGCTTAACCGTCAGCACAGAATTTGAATCCTGGCCCGAAGGCGGAGAAAATCGATTTTCTCATCAGCTGCCAAAGAAACTGCAGTTTGGTGAACTGGTGCTTAGGCGAGGTAAGTTTCTTGGCTCAGGCGTTCTACACTGGGCGCGTCAGGCCATGGAAGGCTTTGAATATAAGCCGACCAACCTCATGATTTCTTTGCTTAACGAAAAGCATCTACCATTGTATAATTGGTACGTGGTCAATGCGATTCCCAAGCGGTTAGAAATCAGCGGTTTTAACGCCATGACTAATGAAATCGTGGTCGAAACCTTGGCCCTCAATTATCAGTATTTCAAATATTATGACCCTGCCAGTATCGCGCTGGATGCTGCCGCTGGTTTGTCAGCTAGTGCTAGTATTAGTTTTTAGGTAAACCTATGCCCATTGAAATTCGTGAATTGGTAATCCGCGCCCAGGTTGATCCTGATCCCTGTGGTGACAGTTCCCAAAAACAGAGAGAGTCTCCTGATACAGCTAGCAGTAATGATCGAGAAGACATCATTCGTACCTGTGTCCAGGAGGTGCTGCGAATACTTGAAGATAAGCGGGAGCGATAACGATGTTATTTGACCAAGGCAAACTGGAAAAAATGACCATTCGAGAACTTTTGCCTCAGAGCGATCCTAATGAGCCACGACAGGTTAATGAAGAGGTCTCTTATGTCGTGCAAGTAAACCCTAACCATCAAACCTTAAATCAACGACTCCAGTACACCTATCATGAGGTTCAGGGAAGCTCTGGCGGTGAAGCAAGGTACTGTAGGAGTGAACCTAGAACCTTAGAGTTCGAGTTTCTGTTTGATGGTACAGGGGTGGTTCCTCCTCCTTCGGAATTTGGCGATATTCCGCTGGTTGGTGCTGTTGAATCTTTGCTCTCTGGCAATAAGAAATTTGACGTTAAAACTGAAATTGAAAAATTTAATAAGGTTGTTTACGATTTCGACGGCGAGATTCATCGCCCACGCCAGTTACTCTTGAGCTGGGGCACTTTAGTCTTTCCCTGTGTTCTGACTTCCGTTAACTATCGCTTTACGCTGTTCAAACCTGACGGCACACCCTTGCGAGCCATTGCCTCCTGTAGCTTCCGTGAATCGCTATCCGACGCGGAACGAGAGCTTCGAGATAATTCTCAGTCACCTGATTTAACCCACCTGCGCGAAGTTAAGGAAGGCGATACCCTACCCCTGATGAGTTATCGCATTTATGGTAAGACTGACCTCTATCTGGAAGTGGCACGGGTGAATAAACTCGTCAACTTTCGCCGTCTAAAGGCGGGTTCGCGGCTCGCCTTTCCCCCTGTAGAGAAGGAGGTCAAAAAATGAGTCGACTTTTACCTCTCGAACACGGAACCGATATTGTGAGTCTCACAATCGAGGTCAATGGCGACGAACTACCTCGCACCGTTCCCATTGTGGGGGTGGAAGTGGTCAGGCAGGTCAATCGCATTCCCTATGCACGGCTGCGGATTGCTGATGGAGATCCAGCGGTGGGGGATTTTCCCCAAAGCACTGGCGACTATTTCGTTCCCGGTAACGAACTGACAGTTCATGCCGGTTATCACGGTGAAACGGAACCAGTTTTTACTGGCATTGTGCTGTCTCAACGACTGGTCGTGCGCCGCAACACCTCATGGTTAGAGGTGGACTGCCGCGACCCGGCCTTCAAAATGACCTTAAGCCGCCGCAACCGTTACTTCGAAGAGGTGACGGATAGCGATGTGGCAGAAGTACTATTGTCGGAGTATGGTCTGAGTTCCGATCTTACCTCTACCGATGTCACTCATCCCCAACTTTTGCAATACCAGGCTAGCGATTGGGACTTTATGCTTAACCGTCTAGAGGCCAATGGTCAGATTATCGTAGTCGATAACGGCACGGTGCTTAGTTTAGTCCCAGCCCTGGATGCAGAACCAGATGCCACTATTCTATATGGGGCAACCCTGCTGGAACTCGATGCCCAATTTGATGCCCGCTCTCAAAGCGGCGCGATCCGTGCAGTGGCTTGGAACCCGGCTGAGCAGGTCTTAACAGAAGCGGAAGCTACGGACCCCAACTGGGAAGGTAACGGTAACCTGACGGCAGCCGAGATGACCACTGCCACGGCTCGGGAGGAAGACTTACTCTGGCATGGGGGCAGCCTAGCGGCTGACGCTCTCCAAGCTTGGGCCGACGGTGCTATGCTCCGGGCTCGTTTGGCGGCTTCCCGGGGACGGGCTCGTTTTCAGGGGTTACCAGTGGTTCAGCCAGGTCGTGTCTTGGAGCTTTCTAGCATCAGTGAGCGGTTTAATGGCAATGTCTATGTCACGGGCGTGCGGCATGAATTCAGCGGTAACGACTGGATAACAGATGCTGAGTTCGGCCTACCCCGCCAGATGCACTTAGAGCAGTCTGAAGTTAACCACCTGCCAGCAGCCGGACTGGTTCCTGCGGTTAGTGGCTTACAGGTGGGCGTTGTGACTCAACTGGCAGAGGATCCAGCAGGGGAACATCGCATTCGGGTAAAAGTACCCATCGCTGGTCTGGATGAACAAGGGGTCTGGGCGCGAGTAGCCACTCTGGATGCCGGTGCTGAACGGGGCACCTTTTTCCGGCCTGAGGTGGATGACGAAGTGGTGCTGGGATTCTTTCATGGCGATCCAGCCCAGCCAGTTGTGTTGGGCATGCTGCACAGCAGCGCCAAGCCGCCTCCCTCGGATCTGGAAGCCACCGAAGATAATCATCAAAAGGCCTACGTCTCCCGCAGCGGAATTACCATTCTGTTCGATGACGATCAAGCCGTTTTGTCAGTGACAACACCGGGCGGTAATAGCCTAACCCTCACTGATGCAGACAGTGGCATAGTTCTCGAAGATCAAAATGGGAACAAACTGACTATGAACAGTGATGGCATAGAGATTTCTAGTGCCCAAGCTCTGAAGTTAGTGGCAACAACTGATCTAACTGGTGAGGGGGTCAATACCGAATTTAAAGCATCTGCTGCTCTTAAAGCTGAGGGAACCGCTTCAGCGGAAGTAACTAGCAGCGGTACTATGACAGTCCAAGGTTCGTTGGTGCAAATCAACTAATTTTGGTGGTTATTACCCGACAATGACTTTGTGAGGGTAATGCGCGAATTTAGAATTTAGAATTTAGAATTTTTAAAATACCTAAAAGATAATTTTAACAAGGAGTAATTCAATTATGCCCCCAGCAGCCCGCGTCACCGATATGCATGTCTGCCCTATGGTCACCGTTACCGTACCTCACGTCGGCGGTCCCGCCCTGCCTCCGGGGGAACCAACTGTGTTGATCGGCGGACTACCGGCCTTACGCTTAGGGGATATGCTAACCTGCACTGGTCCCCCAGATACCGTTATTCTGGGTAGTGCCACTGTGTTAATCGGCGGTATGCCCGCCGCCCGATTGGGAGATAGCACTGCCCATGGCGGCAGTATTGTGGCAGGCTGTCCCACGGTGATGATTGGGGGGTAGTGCTGCTATGGATCGACAGTTTCTCGGCAAAGGGTGGGCCTTCCCCCTAGTCTTTCAAAATCAGGGGCGTAGTGTGCAGATGGCAGAGGCAGAAGAAGATATTCGCCAAAGTTTAAACATCCTCCTTTCGACCCAGTTAGGAGAACGGGTGATGCACCCAGGATTTGGCTGGAAACGAGATACTTTAGTATTCGAGCCCCTTTCTACTTCTTTTGCTTCCTTACTGAAACGGGAAATTGAAACAGCAATTTTATTTTTTGAACCTCGCATTGAATTGAATACACTCAACTTCGAGATCCCTACCAACCGCGAGGGTTTGATTGAGATTAGGTTGAACTACACCATTCGGGCTACCAATACCCGCAGCAATTTGGTCTATCCCTTTTATCTGGATGAAGCGAACATCTTATAGTTATGGATCTTTTTCAACGTTACGGTAATTTACTCAGACCTGACGGCACCAACCAGTGGCAGCGCACCTTGCCTGCCTTGGAGTCAGGGTATATTCTGCCCGACGAAAGATCGCTGAGTGACTTGCTAGAGTACGCTCGTAAGTTGGCTGCGCAAATTCGCTTCTATACCCTCACGGGCCAATCCACTGGAGACTGGCGTCCGTTTCTGGATGCGTTGGTAGATCCCTCAACTGACCAAATATACGAAGCTAAAACGTTAGAAACTATCTTAAATTCCCGCAGTGACTGGGCACCACATCTGGCTTTATTTATCGTTTTTCTCAAGTTGTTCCACTATCTGCAAACCGACCTGAACGAGCTGCCCCAACGCCACCTGCGCCACTATTACGAAAAGGAACTGAATCTCTTGCGACGTGAGGCGATCGCCGATGAAGTTCATGTCATTTTTGAATTAGCCCGTAACGCTGCCTCCACCTTGATACCGGCTCAAAGCCTCTTAGACGCTGGTAAAGACAGTAAAGGTCGCCCTCTGTACTATGCCACTCAATCTGAACTCGTGGTTAGCTCGGCCAAGGTGAGCGAAATCCGCCGTCTGGTAGGAGAAACGGACCGACGAGGGAGGCAACAATTCTTTGTATCTGAAGCTATTTCTGAACTGGAAGGAGATAGCTGGTACACCTTTGGTCGTAAACAGTTAGATTTAGATCCGAGCCAGCGCTTTATGACCGAAGCCCAAATTGGGTTTGCGATCGCATCACCCATCCTACTTATGGCTGAAGGCATCCGAGAGTTAAAGATTGTGGCGACCCTTAGTTCTACTCAGACCAACCTTCCTGCTACTCAAGGACTCAACTCAGCCTTGATCGTGGATCTAACTGGTGCCGAAGGGTGGTTGTTGCCTGACAATTTTGTGGCTAGTTTAGTAAATAAAGGTTCTGACCAGTCTTTGACTTTGGAGATGACTTTGACCTTAGCTGAAACTGCGCCGGCAGTTGTGGCTTTCGATCCCAAGCTCCATGGTGAAGGACCGACTGCCTCATGGCCAATTTTACGTTGCCGTCTCAACGGCGCTTCGGGCTATTACGAAACCCTAAATGGTCTAACAATGAAAAGCGCCACCTTAGAGGTTAGGGTCAGGGGGGTAAAAAACCTTGTGGTTCAGAACAGTCAAGGATTATTAACTACTGACCAAGCCATACCTCTGTTTGGTACTCAGCCCCGGTTAGGGTCTCCATTTTATATTGGTAGTGCTGAAGTCTTCAGTAAAAAACTGACGAGCTTAACCCTGCATTTAGAATGGCAAAATTTGCCGGAAGTCTCGCCAGAAGGAGATGCTTTATTTGAGCATTACAGGGCTTATTTTGACGAAGATAACCTCAGTCTTGACGATTTGGCAACCCAGTTCAGACGTGATTTCTTAGTTTATCTTCACATCCTTTATAATCGAAGCTGGTATTCTCTCCTTCCCGGTCTTCCGTCCTTATTTGACTCTGGTAACACCAGAACTATTTCAGTGCCAGTTAGCAACTCTAGTGCTTTTGAAACTACCCTTGCTAAAGTCAATTATTCTCCCCAGCCACAACTAAGCAAAATTGATGCTTATAAAATCGATACCAAATTTGGTTTTATTCGTTTAACTTTACAAGGTCCTACTAGGGAAGATACTGGGACTGCCTTCGAAGCTTTTGGTCATCAGATGTTTCCCAAGCGCTATGCAACCCAGGCCATTGCCCTCAGCCAGTGGGAAGCAACTACAGACAATCCAGAACCTCCGCAGTTACCCAACCAACCCCTAACACCAACCCTAGCCAGCCTCAGCCTGGACTACAGTGCTTCAGTGGAGATGATGCCGGGGGCAGCCCATACTGAGGCAACATTTTTCCGGTTAGAACCATTTGGTTATACCGCTGCTTCAGAAGATGTGCCTGCCAGACTCGTCCCGGAAATGGGTGGTGATACCACTGAAGAAAACCGCGAAGTCGCCTTAGGTGTCCTTTATCTCGGCTTAACAGGCTTCACCCCGCCCGGCAATATATCTCTGCTCTTTCAAATCGACCAAGGGACAGCCGGGACAGCAGAAATACTCGGTCAAGATGCCACTGAATGGAGTTACTTAAGCGGTACATCATGGAAAATTCTCCCGATAACTGCTGTACTCAATGATAGTACCTATGGCTTTCAAGAACCGGGATTAGTGGTGTTAGCGGTTGGTAAGAATGCCAGCATCAACCATACCACCATGCCAACCGGTATGGTCTGGCTGCGGGCGCTGATTCGCCAAGCTCCCGAAAGTGCGGCGCGAACCGTCGCGCTCAAAAGTCAA
>JAAUYA010108943.1_pt1 | contig 14008 bp, 14 predicted proteins | sample 7278161 | NCBI WGS metagenome assembly JAAUYA01 (sample SAMN14350120, study PRJNA611818) | marine sediment metagenome | isolation source: surface marine sediment (3m) | place: French Polynesia: Moorea | collected 2018-08
ACCCGTTAAAACGGGTTAAAAGTTATACATAGTCATCTTTAGATGACTTTAGCTGTTAGCCCGAAATGCGCGTTCCGGGCGGGAGAAATTTTCTTAACCGAGCAGTATTGAAATCCTGTGCTTTATGTAGCTGCTGATCGCATAGGAGGAATGGTGCATTTGAGTCAGAGTATAATTAAACGGTAAAAAACGAGTTAAGATGAGATGAGTTTAGTTAACCCTGATTACACACAATTACGTAATCTGCTGGCACAAAAGCACTGGAAGGAAGCCGATCTCGAAACTAGGCAACTGATGCTTCACATTGCTGGTGCTGATCATAGGCGCGATCGCTTACTTACCCAGAGCGATATTCAGCAGTTTCCTTGCTTTGCCTTATCAAATATCAATCAACTTTGGTTAGATTATAGCCAAGGGCGCTTTGGTTTCAGCGTAATCAAGACTATTTACCAATCAGTAGGCAAGGATTTCTTTCAGCTAGCAGGGCAAGTAGGTTGGCGTTGTGAACAGAGGTGGATAGACTATAATCAAATCATCTTTGATAGTGACGCACCTACCGGACACTTACCAATTACTTGGCTGGTGCCAACCTCATTTTGGATGTATTGGTCAGCACGTTTTGCCAGTCCAGGATGTCGATTGCTTCTGGAGCGTTTGGAGGAGTGTAATACCAACTTGCGTTCTAAAACGTAATTCTGAATTCTGCATTCAACCACTGGTAAACTATTTCTGGCGATTGTTGATACCAATGGTTGCTTTCCTTACCCTACTTGTAGAGCGATCGCCCTGGTTAAACTATTACTAATTATGCTTAATAACACAGTCACCAATAAATCATCATGGCTCGGTAATCTGAAATTAGTTTATGCTTACAATCGAGGACAAACCAAGCTCGCTTCAGCTTACTCTCAAGCACCTTTGAAAATTCAAAGACCATTTTACCCAGAAGGAAACACTATCTGCCATAGCGTTATTTTACACACTGCTGGAGGAATAGTAGGCGGCGATCGCCTTTGCCAAGATATTCACTTACAACCCCAAACCCAAGCTTTAATTACTACTCCTGCTGCTAGTAAAATTTATCGCAGTAATGGACAAAGTGGACGACAAAAAATCATCATTAGGATTGGCGATCGCGGTTATTTAGAATATCTGCCTCAAGAAACTATTGTTTTCAATGGTGCTATCTTTCGCCAAAATCTGCATATAGAATTAGGCAGACAAGCAACTTGGTTAGCATGGGAGATTATTAGGTTTGGCAGAAGTGCCAGAGGAGAAATATTTAATCAAGGGGAATGGAGAGCCTATACTGAAGTATGGCAGCAAGGAAAACCTCTGTGGATCGATCGCCAGTGGTTACCGGGTAACGAAGAGTTATTCTTTAGTCTGAATGGTTTGGCAGGAAAGCCCGTTGTTGGTACACTAAGTTGGATAGGCAAACCAGTGACATCTACTCTTGTACAAGAGGTGAGAAACCTATGGCAACCCCAAAAGGACAGCTCAGAGATGGGAGTAACCCAACTTTTACAGGGGTTATTGTGTCGCTATCGTGGTGACTCTATTACCGAGGTTAAAAACTGGTTTATCCCAGTTTGGCAATTATTACGTCAAGCTGAAGGAAAATACTCTGGCATAAAACCGAGAGTTTGGCAAATTTAAACTTATTTCTAGGAACAAAACTATGCAACTATCACCTCAAGAAAAAGATAAGTTACTCATTTTTACGGCAGCTTTATTAGCAGAAAGACGTAAGGCAAAAGGTTTAAAATTAAATTATCCCGAAGCAGTTGCTTATATTTCTGCCGCTATTTTAGAAGGTGCTAGAGAAGGACGCACTGTAGCTGATTTAATGAGTTATGGTACTACTCTTTTAACCAGAGAAGATGTAATGGCAGGGGTACCAGAAATGATTCCTGAAGTGCAAGTTGAAGGGACTTTTCCTGACGGAACTAAATTAGTGACGGTACACAATCCAATTAATTAGAACTTATGAAGTACAGTTATATATCCTGGCTTTTGTTGATGGTTGATGGTTGATGGTTGATTGGGTATACCTCATGAGGAGTGAAAATTGCTATAGTATCTTGAATTAGATGATTATTCTTAGCAAATGTCTCTCTAATAATCCTAATCTTAAAGCAGATTTTACCTTATTTTTAACGGCAGAACAACGACGGCGTAGTCGCCAACGAATTGCTCTGAATGACCAACAAATTTTCTACTTAAAGTTACCTAGAGGTACTCTGCTGAAAGAAGGAGATTTATTAGGCTCAGAAAATGAAGATATAATTGTAGCTATTGCTGCTCAGAAAGAACCAGTTATTACGGTGACTGCTAAGCAAAAAATAGATTTACTCAAAGCAGCTTATCATTTAGGTAATCGTCATGTACTTTTAGAGATTAATGAGCATTATTTGCGTTTATCTCCTGACCCTATTTTAGCTTCTATGTTAATTAAATTGGGATTAGAAGTTCAAGAAGAATTAACTACTTTTTATCCTGAAATGGGTGCTTATGGCCATCAACACTAAATAAATATTCTTGCTTTGTTCCAATTTCAAAAGGTAAAAAATGAGATTTATAAAATGAAAAAATTCCACTTATTATGCCTGCTACAATTATCTAATTCTAGTTTTCCATTGGGAGCTTATAGTTATTCTGAATCTTTAGAAAAATTAGTAGATAATGGTTTGATTCATGAAGATAATGGGTTTAAAAATTGGTTAATTAATGAGTTGAAATATGGTTCGATTAGAATCGATGCTGCTATAATGCTAAGAGCTTACCATGCTTTTTTAAATCAAGAAATAGATAAATTGCTCCATTGGAATAATTGGTTAAGTGCCAATCGAGAAGCAAGAGAATTACGTCAACAGAGTTGGCAAATGGGTAAGAGTTTAATTCGTTTAACTAAAGCTTTAGAACCATCAAATCTAGCAATAATTGATACTCTTCTCAAGATAACAGACCCTTGTAATTATGCGATCGCTTTTGGTATGATAGCAGCTAATTGGCAAATTCCCTCAGAAGATTCTCTGCTAGGCTATCTCCATAATTGGGTTAATAATTTAATCAATGTGGGGGTAAAATTGATACCTTTAGGACAAACTACAGGACAAAAAATTTTATTAGCAATGAATCACCACTTAGTTGATATAGCTCAAGAAATTCTCGCTTTAGATGATGATAACTTAGCTAGTTGTACCTGGGGCTTATCCCTAGCAAGTATGCAGCATGAAACCCAATATAGTCGTTTATTTCGTAGTTAAAATTAGCATAAATTAGTAATTTTTATGAATGCTTTTCGAGTAGGAATTGCCGGACCGGTAGGCTCAGGAAAAACAGCCCTTTTAGACGCACTTTGTAAAACAATGAGTAAATTATACTCAATTGCTGCCGTTACCAATGACATTTATACCCAAGAAGATGCTCAATTTTTAGTGCGTTCTCAAGCTTTATCTCCCGAGAGAATTTTAGGGGTAGAAACTGGAGGATGTCCCCATACAGCTATTCGGGAAGATGCCTCCATTAATATTGAGGCTATTGAACAATTAGAGAGTAAATTTACCGACCTAGACTTAGTATTTGTCGAGAGTGGTGGAGATAATTTAGCAGCAACTTTTAGCCCTGAATTAGTCGATTTAACTATCTATGTAATTGATGTTGCTGCAGGAGATAAAATCCCTCGTAAAGGAGGGCCAGGTATTACTAAGTCTGATTTATTAGTAATTAATAAAATAGACCTAGCTTCTCAAGTAGGTGCTGACTTAAAAGTTATGGAAAGGGATGCCAAAAAGATGCGAGGAGAGCGACCCTTTGTTTTTACTAATCTTAAAACCCAACAAGGTTTAAATAAAGTTATAGATTTCCTGAAATTAAACATGGTATGATGTCATTGCCAGCAGATTTTAACAGTAACAACAATAGCAGTGAGGTCAAAAAATGATTCCAGGGGAAATGATCGTTAAATCAGGAGAAATTGAGTTGAATGCTGGTCGTGAAACCTTGAAAATAATGGTTGCTAATACAGGCGATCGCCCTATCCAGGTTGGTTCCCATTTTCCCTTTGAAAAAGTTAATTCTGCTCTAATTTTTGAGAGGGAAACAACTCAGGGCATGCGATTAAATATTCCTGCGGGTACAGCAGTTCGCTTTGAACCAGGAGACGAAAAAGAAGTAGAGTTAGTGACAATAGCAGGAAGTATGTAAGGTTTGCTGAAAAAGTTGGGGAGGAGAAATGATAAGCATTGGTGTCAACGATCGCCGGAAATAGTTTACCAGTGGTTGAATGCAGAATGCAGAAAGTTCGCTCCACTCCGCGAACAGAATTATGTAGCGATCAGAAAGCGTTTATCCTTTGCATCTTTGCGTCTTTGCGCGAGACAAAGATTACTTAAGTCAGTGCCATTCTTCTATAATGAGTTAGATATACGGGAAAATTCTTGAATTTATCCCCCAATAGTAAGTAGTTAGACTGTATTCATAGTGGAAACGAAAATGAACGACAATATCGTACCTGAACTGGCAGGGCAAAAGTCAGAGTACGTCCAGCGATGGTTGCAGTATGCCCCGAAGCCTTCCGAACGGGGAGAGAATTCCTACGACGTATTCATCAGCTATCGCTCGTCCGACCGTCATTGGGCCATGGCTTTGTACGATGCTTTGAAGCTAGCCGAATGGGAACCGTTTCTGGATCAGTACGACCTTGTTCCGGGAACCAACTTGGAGAGATCTTTGATTGAAGCAATGGAAGCTAGCTCCTCGGGGGTGATCCTCTGGTCTAGTCGAACCAAGGACTCTGAATGGTGTAAGAGGGAACGCGACGCCATGAGTTGTCTCAAGGATGAGACTGGCACTTTTAACTACATCTTCGCCAAGCTCGATTCCGAAGAGCTCCCACTTTTTGCACGAAGAGATCTGTACATCGATTTTGAGGATAGCCCGGAGGGACCACGAGGCGAAAAGCTGCTCAGACTGATGTGCGGGATGAGGGGCATTGTTCTGGTCCCTGAAGCAGTCGAGATGGCCCAACAGGTGGATCAAGATATGAAGCAAACCCTAATCGCCATCAAAGGTGCCATAGAAGGAGATGACGGGGCACGATTATTAGAAATTGGAACATCTCGGGACGCAGGCGTTTTGGCATCACCCACACCTATGCTGGAGGCTGCGGATGGGCTGATTAGCATGGCCAGATATGACGATGCTCGAAAAGTGTTGGAACAGGCTCAGGCCTATTTCCCAAAGTCCATTCGCGCAAAGCAACTTGAAGGACTCGCTCTTCGCCGCCTCAAAAGATATGCGGATGCTATCAAGGTGATGTCCGAACTCAAGGCTGCGGGCCATCAAGATCCAGAAACTATGGGCATCCTCGCGGCAGCCTGGGATGGCCGCTACCAGAAATCTGTGAAGACGCTACACCTTCGAAAGTCTCGGGAACTGTACCGTACTGCTTTCCAAGCTGATACAAACAACTACTATACAGGTATCAATGCGGCGTCCAAATCACTCTTCCTTGGCGAATCAGAAGAGGCGGCAAGATTAGTTAGCCAAGTACTCCCATTGGTTGAGTACGCAAGTGATGGGGAGGACTTCTGGGCTGGGTGTACGTTGGGCGAAGTCTACCTCCTGCAGAGCCAGTTAGACTTAGCAACTGATCAATATCAGAAAGTGATCGATAAACACCCAGCCAGAGTCGGGGATCTTGCTGGAACGAGACAGCAGGCAGCGAGGATTTGTGCCGCACACGGATTCTCGGAAGAGGACACGAAGAGAGTGCTTGCTCCGTTTAAACTGCTCGAAGATTAATATTTAAGGTAGACAAGGGGGAATAAAGAAAAAAGAACTATTAAACTCATTTGTAAAAAACCTACCCCTGTGAGCCCAAAGTTGGGGGCTGGGGGCTTAACCGAACCGTATTGGGTTGCTTTGGCGATCGCGCTCCGGATCTTCTCCGTAGTGTGCCTCAAAAGAAAAGTCTGCTATGATTTTACCAGAGCAAGAGAAACAACTATGACCACAGCAACTAAACTCTCTTTAGAACAATTTTTAGCTCTTCCAGAAGGGGATATTACTTATGAGTTAAAGGAAGGAGAAGCAATTCCTAAAATGTCACCAAAACGCTTTCATTCTCGTTTAACTGTAACTCTATGTCTTTTGCTAGAGAATTGGAGTAAAGAGCGAGGAGAAGTAGGTATAGAATGGGCAGTTACCCTAAAAAGAAATGGTGAAGATTGGGCTCCCGTACCAGATTTATTATATATCTCCTATAAAAAATTACCCTTAGAACGATTTGAAGATGAAGCCTGCCCCTTTCCTCCTGAGTTGGTGATTGAAATTATCTCTCCGGGACAATCTTTTGGTGATTTGAGTGAAAAAGCCACAGATTATTTACAAGCAGGTGTTGCTAGAGTTTGGGTGGTTGATTCTCAGGCAAAAAGTATCACGGTTTTTTATCCTGACGCTCCCCCAAAAACAAAACGAGGAGAGGATAATTTAACAGATAAACTGTTCCCGAAATTAGAAATAACTGTTCAACAGGTTTTTCGACAAGCAGGTTTGCTTTAGTTTAGCCTTCATCACGCATAAGCCTCACGCCTGTACTCTTCGAGTCAGCGTGAGATGAATTTTGTCGATTAAATGGATATGTGTTATACTATTTATAGTAAATAGAATTAACTCTAAGATGCTTCTAGCCACCAAGGTAAGAATCTATCCCACCAATGAGCAAAAGCAAGCTCTAGAGCAAGCTTTCGGTTCTTGTAGATGGTTGTGGAATCATTTTCTCGAGTTAATCAACACTACCTACAAGGAAACCGGTTTTGGTTTGTCTGGTTACGACATCAAGAAATTAATCCCAGAATTAAAGCAAGAACATGAATGGTTGAAAGATGTTTATTCTCAATGCCTACAATCAGTATGCTTGAACTTGGGAATAGCTTTTAATAATTTCTTTGAGAAGAGAGCCGGATATCCTACTTTCAAGTCTAAGTTTGGTAAGCAGTCAATCCAATATCCACAGAATGTAAAGATAACTGATGATGAATACCTGAAATTACCCAAGATTGGCAAGGTGTATGCCATTATCCATCGCCCTATAGAAGGCAAGATAAAAACAGTAACTATATCTAAAAACACTGCTGACCAATATTTTGCTTCTATTTTGGTAGATGACGGCAAAGAGCAACCTATCCCCCCTGGGGTGGATGGTAAAGCGATCGGCATTGACTTGGGCTTGACTCATTTCGCTATCACTTCTGACGGCGATAAAATAGATAATCCCAGGTTTCTTGAGCAGCATCAAAAAAATCTGAAACGGAAACAAAAATCTCTATCTCGCAAGCAGAAAGGGAGTAAGAACAGAAATAAAGCCAGAAAGAAGGTTGCTAAAGTCCATCTAAAAATAAATCGCTGTCGTGAGGATTTTCACCATAAGCTATCGCGCAAGATAGTTGACGAGAACCAAGTCATAGTGGTTGAGAATCTAAACATCAAAGGAATGGTCAAGAACCATTGTCTGTCCCAATCAATCTCTCAAGTGGGATGGGGGCAATTTCTAACCATGCTCAAGTATAAAGCAGAGATGGCCGGAAAGGTATATCAAGAGGTTGATAGATTCTTTCCTAGCTCCAAAGCCTGTAACAATTGCTTGAATGTGGTGGGAAATCTGCCACTAGAGATAAGACAATGGCAGTGCCAAAGCTGTGGGAGAAATCATGACAGAGACATCAACGCGGCGATGAATATAAGAGATGAAGGATTGCGCATTTTGACCTGTGGGACACGGGGCAAAGCCTATCGCCAAGATACCTCTACACGTGGACGTAAAAAATCTACGTTGCAAGTGTCTCGTGGGTAGGAAGCCTACGCTCTAATCTCTGATTGAGCGTGGGTAGTTCACAAATGAGGTATTGATTTACCTTATGATGAAGCAGAATTAGAAAGCGATCGCGCTCCGGATCTGCTCCGCAGTGCGCCAAACCCAACATTTTCAATAATTATCAAAATTACTTTTGAATGCGTGACTTTTGACTTTTGACTTTAATTTTGTGTTGGGTTTGGTTTGATATTCATCTCCCTTCTGTTATGCCAAAATAGAAGAGATTATATCAGCAAAACCTTAGTCAAAAAAAATTCAGAAATGGACCATGGCTGTAAAAAAACAATTTAGTAGCTTCTCAGAAATGCTCAATAGTTCTAATTTACCAGTATTAGTAGATTTTTACGCAACTTGGTGTGGTCCTTGCCAAATTATGGCACAGGTTTTAGAACAAGTAGGTGCGCAAATGCGAAATCAAATCCAAATCATCAAAATAGATACGGATAAATATCCTAGCTTAGCATCTCAATATCAAATTCAAGCACTGCCGACTTTAGTTATCTTTAAAGATGGTCAACCAGTAAAGCGTATGGAAGGGGTTGTGCAAGCACCTCAATTAATAGCCCAATTACAAAATATTATCGGGGTGTCTAACTAACAAAATTATACTTTTGAGTGAGGTTGAGTTGAGCGTAAATCAATCTTAGACTCTCAGAGTTGTGGTGTGCTGCCGATCGCCAAAATTTTGCTGCGCATCGTTTGCGATATAAATTCCCACAAAGAAAAGCACTCGGGAGTCTTGCCATGTTTCGACCCCAAGTGCCTTTCTTCTGATTTTTTCCTCACACTCAATCCCCATTATAAGTCACTATTTATTTTTGTCAAGGGCAATAATTAACTTTTGGCAAGAAAACTTGACGTAAAAACCTTTTTAGTGAGAACCTCGAATTAATCTTCTCCCCTGCAGTCCAAAAGGAAGCTTAAATGCGTACAGGGCTTATTTACCAAAAAGGGTCAAATACTTGTCTATTTGCGTAGCCGATTCTTTCATCGATTCATTCATGAGAGTCTCGATTATTGAAGTCAAGTCGGCACAGGTTTGGGGGTTGTAGGTTTCTTCATCTTTGAACGAATAGAAAAGATAGTTCACAAAATCCACTTCTTTCTGTGATTCGGAGGCATGACCAACTCTCGCATCCAATAACTCATAATCGTTGAATATCTCGCCAAAATGATTATCGCCATGTACTGTATGATTAATCAAATAGTATACCCAGCCCGTGCAGGCAACAATGTATTGAAAGTCTTCCTTCCGATTGTGAAGAGGCTCTGGGTTGTCAAGAATAGCGTTGAGGCGATCGCTCATCTGGGCATACTGCCCGAACAGCCACATCAGCATCTTGCAAACATCTTCGACGAGTTCAGGGTTGTTAACCGTTCCATTGTCGTTCAGGAAAGGGGGTTTGTCTGGTTGAATAGCATCATTCCAGCTATTCGCCGTATCGATCAATCGAGCGATCGCCTTCAGTTTTTCCTCATTGCCATCGGAATGGTTTGCAAGCAGTAAGATATTCTCACGAGTATACCAACCCTGTACATTACTTCTGATCAAATTTATTAAGATATGAGTGGCGCGATAGTCTTTGAGAGTATATGGTTCCATCTAAATTTTCTCCAATACTGAGGTGATCTGCAACACTTAACCCAAAAAAGTGAATTTTAATTAGGGCAACGATTGAATTCAACAGCGCGTTTTTTACCTCCGCTGCTTCATGATTGGTTATGAGTTATCTCTGATAGTTCTAACTCAATTAATTGCATAGTTTCATTATATTCGGTTTAAATTAGAAAGTATGAATAATTCAGATCCAGAAACAGTTTTAGCAGCCAACGAAGCCTTTTACCGTGCTTTCTCTGGCAGAAATCTCCGTGAGATGAGCCTCCTCTGGTGGCAAGGGACTACTAGTTTGTGCGTGCATCCAGGTGGTCAAGTGATTACGGGATGGGAGTCAATTCGAGCTTCTTGGGAATCCATCTTTCGCAATACTGACTCATTGGAAATAGATACCGAAATCATCAAGGCGGAAATCGGTACGTCTTTGGCTTATGTCATCGTCCGCGAAACGGTTTTGCAGTCTAGCCGAGGTAGGAAGATCAAGGCACAATCTATGGCAACCAATCTGTTTCAGAAAATGGCCCAAAAATGGTATCTAGTCCATCATCATGGCAGTCCGATTATGCGTACTTAGAGTTGGAGTAAGTGAAGAGATTTATTCGAGAATATACTAATTTTGTACTTTTAAGGAAGATCTGAGATTGAATAACATATCCTGAGCTCTACAGCATGCTCAAAAATTGCTTCTATTGTTATTCAATTCATGAGTTCAACCGAGCCGCACAAGTAGTGAAAAGCTCGTTGACAACTCTTTTAAAGTATCTATCGCCTTTGTCCACTAGGCTACAAACCCCAAGATTAAGGGGGTTCGGCAGGATTCGAACCTGCGAATAATAGAAATATAGTGTATGTAAGCTTCTCCGGTTAGGGTGCGGCTTGGTTCCTCATGTATTATTTATACTACTACAATAATACAAAAAAGTCAAGGGTCAAGATTAAAAAAAAGTAATTTCCGCGATCGCACTACTGACCAACTTTTATTTATAAGCTAGTAACATTGGAGTAGATACCCTAGATTTTTTAGGGGGTTGAACCGATTGACATAATTAGTACCAACTCAGAAATTGTATTCTATTGCTTAAGAGAAAAGACAAAAACCCCATGAACCATGAAACTGATGTTCTAATTATCACCACCACTAGAGTCGAAAGCCTTGCTGTGATAGAAGTTTTTGAGAAATCTGCTGGTCATAAGTCTACTACACAGCAAATTGATGATCGTGTTTACTTTAACTTGGGGATAGTTAACGGTGCAAGGATTTTTCTAACACAGTCAGAAATGGGCAGCGGTGGTTTGGATGCTTCCTTACTCACGGTTCGCAAAGGGATTGACGCACTCTCACCTGTTGCCGTCATTATGGTAGGAATCGCTTTTGGCGTTAACGATCGCAAACAATCCATCGGCGATATTTTAGTAACGGAACAATTGCGTCTATATGATCTTCAGAGAGTGGGTATTCAGGATGGTAAACCCCAAATTATCTTACGAGGTGACAAGCCCCATGCCTCACCATGGCTCATTAATTACTTCAAGAGTGCTGATCTTCGTTGGCAGGGTGCCAAGGTGCGTTTTGGCGTAGTTATGACTGGCGAAAAGCTAGTAGACAATGTAGACTTTCGCGATCAACTACGTGACTTTGAGCAAGAAGCCATTGGCGGTGAGATGGAGGGAGCAGGGCTTTATATTGCCTGTCAAGACAAAAAAGTAGACTGGATTCTGGTAAAAGCAATTTGTGACTGGGCTGATGGCAACAAGGCACAAGATAAAAATCCTCGACAACAAACTGCTGCTCACAATGCTGCAGAGTTTGTGCTTAAAGCACTGGAATTAACACAGATTAATTTGCAGCAACGCCGAGGCAAGTTAACACAGGCTGTTCAGAGTTCAGAATTACCTAAAGCGATGACCGATAAGGAAATTGTAACACCTGCATTGGAGATGGCACGTCGATCGCTTGCGGGTTTAGAAAAGCAAGCTGCTGGCTTTGGTGAGTTACATAAGCCTTCCCACCTGCAAATTGAACTAGAAGAAAAACGAAAGGAGGTGGCAGAATTAGAAAAGAGATTGAGGAATGAGTAACTCTATGGATGATTGCGCTGGGTTGGAAGAAATACTCACTATTGCCCAAAGGGTACTTATAGAATTGGAGAAAAAGGCAGCAGGCTACACTAGCTTGACCATTCCATCCAATCTAAAGATAGAATTAGAGGATAAACGCAAGGAAGTTGAAGATTTAAAAACTCGATTAGCAGAGGCGCAATCATCAAAAAAAGAAGCTCAGTCGTCTTCTCAGGAAGAAGAGATTAAGATTCAATCTCCCATGCGATCGCAAGTACCGAACGAATACTACATCGAACGCGAGGAAGCAAAAAGGCTACTCAAAAGATTTGCTGATGCTCTCAAACAACCTCAAAAAAACGCTTTAGTGTTCAATATTTATGGGATTGGTGGAGTTGGCAAAACAACTTTACTAGGGCGGTTAAAGGAAGCTAATGCTGAGAAAGTTGATTTTCTGGAGGTTTGTTTTGCCAAAACTTCTGGTATCGAGTCACCCCTAAAACTGATGCGAAAGTTACATCAGCAGATAATGAATCTCGTAGCTACAGAAACCAGCAGTGATTCCTTCACCCAAAAAGAAAAACAGTTTGAAGATGCTATTTTTCAGTTAAGTAAGCAATCACCGAATGGTGAGGGTGAAGAAGCAAGAAAAATTACAAGCTGGTTTGAACGATTCATCTGGCTAGGCTTAACAAGTTTGACGGCTATCTCAAGAAAACCTGAAGCCTCAGGCTCAGGATTTTATACTTTAGAAGCCATAGGAAACGATGCAGAGGGCTTGCGAGAATGGATAGAGCAACGAGTGAGGAATCATCCAGCCATCAAAGATCAGCCTAAGTTACAGGAGTTAATGTTAGAGCCAGTTCCTAAATTGACTCAAGCATTTGCTGAAAGTTTAATGAAAATTGCCCAAAGCAGAGGACGATCGCTTGTAGTAGTTTTGGATACCTATGAGAAAGCTCAACCTTATCTCAATCAATGGCTATGGCAGTATTTAATTGAAGATACTCCTTTGTCTTCTGCTTCAATACGATTTGTGGTAGTAGGCAGGCGATCGCTACAAGCAGATGAGGGCTGGCGCAAACTTAACCAGGATCGCAGGTTACTCGATGAGGTACAGCTTCAAAAGTTTAGTAAGAATGATACAGTCGAGTATTTAAAGAAAATTGGCATTGACAATGGACGTCAACTGGCCAATATTTTTAAGACAACTCAAGGATTACCCTACTATCTTGATTGGGTTCGCACACAACATGAGCAAGGGAAAAAACTTGATTTTTCTCAAGGCAATCAGGCGATCGCTGAATTACTTTTGCAGGGGATAGATTCACAGCAGCGCAAGATTTTGCAGGTGATAGCTTGTTGTCGGTGGTTTGATGAGGCAATACTTCAATATTTGCTAGAGGATGAGAGCTTGAGCTTAAAACAAAGTTCGACTAATGTAGATAGTTTCTTTGAATGGCTGAAACATTCAGATTTCGTTGAGTTTAGCCAAGGACACCACCGCTTAGATGATGTGGTACGGGATGTTTTTCGGCAGTCCTACTTTCAGGATAATCGCAACCAATTTCGTAAGACTAATGGCTTGCTTGCCGATTACTTTAAGCAACAAGCGGATGAGCTTTACGATTCCCAAAGTCTTTTACCCGATCGCTATGAAGATGAAGAGTGGCGAGAACTAAGTGCCGAGTTTCTCTACTATAGTCTTTTTGGCAAGGGAAAGGACGGATTAAGAAAATATATCGAACAGGTTTTTGCCGCAGCTTATCTGCGAGAACCAGATGTATTTACGGCTCCTTTTGGTTTTATTAACGCAGAGATAAACCAAGAGAACAAAGATTTACTTCCTAAAGCAACAAACAAATTTTTTAAGAATTCAGGATTAGTTCTCAACTTCGGTTGGCTTTTTCTCGATAAATTACCTAACAGCTACAAACTTCAATTTGAAGGTGAGAATACTCCTTCAAAAGAAGAAGTCGAAAAATTCCCAAAACAAATTGAAGCATCTATTCAATCTCTTCTGGAATTTGTTGGTGATTTGGAAAATGGCTTTGGTAAATTTGTAGGATTGCTGTATAAATCTTTACGCTGTAATAGTTTCAAGGAAAGAAATGATCTTCTTTTACAAGCAAAAAGACAAACTGAAGAAATAATTCCTTGCTGCTGTTCCAAACTGGAACATCGTCTTTTGTCACAGCTTGGGAATGCTTGGAATAATCATGGTGCTGCACTCGGTAATTTAAAGCGACATGAGGAAGCTCTCGAAAGTTTGCAAACAGCCATTGAGCTCAATCCCCAATCTGATCATGCTTGGAGTCATTATGGCGCTGCACTCGTTAATTTAGAGCGATATGAGGAAGCTCTCGAAAGTTCTCAAAAAGCGATTAAACTCAATCCCCAGTCTGATCTTGCTTGGAGTAATTATGGCGCTGCACTCGGTAATTTAAAGCGATATG